>ENA-ORUG01001712-ORUG01001712.1-human-gut-metagenome-genome-assembly--contig:-NODE-1712-length-18141-cov-2.786631_pt1 | contig 18141 bp, 8 predicted proteins | sample MGYA00242079_ERZ509207 | MGnify/ENA primary metagenome ERZ509207 (study PRJEB26280, sample SAMEA2338780) | human gut metagenome | biome: human gut; feature: human-associated habitat; material: faeces...
GGGAAAGGGCTTTGTTTTTTCACTCAAGAATGCGGCCGCCATCACAAGAAAGAGTATTCTCGCAAGGCCGTTGGGGTTGAAGGCAGTAACGTGGTTCTCCCTTCCCCAATACACTCAAAATGTACTCTGCCATAACTCCACGAACGACCAGCCGAGCTTCACGCCATAGAAAAAGATGACCAGGCCGCAGACAAGGTTGATGATGCGCAACAGGCGCGGCGTGAACCGGTTCTTGAAGAGTGAGGAAATGGTGGTCAGGGACAGGAACCAGAGGCAAGACGCGCAGACCACGCCCCAGAGGAACAGGCCGGACTCCTCGGGCGGCAAGGCCACCCGGAAGGACCCGAGCAGCAGCGACACGTCGATGATCGCCTGCGGATTGAACCACGTCACGACACAGGCCATGCCGATGGTCTTCATGAGCGGGATGTTCACGTTGATCGCCGGACCGGCGACCTCGCGGGACAGCATGAGCCGGAGCCCCATATACATCACTACAAGGCTGCCAGCCGGCAAAACGCCCTTTCGGATAAGCTCGGAATGTTCGATCAGCGCGCCGATGCCCAGCGCCTCTTCGGGCAGTCCGCTCGCCTCCATCCAGGCCAGCGGCTGTCCGGTCATGGTCGTTGCGAAGAGGTATTCGAAACTGTAATTGGCCGGGGCGAACGGGTCGCCGGCATATTTTTCCGTGTTGCGCCATTTGTTGAGGAACTCGATCTGGAGCTTCTCCGCGGGAACGTATTTGGAGAGCATCCACAGGTTGCGCAGCGTCCAGTAGGGGTAGTAGTTCTGCCAGTCGGTGTAACGGTTTTCGAGGAAGATGTTGCCGTACTCGTTGAACATGTGGTAGCCTCCGCGGCGTCCGGCCGTGGCGTCGAGGTTGAAGACCACTCGGCCGCCCGTCCGCTCCAGCACGCGGTCGAACAGCCGCCGCAGGTTGCTTTCGGAGCGTTTGTCGGGGATTGCCAGTCCGTCGATCTTGAACGTGCGGATGCCGTACTCGTCGTAGAGACCGACGAGGGCCTGCGCGTCCTTCTCCCAGTCGGCATAGCCGTCCTGTACGCTCGGGTTGAACCAGAGGCAGATCTCCACGCCCAGTTCCCGGCCCAGCTCCACGACAGGGTGCAATCCCCGGGGGTATTTCTCCGGGTCGGGTTTCCAGTAGTCGGGATTGTCCCAGATGTTTTTGAACGACCCCTTCGCCACGGCGGAGTTGGGGCTTTTGCCCACCTGCCAGCCGTCGTCGATCTGGAAATGCGTGATGCCCAGATGCGCGGCCTTGCGGACCTCGGCCAGGCAGAACCGTTCGTTCACCTTCGTGTCCTGGCTGCGGTCGCCCCATGTGTTCATCATCACCATCTCGTCGCGTCCGGGAAGCAGCTTCCGTAAATTTTTCTGGTAGCTCCGCAGGGCCGTCAACTGTTCGAGTTCTCCGCCCGACCAGACTCCGAGGACGCATCCGTAGGCTTTCACCCACTCCCCTTCGCGGAGGTCCTTCTCCGTCACGCCCAGTCCCGTCACCGTGAAATCGCCGAACTCCGCCGTGAAGTCCCCGCCGCCATAGGCCAGTTGCACGCCCGAACCGGGGGCTTCCTTCAGGAAGAAGAATCCGCGGCCGTTCTCGGCGTTGCGGGCGAAGAGCAGGTTGCCCCGGTAGCTGTTTTTCCGGTAGGGAATGACGTCGGTTTCGAAGACCAGGTTGTTGTTCCAGTCCGTGACGTCCTGGAACTCCACGATCCGCGTGTGCCAGTGGAACCCGCCGGGGTTGAACCGGTCGAGGGTCGCGGCGACCGGCTGCGACTGCATGTCGGCGGTCGATTCGATGTTCTTGCGGTCGGCGGCGTTGACCGCCCGGCTCTCGGGAAGCTGTGCGGCGCTGCCTTTGAGGTAGGTGTCGCAGGCGATCGCCGGAGTGTCGGCGCAGATGCGGTAAATCCGCCGTACGTCGAGCGTTCCCAGCGAAAATTCCACGGTGATTTCCAGCCGCGCCGGATGGATGTCGGTTTCGGCGATCCGTTTCGTCGAGCAGCGTCCGCCGGTGCTTCGGGTATCGCCCGCGACCTTGAAGTCGGGCGTCAGGGAACGGGAAGTCCACACCTGTCCTGACGAAAAGTCGGTCAGGCTCTGCGTCATCAGGTTGCCGCCGTTCCAGACGAACCGGCGTTCGATCCGGGAGTTGCCGATCGTCAGGGTGTCGTTCTGCAAACGGCTGTAACAGCCCTCCTGCGGGAAGGCGGACGTGCCGCAGAGCAGCATCGTGAACAGTATCGGGAGTGTGTGTTTCATGGTCGGGATTCTATTTTGCCGGCAGGATTCTGCGCATCGTGTCGGTAAAGATCGCAGCCATCCGCTGCTGGATGTATTTGTCTTGGCCCCGCTGGGGATGCCACCCGTAGGCGACGCCTTCGATGGTTTGCGTGTCCTGGGCGTGGAGCAGGCTCTGCTGGGTCCCGGTGGCCGGGTTCGGAGTGTCTTTCGAGAAGCCGATGTTCCTGTCGAACTCCACGAGCGGCAGGCCCCACCGTGCGGCGAGGCGCCGTATGGCGGCGTTGTAGGTCGTCCGCGCGTCGTGCCAGTCGGTGCAGAGGACGATGACGGCGGGTTTACCCGATTTCGTGCCGTAGTACTTCGATTTCGGGTCGTCCTTCAGGGCGTAACACTCGCTTTGGTAGCGTTTGATGACGTAATCGAACGCCGCGGCGTAGTTGCTTCGGTCGAACGGCGTCGTGTAATCGGTGTACTTCTCTTTCAGACCGCCCGTGGCCGAGGCGTCGCGGTTGTGGACCTGCATGATGACCAGCGCATCCATCTCGTCCAGCTCCCCGGCGTTCCAGAGCGTGCCCTCGGCCATCCGATTGGCCGTGTCGGCGATCGACTCGCCGCCGATGGCCCGGTTGATAGCCCGGGCGTCCAGTTGCCGGCAGCCGATTTCGAACCAGCCGTTCTGCGGCGAGGCGAACGAGGCCCCGGTGAGGAGGATCGTATATTTCGCGTTCTCCTGCGCTGCGGCGTGTCCCCATGCGAGGGGCAGCGCAAGCAGCAGTGTCAGTAGTTTTTTCATTGTCGTTTTCAGTCGTTGCGCAGTGCGCGGGGCGCTTTCAGAGAACCGCCCGTGTTGAATTTCTGGTTATCGGGAAGCCCCTCTTTTCTGCCGACGCCTTCGCGCATCAGCCTGCGGAGTTCTCCGAGGTGTTTCTGGTAGATCAGGCGGGGCGAAGCGTCGTATTTGCGGCACAGCGAGGCTGCCATGCCGACCACCTCGCCCATCATGCCCGTCGTGCGCATCACCCGCACCGTTCCGAGGGCCACGTGCGTCACGCTGATGTTCCGCCCGGCCATGAACAGGTTGTCCACGTTGCGGGAGTAGAGACACCGGTAAGGCACGGCATGGGGATAGATGTGGATGTGTTTGGTCGCGGCCTTGAACTCCCGGCCCGGGAAGCGCACGGAGTTGAGCGAATCGGGAAAATGCAGGTCGATGTCCCACGTCGCGGTGAACGAGGCGTCTTCGTGGAAGACGTTCTTGTCGATGTCGTCCTGTTTGAGGACGTAGTCGCCCAGAAGCCGCCGCGATTCGCGTTTGCCGGCCACATAGGCCACCCAGCCCAGCTCGCGGTTGCGGTACTTGGCATTGTCTTTCAGGCCGTTCTTGAGAAAGCTCCAGTTCGAATAGATCACCAGCAGGCCGTAGTCGCGGATGCGTTCGAAATCGCGGATCTGGTCGAGGTTCATGCCCGTCTCCCATTTCCATTCGCCCATCGTCACCCGCTCGCAGTTTTCGGCGTTGAACTCCACGCCGTAGCTGAACGTCGGGAACGAGGTTTTGCGGCCCGTGTCGACCGAATACCATTGGACGGACGAACCCATCGTCATCCGGTCGGCGGTTTCGGGCGCCAGCGTTTCGCCGAATTCGTCGCGGCTCTCGCGGCCCATGCGGTAGTCGGCTCCGGCCAGGAATCCGACGGTTCCGTCGCCCGTGCAGTCGGCGAAAAGCGGCGCTTCGAGCGTCGTCTCCTCCCCGGTTTCGATGTGGCGGACGATTACGGATTTTATCCGGCCGCCCTCTTTGTTCACCGCTACGGCGCGGCAGCTGGAGAACAGCTTCACGTTCTGCTCCCCGGCGATGAACGCACTTTTCTTCGCGTCCTCGTAGTTTTCGGCCGGTCGGGCGTTGCCTTCGCGCGAGTGGCCGAATTCGCGGATCATGCGGCCCAGTCCCTCGTTGGGGCCAAGCTCGATGACGCCGCCCAGATGCACGCGGATTTCGGAGCTGTTGTTGCCGCCCAGCACCGGGCGGTCGTTGACCAAAGCGACGCTGCACCCCAGCCGGGACGCCGCGGCCGCGGCGCACATGCCTGCGATGCCGCTGCCCACGACGACGAAATCGAACGATTCGGCGGTTTGCGGCGTTGCGGGGATGCCGAGCATCCGTTTGCGGAACGTAGCGAGTTCCGCGCTTCCGGACGGAGGGACGTCGCCCTCTTCGGTGGTGAAATAGACGGCGTCGCAGCGGCCGTCGAATCCGGAAAGGTCGGTCAGCGAAACGCTGACCGGACCTTTCCGGACGGAGACCTTTCCGGCGCACTGCCACATCCACTCGCTGCCCGTGCAGCCGAGCGTCGCGGACAGTTTCCGGCTGCCGACCCGGAGGGCGAACTTTCCGGGACCTTCCCCGTCGTACCAGGGGGCGACCCAGTTGAACGTCCGGACGTAGACCCGGTAGGTTCCCGTTTCCGGGAATTCGACCGTCGTCACGGCGTCCGCCACGGGTTTGCCCATGCCGTGCGCGATGAGGTAGGGCGAACCCATCTGGTCCATGAACTGCTGGTCCACGGCCCACCCGCCCTTGTCGCGGAAACTCTCGGCCTCGACCAGGACGCCGCTCCCGAAGGAGGCGGTGACGGACAGCAGCAGCGCTGCGGAAAGCAATGCAACCCTCTTCATGGTTTTTCAGGCGTTAGTTGATCTGTACTTCGTGCAGTTTCACCCAGCCTTCGGCCGTCTTTTCGTTGTTTACGGCGAGCTGGATGGCAGGCCGGTTCTCCTTCGTCGTGTCAACGATGGCGATGCCCCACGTGTATTTCCCCGCGGGAAGATCGACGGCCGGCGTTTCGAAGGTGTAGGAGAAGGGCTTGCTCTCGACCCAGGTCGAAGGCTCGCAGTCCTTGTCGACGAAGACCTTCTGCGCCTTGTCCGAAGCGTCGATCAAAGCGAAGGCCACCTTGTATTTGTAGTTCCACTGCGGCAGGTTGTTCGGGAAATAGCCCCAGCCCATGTTGCGCCAGCGCGAAGCGACCTTGACACGGCTGCCTGCGCTCACCTGGTCGGGAACGATCACCTGGTCGGGATAGAGACGGTAGCCGCCTTCGGAGACGAAGCGCTGCACGAGGCTGAAGGCATCGTTGAACCACGACTCGGTCTCCTGGCCGACACGGAAGTCCATCATGTTGACGCGGGCTTCGGCCGAGGAGTCGAATTCGCCCTGGCGGACATCTTCGGGGTGTCCCTGGCGGTAGCCGGCCGGGTCGTTCCAGTAGCTGTGGCTGCTGACGATATATCCGCCCTCCATGATGATGGGGACCTTGTAACGCCATTGTGCGGCGATTGCCTTCTCCCAGGTGCTGTAACCCCAGCTGGAGTTGTTCATGCCGAAGGCGTCGGAGCGGATGCAGTAGCCGTTGCTGATGGCCAGGGCCACGAGGCTTTCGCTGTTCGGGTTCGCCGTGCCCTGGCTCGTGGGATGGCCCAGTACGCGGTGGTAGTTGATCACCAGGGGAACCTTCGTGAAGTGTTTGGCGTAGAGCTTGGTGATCCAGTCGAGGACTTCGCGCTTCACCGTTTCCGTATTCTCATCGACAGCCGATACGTCGTCCTTGTTGTAAGCCACGCTGTGGCCCTCGCCCCACTTGCCGAGGCCGTAGCCGTCGATGAACGAGGTGTATTCCGGATCGTTGAACTCCTCGGCGAGGGCTGCGACGAACTTCTCGTAGTAGCGCTGGAAGATCGGGTCCTGCGGCATCGGTGTCTTGCGGTCGGGGTATTTCGGCTCCGACATCGCGTATTCGGCTCCGGCATCGTAGACGAACTGGGGCGTATTGGCGCCCTGGTCACGTCCGTCCACCACGACGCGGAAAGCGATGGGGAGTTTCAGCTCCCGGGCTTTCTGAACCAGTTTGTAAACCTTCGAATCGGGGTCTTTCCAGGCGTACTGCCCGTCTGCGGGATTCAGCACGGACCATTTCGTGCGGATATAGCAGGCCGAAGCGTAGTCCGCCACCCTTACGTTCTTTCCGAGCAGCGGTACGTAGATCTCCTTGTCGAAATAGGAGGGATCGTAGTCCGCGCTGACATACATCACCCAGCCGTTGAGCGGGTTGTGCAGCACTTCCGACTTGTTGTAGGCGGGCTTTACGGTCACACCGGCAACTTGGCCGCCTTCTTCGCCGCCGCCGTTGTCCTTCGAGCAACCGCAGGAAGCGGCGCAAAGAAATGCTGCCAGAAGACAGCCGGTCATCAGATTTCTCATGTGTATCATGTTGCTGTTTTTACGATTGATTGTCGTTGTAATGGAATATTGCCGTATCTTCCTGTCGGCCGGAACCCAGTCTCCATTCCGATACGGCAATATTTTTCAGTCGTGCGGTCCGGCGTTATTTGTTCCGGGCCAGGATCGTTCCGTGACGCAGATCGAAGATCAGCAGGTCGGAAGCGGGGATTGTGTAATACGAGTTGCGCGTCTCTCCGTCGGCACCTCCGTGCAGTTCGCCCACCTTGCCGAGAGTCAGCGTGAGGTTCTGCTTCTTGCCTTCTGCCGTCAGCGGACAGGTGAAGCAATAGGCATTGTTCTGGTTGTAATCCGCATCGCCGACCGAGAAATTCTGGGCTACGCAGAACTTCATGCCGCTGGAAAGTTTCGTGCCGTTGTGCTCTTCGGCGTCATAGATCAGGATCTGCGGGTCGGCGAAGCTCTGCTTCAGGTTGAGTTTGCGCACGCCCCAGCCCGTACCTGCTCCGTAGGCGTAGAGATCGAGCACTTCGATCGTTGCCTCGGGATTGGTTTCCGCACCGCTCGGGTGGAATGTGACGGACAGCGGCTTCAGGTCGGTCGCCGACGAGTAGATGCGCACCTGTTTGTTCTCCATGTCGATCAGCAGGCGGTAGTTGCCGGCGCTCGGGATATTCCACGAAACGGGGGTTTCCGTCATCTTCACGTCGACAAGCTCCCCGTCGCGGAGCGCGCCGTTGCCGTCGCTCGGAACGATGTAGTAGGTCTGGCCCTCCAGCTCGACGGGAATCTGCAACTCGCCGATGCTCAATTCGCCGTACCAGGCATAGAGGTTCGCATTCTCGACCGTCTTTTCGATCTCCGTCACGCTGCTGATGGCCGTGCCGGAAAGCGACACCTTGTCGGCATCGAAGACATCGACCTTGATCGGGGTTACGGTCACCTCCACGGTGCGCACTTCGGGCATTTCGTATGTGGGGCCGCCCGCATACTCCGCGATGACGCGGAACGCCAGCGTGAAGGTCTTGTTTACGGGCACTTTCCAGCGCTCGTTAGCCCAGTTGTTGATTTGCTCGGAGGTGTAGCTCCGGCTGAAGATGCCGTCGTCTTCGCTCGTCACGATGGCGGTGGACGAACCGAAGTTGTTGTTCAGCAGGTCCAGTTTGGTCGTGTAGGACACCAGATACTCGTCGGGCATCGGACGCGCGGGCGTCCAGTCGAAGGTCAGTACCGTAGCCGAAAGGTCGTTTTCGTCCAAAGCGATCTGGGAGGCGGAGGCGGTCAGCTCCAGAGTTTCCCGGACCGGGTCGCTGTCGTGTTCGTACGGGTCCCATTCACAGGCCCACTGGCCGAGTGCGAAAAGGGTCAGCAGCGACAGGTTGCATGCAAATTTTATCTTTTTCATAACTGTTTTTTTCGTGGTTGCTGATACGGTCCGGAATCTGCCGGACACATTCTTGTCTGATCCGCCCGGAGGCGGGGACGAAGGTTTTTAGCCTTCGTAACCTTCATATCCGGGATTCTGCGGGAAATTGCCGACATTCGCGTCGCGGATAGCCTGCGGAATGGGCCACAGCACGTGGAAATCCTGGATGAGGTCGCGCGCCTCGGGGTTGTACTTTCTCACGCGTTCGAGCAGTTTGCCCGTGCGTATCAGCGTGAAGCGGCGGCTCTCTTCGCCGTAGAGTTCGCGGATGCGCTCGTCGAGCAGGAAATCCATCGTCATCTCCTCGTCGGAAACGTCGGACACTTTGGCGCGGCGGCGCACTTCGTTCACGGCATCGGCGGCCTTATCGGGCATGTCCTGACGCAGGTAGGCTTCGGCCAGCAGCAGGTAGGTCTCGGCCAGGCGGAATTTCATGCGGTCTTTGTATGCGCCGGTAAGCTGGAGGTTTTCCTCCTTACCGAAGAAAAATTTCTTCAGCGCCGGGAAGAGCTGGGCCTGCGACCACGATTTGTCGTCGATGGGGCATTTTTGTCCCAGCTTGTTGGGCGTCAGCGGGTTGTTGTAGTACCAGTTGCGCTTGATGTTGTACTCCGAGTTGCGGATGTCGCCGTCTTCGAAGATGCCTTTTTCCTGAATATCGGGGAAACCCTCCTTTTCTCCGGCCGTCGTGGCGTTGGTTCCCTTGACGCCGATCCACCACTTCAGCGGATAGATCTGCGCCAGGCCGCGGCCGCCGAGCGAGTCGGCCAGTGCGAATCCGTCGATGGCGTGGTACTGGGGATTCCAGGCGCGGCGGGTCCAGTCGTCGGAATTCGTGCCGCCGCCGACCGTGTTGTACTGGAACTGCATGACCCAGATACCCTCGGTGTTGCCGGCTGAACGGTTCTGATTGTTTTCGACGAACATGTCGCTGAAATAGTCGCCGGGATCGTTCTTGGCGTTGCCGAAGCGGCTTTTCATCAGACTGTAATACGGGCAGTCGATCACGTCCTGGGCATTCTCCTCGGCCAGCTTATAGTCGCCTTCGGCGCCGCGCAGCAGGTACATTTCGCTCAGCAGGTGGCGTGCGGCCCACGTCGTAAGCTTGCCCTCCTTCACGTTGTCGGGATTGTCGGGAAGGTACGTCTTGGCAAATTCCAGGTCTTTGATGATGTTGCCCAGCACCTCGATCTTGGGATCGCGCGAGAACGAGAGCAGGAAGGGCTTCTGGATGGTTTCGACCCAGGGCACGTCGCCGTAGAGGTAGACCAGCGTGCGGTAGGCGTAAGCCCGGAAGAAACGGGCTTCGGCCTGGTAAAGCTGTTTGTCGGTGGGATAGTCCCAGTTGTTGTTCTTTTCGGAATAGATCAGCAGTTCGTTGGCCGAAGCGATCAGGTTGTAGGCCCAGTTCCAGTACGAACCGACGAAAAGCGTCGACGGGTTGAGCGTCATTTCGGCGAACGGAACCAGCGAACCGTCGCGGACGGTTCCCATGCGGCAGAGGTCGGTCGAAATCTGGAGCACCTCGTAGGCGCAGGCGCCGTTGTGCATGAAAGCGCCGTTTTCACCCCAGGTGTTGTATTCCGAGCGGGCGATGGCGTAGAGCCCCGTGGCTCCCACCTCGAAGCCCAGTGAACTGGTGTAAGTGTTGTCGGGGGCCAGCGAACTTTTCAGATCCTCTTCCAGGAAGGAGGTGCAGCCCGCAGCTATTGAGAGGATCGAACTCGCGATGCCGATCTTGATATAATTCATCGTTTTCATAGTCAGGTCTTGATTAGAAGGTTAAGGTTAATCCCAGTACGTAGGAACGGGCGGTCGGGAACGATGCGAACCAGGTGTTGTCGTAGTTCAGCATCTGGCGCATGTTGGAGAAGGCGCAGACGTTGTTCACGCTGAAATTCACGTCGATGGCGCTCAAGCCGATCCGGCGGACGAATTTCTGATTGACACGGTAGCCCAGCGTGATGTTGCGCAGCTGCACGTAGTTGAGCTTCTTGTAGTAGCCGTGGCTGAAGGAGGCCTGGTAACCCGGCGAAACGACCTCTGCGTCGGGGGTCTCCGGCGTCCAGTATTTCACGCCGTGGATGTAGTTGCCCGAACCGAACGTATACGAGGAGATGTTGGCCACGTTGTCCGTCATCCACTTGCCGAAGACGCCGTTGAACAGGAACGAGAAATAGAAGTCCTTGTAGGAGAAACGGTTGCCCATCGACATCGTGAAGCTCGGCTGTTTGCTGCCGATCACCTTGCGGTCTTTGGAGTCGATGACGCCGTTGCCGTCGACATCCTCCAGTTTGGCGGCTCCGGGCGTGGCTCCAGTCTGGTGGGCCACCTCCTTGCCGTCCTTGTCGATGAACGTGAACTCGTCGCCTTCCTGCCAGATGCTGATCATGTTCCAGTCGTAGTAGACCGACAGCGGCTGGCCGATGAACCACTTGTTGTTGATGTCGTCTCTGCCGTCGCCGCGCAGCGCGACGATCTTGTCGCGGTTGAGCGAGAAGGTGAAGTCGGTCTCCCACCTGAAATCCTTCTTGCGGATATTCTGCGAATGGAGCGTCAGTTCGATACCCTTGTTGCGGGTCTGGCCGACGTTGTAGAGAATCTTGCTGTAACCGTTCATAATGGGAACGGTACGCGACATCAGCAGGTCGTGCGTGTTGGAGAGGTACATGTCGATCGTACCGCCCAGACGGCCGTTGAAGAACTGGAAGTCGATACCGAGGTTGGCCGTATAGGTGGTCTCCCAACGCAGGTCGGGATTGCCGATACCGTCGCTCGGCAGGTAGGCCGAGTTGGCGGCGTCGCTGTTGTCGCCCCAAATATATTTGACACCATTGGTCGAGTAGAGACGGTCGAGCGACTGATAACGTGAAATGGCGTTGTTTCCGTTGGCGCCGTATGAGAGGCGGATCTTCAGCATGTCGATCCAAGAGGCGTTGTCCTTGATGAAGCTCTCCTCGCCGAGATGCCAGGCAACGGCAGCCGAGGGGAAGAAAGCCCATTTGTGGTTTTCAGCGAAGGCCGAGAACGAGTCGGCGCGTCCGGTGAGTGTCAGAAGGTATTTGCTGTTGAAGCCGTAATTCACACGGAACATGCCCGAAACGAAGTTCTCTTTCCAGAAAGACGAACTGATGGCGATCTTGTTCTCGGCGCCGTCCATCCGGTAGAAGCTCGAGTCGTCGTTTACGAAGCCTTCGCCGCTTTGCGAAGCGGCTGTATACTGGGCCTCCTGCATGGAGAAGAGACCTGTGAAGTCGATGTGATGTTTGCCGAAATTCCGGTCGAATTTAAGCACGTTCTCCCACGTCCAGTCCGTCGTGTGGTTGTTGGCCAGCTCGGCGCGGCCGTCGACTTTCTTACCCGTTACGGTGTTGCGGCCGTAGTAGGTTCCGTTCATCTGGCTGCGGTAGTTGTAGCCGAACTGCGACCGGAAAGAGAGCCCTTTGACCGGAAGTTTGAGATCGAGGAACCCGTTGGCCATGAAGTTGCGGCCCGTGCGTTTCTGGTCGGCGTTGACGTCCTTCATCGGGTTGGGCAGGTTCGAGTAGTCCATCGGCTCCTCGTAGTAGGCGCCGGTCTCGTCCTTGTAGATGCCGTAGGGGCTTTGCTTGATGGCATGTTCGAGGTTCGGCGTCGCACCGCCGGTCTCACGGTTCACGAACTGCGTGGTGAGACCTACGGACAGCCAGTCGTTCATTTTCTGGTTGATGCTGGCATAGACGTTCGTGCGCTGGTAATTCGAATTGTAAACCACGCCGGGGTTGTCCAGGTAGGAAACCGAGGCCATATAGGTGGTCTTCTCGTTGCCGCCCTGGAAGCTCAGCTGGTGGTCCATCGTGAAGACCGTGCGGAAGACATAGTCCTGCCAGTCGTTGGTGATGCCCTTGGCGTAGTTTACCTTCTCGCTGGCGCTGATAATCGAACCTACCAGCGGATCGAGCTGCTCGCCGCTGTAATTGTTCTTGAGCCGGCCCATGTCCTGTTTGAGGCGGATGAACTCGTTGGGACCCATGGTTTCGATGCGCTGCATCGGCTCGGCGATGGCGAGCTTCGTTTTGTAGGTGACATGGAATTCGCCCTGCGAACCCCGCTTGGTCTGGATCAGGATGACGCCGTTCGAGCCGCGCGAACCGTAGATGGCCACGGCCGACGCGTCTTTCAGCACCGACATGTTCTCGATGATGTTCGGGTCGAGGTCGGCCAGTCCGCCCGAGTAGGGAATGCCGTCGAGAATGATCAGCGGGTCGTTGCTGGCCGTCAGTGAGTTCTGGCCGCGGATCAGCAGGGTCTGGTTGCTGCCCGGCGCTTCGTTGCCGGTCGTGATGTTCAGACCGGCGACCTGGCCGACCAGACGGTCCATCAGGTTGTTGGTCGAGACCATTTCCAGCGTCTGTTTGCTGACGACGGCGAGACCTCCCGTGAGGTCTTTCTTTTTCTGCGTACCGTAACCCACGACGACCACTTCGTCGAGGGACTGGGCGTCTTCGGTCATCGTCACGTTTACGACATTCGATGCGCCGAGTTTCACTTCCTGGTCGGTATAGCCCAGACAGGTGAAAAGAAGCGTCGAGGATGCGGGAACTTTGATTTCATAAACACCTTGCGTATTGGATACGGCTCCGTTGTTGCTTTTGCCGTCCTTTACCACGACAACGACTCCCGCCAGCGGGGCGCCGCTTCCGTCGGTGATTTTACCGGTTACTTTGACGTCGTTCTGCTGGGCGAACGACGGTGTTGCAGACAGCAGGAATAAGAGGGAAATCGTCAGGCTGCCTATAAGCTTTTTGTACATGCTCATTATCATAAAAGGTTTCTTTTTGGTTAGTGCTTGTATCTCCGTTATAAAGGGATTGTCTGGAGGGGCGGGAGACACTTCGTCGCCTGGTGTGGTTTTCCGATCATCTTTTCATAGGTTTCAGGTTTTAATTTTTTAAATTTTTTATGTATTTCGAAGGAAAAGCGGACGCCGGGGACTTCGGACCCCGTATTGCAAAGGTCAATAAAACGGGGCGACCGGATGGGCGTCGTTTATTCGGAAATGGTTCCATTTCGTACGGAGGGGTAAAAAAAAGGAGCATATCCGGGCGCTGCGGGCGCTGCGCAGACCTGCGAAGAGTCCCGTCCGGACAAAATGAAACCTCCCTGCCGGTCGCGCGGGGCGACGGCGGGAAGGTTTCTGCGGGCAGATGCGGACGCTGCTCCGGCGGATACGAAAGCACGAGATATTCATAGCCGGTTCGGTCGGCTCCTTTCGTGCGGTTTGCGTCAGGATTTCTTCTTAAATTCGGATGGGGTCAGTTCGAAATGCCGTTTGAAACAGATGCTGAAATATTTGGGATTGGCGAATCCCGTCAGGACCGAGATCTCGGAGATGGTCAGGTCCGACTCCCGGAGCAGCTGGGCCGACCGTTTCAGCCGGACGTCCATGATGAACTCCTTGATCGACATGCCCGTGATGTCGTTGATCTTCTGGTAGAGGAGCGTGCGTCCGATCGACATGTCCGACACGAACGAATCCACGTTGTAGTCGCTGTTGTCCATGTTCCGTTCGATGTAGTTCATCGCCTTTTTCAGCAGTTCCTCGTCCATCGACGAAATGGTGATCTTCGACGGTTCGGCGATGTACTTCTTGCTGTAACGCTCCTTGAGTTCCTGCTGGCTGCGGATGAGGTTGGCAACCTGTTTGAGCAGGAAATCCATATCGAAGGGCTTGTCGATGAACACGTTGGCTCCGCATTCCAGTGCCTTGATCTTGTTTTCGGTGTTTTTGCCCAGAGCCGAAAGCATGATCACCGGGATATGGCTGGTCTTGATGTTCGAACGCAGCGAGCGGCATACCTCGAAGCCGTCGGCTTCGGGCATCATCAGGTCGGTGATGACGATCTGGGGGCAGATTCTCTCCGCTTTGGCGATGCCTTCGCTGCCGTTTGCCGCGGTGTATACGTTGTAGTGTTTCGACAGCCGTTGTTCGAGGTAGCTCCGCAGGTTGGGGTCGTCCTCGATGACCACGATGTTGCACGCCTTGCGGTCGTGCCGGTCGTTGGGAGCCATGACGTCGGATTCGGTCAGCAGGTTGTCGATTTCGGAGACCGTGTATTCGTACGATTCGGCGGCGCTGTCGGTCTTTTCGGCGTTGAGCGTGAAGGGCAGGACCACCGTGAACGCGACTTTCGAGTTGCCCGAACGGAGGGTGATGGTTCCGTTGAGGTTGCCGACCAGCTCCTTGACGATGGCCAGTCCCAGGCCGCTGCTGCTCTCGAATTGGGGACGGCGGTCGGAGAGGTGGTTGAACGATTCGAAGATGGCCTCCTTCTTGTCGTCGGGAATTTCCGCCCCGGTGTTGGTGACCGTGAAGGCGATGTATTCGGTGCCGGCGGCCGGCGGAGCGGACTCCGGGCGCTGGTCCTGCCGCGCCGGGTAGATTCTCACGCCGACATAACCGTTTTCCGAGGCGTACTTGATCGCGTTGGAGAAGAGGTTCGTGAAGATTTTTTCGATCACGTCGTGGTCGAACTTGGTGTAGAAACTTTCATACTGGGAGTTGAAGCCGGTTTCGATCCCCTTCTTGTTGGCGTAGAACTCGAACAGCGAGAAGATGCTGTCGATGAAGCGGATCAGATCGCCCGGCTGGCGGTTCAGGGTGATCTTCTGGCTCTCGATTTCGCGGAACTGAAGCAGTTGGCTGATCATGCGCTGGATGCGCCCCACGTTCTTCTCGATCAGGTGCACGTAGGCATTGCCCGGCGCATTGGCGGGCAGGTGTTCCTTGAGCTGTTTCAGCGGGTCGACGACCAGCGTGAGCGGAGTTTTGAGGTCGTGGGAGATGTTCGTGAAGAAGTTGATCCGGGCCTGGGTCAGCTGCTTCATGTTCTGTTCCTTGATCCGCTCCAGTTCGAGCCGCTGTTCGAAAATCTTCTTGTTGGTGAAATACCGCCAGATGAAGTAGGCCACCGCCGAGAGCAGCGCCGCATAAACGAGGTAGGCCCAGCGGGAGAGGAAGGGCGAGGGGTGCACCCTGAAGCCGAGCGCCGAAACCTCGTCGCCCCACAGGCCGTCGTTGTTGGCCGCCTTGACCTCGAAGACATAGTTTCCGGCGGGCAGGTTGAAGAACTGCACCGCCTTCTGTCCCTGCGGCAGCAGGGACCATCTTTCGGAGTGTCCCAGCAGGCGGTAGGCATACTGGTTTTTCTCGGCGTTCAGGTAGCTGTTCGCCGAGAAGCGGATTTCGAAATTCGACTCCCGGTGCGACAGTTCGATCACGTCGCCCTCGCCTCCGCGGTAGGAGAGCGTGGAAATGGCTTTCTCCAGAGGCGAGTTCTTGGCGCCGGGCACGGCCGGCCGGCTGTTGATAAGCAGGTCCGTAAAATAGACTTTTGGCTTCTGGTCGTTGTATTTGATCTTTCCCGGGGTGAAGAGGATGAAGCCGTCCGTCCCTCCGAACAGCATTTCGCCTTTCGAGGTCTTGTAGCAAGCCCGCACGTAGTAGGCCCCGCAGCGGTTCGGGATGTCGATCTGCGATTTGCGGATCACCCCGTCGGTATGGTCGTAATAGTAAAGCCCGTCGTTGGTGCTGAACCAGACATCTTTCGAGGGGGTGTCTTCGAGGATGCCGAAGACTGTTTTGCCCTCCAGCCCTTCGCCGTTCCGGTCCCTGAAATTGACGTAACTGCCGTTGCGGCGCAGCAGGTTGACCCCGCCGCCGCGGGTTCCGAACCAGATGTCGGAGTCGGAGGTGACGCAGTAAGAGCAGAGGTTGTTGACCGAATAGGGGGCCTCTGCGATGTAATGGCGCTTCAGAATCCGCCGTGTGGCGGGATCGACGACGTATGCGCCGTCGTGCCCGACGAGCCACAGGTCGCCCCGCTCGTCGTGGAACAGCGTTTCGATATGGATGCGGACGGCGTTTCCCTGTGCGTCTGTCAGCCGGACCGTCTCCACGCGTCCCGTACTCGCATCCTTGTACATCAGCTCGGCGTCCGGGTCGGTCAGCCAGATGCCCCGGTCGCCCTCCTTGGCGAAGTCATAGACGCTCAAAGGCTGTCCCGAGGCCGGATGGTTCATGTACAGGTCGGAGAAACGTCCCTGCCGTTCGTCGAAGACCCGCATTCCGCCGTTGAACGCCGAGACCAGCAGCCTGTCGTTTCCGTCGTGCCACAGCTTTTTGATCATGTTCGACGTCAGGCCGCAGCGGCTCTCCTGCGTGTAATAGACGAACCGGCCGTCGCGGCGGTCCCAGCGGTTAATTCCCCCCCCCCTCCGTTCCGATCCAGAGATTGCCCTCCGAATCCTCTTCGAAACAGCTGACGATGGGATGGTTCAGCCCGCCCGGCGTGGCTTTGAAATAGTCCACGCCGTTGTCCGCGAAGGTCATGTAGGCCAGTTTGCCGCCGTATGTGCCGACCCATATCCCGCCGTCGGGATCGGGGAAGATCGACCATACCGAATTGTTGGGCAGGGAGTAGGGATAGTGGAGGTCGGAACGCAGCAGCTGCGTGCTGGCGGTAAGCGGCTCCAGCAGCAGCAGTCCCGATTGCGTCGCTACCCAGATGATGCCCTGCGAATCGAGGTGAAGCTCCTTGGCGCCGGCGGATTTCTCGTGTTCGAGCGGCAGTCGGAAATACCGTCCGATCCTGCCGTTGCCGTCGCATTCGTAGAGCCCGTCCATGAGCGTGAGGACATATACCGACCCGTTGCACTCCACCACGTCGCGGATCACGCAGCTGCCGCCGCCGACGGATGCGAAGAGGACGTATTGCCCGGTCTCCCGGTTCAGGCGGTAGAGATCGCCGCCCGACGCGGCGTAAACGTACTCCTTCGTGCACACCAGCGTCAGCGTCCGCCCGGGTGCGGACATCTCCGGAGGCATCGGATAGCGGGTCACGGCGGGCAGCCGTTCGGGGCTGAACGATTCGATGCCGTTGTTGCGGATCAGCCATACCGTCCCGTCGTTGTTCGCCGTGACCGAGCCGATATTGCCCTCCAGAACGAATTCGAACTCCAGCTTCCGGTAGTTGAAGCGCAGCAGCCCTTGGTTAGTCCCTACGTACAGGCCTTTCCGGTTGTCCGTGATCACCTGTCCGTAGGACCAGTAGGAATTCGGCAAGAGGTTCGTGACCAGGTCGGTCATCCGTACGAACGACGTGCCGTTGTACATGAACAGGGCGTCGTAGCCGCTGAACCACATACGCCCGACGCTGTCCTTGGCGATGCTGTGGATGCCTCCGTAATAGGAGGTCTCGGGCATGGTGTGGAAGCGGTAGTCCGGGATGTTCAGGGCATGGAGCGCCGGAGAAATCAGCGTTGCGGCGAAAAACAGCGCCGCAAACGGAATTTTCGTATATGCCTTATGTCGGGTCATCGTTTCTTCTTTAGCACAAAGTTAAAAGAAAAAGCGAAAAATGGATGCTTCGAAGCCCGGTTTTTCGGTTCTCCGCCGCCGGACCGGGCGCGCGGCGGGGAAAGCCGGGCTGCACCGCCCGGAGACGAAAAAGACGGCAGGGAAAACTCCCTGCCGTCTTTTTTATTGAATGAAGCGTTCCGGACCGGGGCGTGATTCCGGTGGGCGTTTACCGCCCCTGAAGCCCGCTTCTCAAGCGGGCGGGCGCAGAGCTGGATCGTAAGCCAGAATGGCCCGGCACCGCCCCTGAAACCCGCTTCTTAAGCGGGTTACCAGATGATTACGCGATCCTGTTCGGGCAGGAACATCGGTCCGTCGGCGATCGAGAAGGCGTCGTAGAAATCCTGCAGGTTGCGCAGCGTGGCGTTCACGCGCCATTTGCCCAGCGAATGCACGTCGAGCTTGGTGAGACGGGCGATCTCCTCGTCGCGGATGTTCTGCGCCCACAGCGTGGCGTAGCCCAGGTAGAAACGCTGCTCGGGAGTGAATCCGTCGATCAGGGCGGGAGCCTCCCTGCCTGCGAGCGAATTGCGGTAGGCCGTGCGGGCAACGCGCAGGCCGCCCTGGTCGGCGATGTTCTCGCCGAGCGACAATGCGCCGTTGGCGAAGATCGCAGGCTGTCCCTCCTTGGCGGGCAGAACCTCGATCGCGTCGAACTGCTTGACCAGAATGTCCGTCTTGGCCTTGAACGCGGCGGCGTCCTCGTCGGTCCACCAGTTGTTCATGTTGCCGTCCTTGTCGAAGTTGCGGCCCTGGTCGTCGAATCCGTGGGTCATCTCGTGGCCGATCACCACGCCGATGGCGCCGTAGTTG
>ENA-ORUG01001739-ORUG01001739.1-human-gut-metagenome-genome-assembly--contig:-NODE-1739-length-17920-cov-16.123034_pt1 | contig 17920 bp, 16 predicted proteins | sample MGYA00242079_ERZ509207 | MGnify/ENA primary metagenome ERZ509207 (study PRJEB26280, sample SAMEA2338780) | human gut metagenome | biome: human gut; feature: human-associated habitat; material: faeces...
GAGATACTGTGTCAAAACAACATCTCGCAAAAATGGGCTTTTTAAGGGACAACTATATAACGGCGTGTCGGAGCCTGAGGTGTGCGACTATCCCGAGTATTTTGAGGAACTGGGCATCAGGAAGGGACGCTACATATTGGGCATGTGCCGCTTTGTGCCGGAAAAGAACTTGCACCATCTGGTGGAAGCGTTCGGTAGAATAAAAAATGAAAAATTAAAAAGTAAAGACGGCGGCGACGATGACATAAAGCTGGTGCTGGCTGGTGACACGGACTTTGAGGACGACTACTCAAGGGGACTGAAAGAGATGGCGAGGAAGAACGGCGTGGTGCTGACGGGATTTGTGAAGGGCCGTAAGCTGCACTCGCTGCTGACTAACTGCATGTGCTACTGTCTGCCGTCGAGTCATGAGGGCCTGCCGATAGCGTTGCTTGAAGCGATGAGCTACGGCGTGAAGGTGATAGTGAGCGACATACCGGCGAACCTGGAGGTGGGCCTTGACAAAGACGACTACTTCCCTGTGGGCAACGTGGACGAGCTGGCGAAGAAACTGAAAGAGGTGATAAGCCGTGAGCCACAGCACATAGACTACGACATGGCAAAGTATGACTGGGACAAGATCGCGAAGGAGGTAAGAGGGGTATATTGTAATTTGGAGTTAAAGTAGTTAGAGTAGTTATCGCTCACTAAGGTGAGCTAGGAGTTAGAGTCAAATGCTAACGTAGTACGTGCGACCTGTGGGGAGGCTTTTGTTTCTAGGTAGTTAGAAGAGCATTTTGGAGTTAAAGTAGTTATAGTAGTTATCGCCAACAAGTTGGCTAGGAGTTAAAGTCAAATGCTAACGTAGTGCTTGCGACAATAACCAACAAGGCTATTGTGCCGGCGGATCTGCGCTCCGCCGGAATTGAATATAAGGATTTATTTAATCCGATTACTTCCTATTTTGTTTCTAGGTAGTTAAAGTAGTTAGAGGAGTTATCGCCAACAAGTTGGCTAGGAGCATATTTAAGTGAAGAACTAAGAGTGAAGAGCAGGCGCAAAAGCAATTAAAAATTAAGAATTAAAAAGTAAGAAAATTACTTCTGTGGTTTTATGTCAGTAGTTAAGGTGGCTATAGCAAACGCCAACGTAGTGATTGTGACAAGAATTCACAAAACATTTGGATTTTTCGCTTTTAACTTTTCACTTTTCACTTTCGTAAGACGCACTACGTTGCTATTGTGCCGGCGGATCTGTGCTCCGCCGGAATTGATTATAAGGATTTTTTAATCCGATTACTTCCTATTTGCTATTACATCATGTAGACTTCACTTAAACAAGCGGTATTTTAAGCGGATTGAAAATCCTGATAATATCTACCGGCAGATTGCAAATCAGCCGGCACAATAGCAACCTAGTCTTGCGACAGTTTTTAACTTTTCACTTTTAATTTTTAATTGCGCTTTGACGCCTGCTCTTCACTTTTCACTTAGAAAATGCTCCTTTAACTACTCTAACTACCGAGAAACAAAAGCCTCCCCATGGGGGAGGTTTGGTTGGGCTTTCACTTTCGTGTCAGCAGCGAATACAGATATTTGAAGTTTTCTTTAAGTTCATTGGTGTCGAGGCCGTTAAGGAAGGCGTGTTCGTATGATATGCCATAGAATACCTGCCTGAACATCCGTGCCGTTGTCGTAACGTCCACGTCGCTCCTTATCTCGCCCTTGTCCTTAGCCCTCTGTATCACCGTTGACCACATCTCATAGTCCTTGCTGAAGATGTCTTCAATCTTCTGTCTTATGCCGGGATAATACATGCGGACCTGCGAAAGAAAGTGGATATAATAGAAGTTCGGGCAGCAGTCGTATGGGTTGTTGCCGTCGTTCACGAGACTTACAATTCCGTTCATTGCCTTCGACACTCCAGCCACATACTGATCTATAAATTCCGCCAGTGTGTCTGCCGGCTGGTCAAACTTGTTTACGGGGTTCTGCAGTTGTATGAAGAACTTGTCGGCCACGGCAACAAACAGGTCAAGCTTATGCGGAAAATAATACACTATTCCGGTCTTTGCAAGTCCGCAAGCCTTCGCCAGTGTGCTGATGCTTGCCTTTTCGTAGTTCATTTTCAGGAAAACCCTGAAAGCCTTGTCTATCACTTCTTCGCGGTTTGTTATCATAATCGTTTTTGTTTTCAGCTGCGAAGATACAATATTTTTTTAGTTTTCAGCTGTATGTTGTAATGCTTTTTATGGAGCAAATGGCCGATAAGGAATGTCTTTGGCCATGCATTGTTGCATATATGCTATTTGTCTTATTATCAGACACTTAACAACACCGTTGTAAAACGTGCCCTTTTAGCGTGCAATTTGCCGCCTTTTATGAGCTAAAAGACGGCAAATTACAATGCAAAAGGTATGCTTTTATATTTCAGGCCTTTTGCATGTGCTAAATAGGCGGCATATTCGTGATGTGGATAACAGGATTGTTATACAATTCCTTTTATGCAGGCAAACCTGCCGTCAGGTATATGTTCTGTCAGAACTTCTCTGCTATGCTCCGTTCTTATTTATCCGATGCTTTTTCCTGCATTCTCGTACACTTCTGTTATTTCCTCCTCGGTGGTGAGGTTGAAGTCGCCGGGTATGCTGTTCTTGATGGCAGATGCGGTGAGGGCGAAGTTGATGTCCTTCGGGCTGTCGTCGCCAAACTTCAGCAGGGCATGAATGTATGCAGCTATGAAGGCGTCGCCTGCACCCATAGGGTCGATGACGTTGTCTATGTCGTAGATGCGTGCAGGATAGATGTTGCCGTCTGACCAGAGAACGCCTGACAGTATGTGATGGTTGGCCGAAAGGGTGTTGCGCAGGGCAAGAATCATCTTGCGGCATTTGGGGAACATGTCTTTTGCCTTGCTGAAAAACTCTTTATGGCTTTGGATGTCGAAGGTGAAAGCTGGCGACGTGGCAGTAAATTTCGGCGGAGTGATGCCCGTGAGAAGTTGCCATTCGCCTTCGGTGCCGAACATTATGTCGCATTTCTTGGCCAGCGGAAGCAGTATGTCGTGGGCGCTCTTGCCGTATTTCCACAGATTCTTGCGGTAGTTTATGTCGAAAGATATTGCAAGGCCCTGTCTTTCTGCTTCGCACACGGCCTCTTCGGTAACGTCGGCAGCGCTTTGTGACAGGGCGCAGGATATGCCCGACCAATGGAAGACGGATGCATCGGCAAATGCGTCAGCCCAGTTGATTGTGCCTTTGGCAACGGTGGTCATTGACGAGTCGGCACGGTCGTAAACTACGCTCGAGCCGCGCATGGCTGCCGCATTCTCATAATAGTAGGTGCCGAGACGTATGCCGCCGCGGGTTACAAAGCGAGTGCCTACGTTGTATTTTCTGAGTTCGTTAAGGCAAGCCTGACCTAATTTGTTGTCGGGCAGGCGTGTAACATATTCGACATCATTGCCTAGCATGGCCAGCGACACGGCAACATTGGCCTCGCTGCCTCCGAAATATCCGTCCCATGTGCTTCCCTGTATGATGCGCAGCTTCTCCGGACGTGTCATGCGCAGCATAATTTCACCAAACGTAACTATTTTCTGTCTCATGTCAATTTTTGTTTGTCCTGTCTGTTTCTTCAGGCAAGTGGTGTTGTAGTTTGTTTATCTCTTTGCACGTTTGTCTAAAAAGCAGACTGCTGTTTTCAAGATGTAAAGATAGCTGTTTTTGTTTGTTGTCATAGCGGATGAATGTGAAAATAATGTGAATGTTTAGAATATTTATGACAAAATGCTTTTAGAAAGGCCTCTGCCCATAAGGCGGATTATGCGGCATGAAGGGTGACGTAAGTTAGTTTCTTATAGCCGGACAATAAAACAGCCATTATTTTTTGTTAAGTAAATAATTTCTGCGGTTATCGTTATTCTTTGTATTTTTGCAGGGTATAGACAGGCAGACAGTTGACTATAATTTTTTGTTTATGGAGATAATAATTCAGAACGACAGCTTAAGCCATAGAGAATGTTCTGTTCTGGGGCTTAATGAGGTCTTTGCTGAGGACTGTGAGAGGCAGGCCTTGCTGTTCGACGGCTTTATTTTCGGCGTCTGCCTTCGAGGTGAGGCGTCGGTGAGGATAAACGGAACAGTGTTTGATGTTGTGCCCGGCAAGGTGTTTGCCGTTTTGCCAAAGCATTTGTTCTCAGCCGTGTCATATTCAGCAGATATCGACGTAAGACTGATTTTTGTTCCTATTGACATTGTCTGTAAATTGCCGTTGTCGCCTAATTTTGACTCATTGAGGAACGCGGCGTCAAATCCCTGTGTCGACGGTGGAGAGTGGGCCGCTGATCTCGGGGCGCTGTGCGACATTATGATGAGGCATGACTATACTGTGGGTAAGGGCGAAGACATAATGATGTCGCTGGTATGCTCGGCAGCACTGATATTGTCTGATCTCTTTGAAGGCAGCGGCCATGACGTAAAGAAAACGCTGTCGAGACAAGAAGCTTTGGCAGGAAACTTTTTTGAACTGCTTTTCAGCCATTTCGAATCAGAACGTAGCGTGGCTTTTTATGCCGACAAGCTATGTGTAAGTCCAAAGTATCTTTCTGTTGCCGTAAGGAGCGTCAGCGGGTGTTCCGTACAGAAATGGATAAACGAGATTGTACTGGCCGAGGCCAAACGCTATCTGTGTACAACGGAAATGACAATACAGCAGATATCAGAAAAACTGCATTTTGCAAGTCCGTCTTCATTTGTCAGGTTTTTCAGGCAGCACACGCTGACAACTCCTTTGGCGTACAGGAAAGACTAATTATGATTATTGCAGTTTCTTGGCGTTGGTGTGCTTCCTGACAATTTGCATGAATTCGTCGCCCGTTATGGTTTCTTTTTCTATCAGGAAGCCTGCAGCCTCGTGCATTATTGTCATGTTGCCGGTTATTATTTCTTTTGCCTTTTGATGGGCTTTCTTAATCAGTTTCAGCACCTCGCGGTCTATTTCGGCTGCCGTGTCTGCCGAACATGTCAGCGAAGAGTCGCCGCCAAGATATGCGTTGCTGACGGTTTCGAGCGCCATCATGTCATATTGGTTGCTCATTCCGTATCGGGTAACCATGGCACGGGCCAGTTTTGTGGCTTGTTCAATGTCGTTAGACGCACCTGTTGTGACGGTATTCATGACTGTTTCCTCGGCAGCGCGTCCTCCGGTGAGCGTCACGATGCGGTTGAACATGTTTTCTTTGCTCAGCAGCACCTGTTCGCCTTCATCTACCTGCATAGTGTAGCCCAGTGCGCCCGACGTGCGCGGTATTATCGTTATTTTGTGAACCGGAGCCGAGTTTGTCTGCATTGCAGCCACCAGTGCATGTCCTATTTCATGATAAGCTATGATTTTCTTTTCGTCGGCAGATATCACCTTGTTCTTCTTCTGTGCTCCGGCAATTACTGTTTCGACGCTTTCTTCAAGATCAGACGTTGTTACACGCTTGCGGCCCATGCGCACGGCACGCAGTGCAGCCTCGTTGACGATGTTTGCCAGTTCGGCACCTGACGAGCCGGCAGTGGCTCTTGCAACAATGTCGAGGTCTATTTCCTCGTGTCTCACATTAGCCAGATGCACCTTAAGTATGGCCTTCCTGCCTTCAAGGTCGGGCAATTCCATCTGTATGCGCCGGTCGAAGCGGCCCGGACGCAGCAGCGCCTTGTCGAGAGTTTCGGGCCTGTTGGTGGCAGCAAGGATTACCACACCCCGCTTTCCGTCGAATCCGTCCATCTCCGTAAGCAGCTGGTTGAGAGTCTGTTCGCGCTCGTCGTTGCTCGAGAAACCGCTGTCGCGTCTTTTTCCTATAGCGTCAATCTCGTCAATGAATATTATGCATGGTGCCTTCTCGTTGGCCTGCTTGAACAGATCTCGCACCTTTGCTGCACCCATGCCCACGAACATCTGAACAAACTCTGATCCGGATATGGCGAAGAAAGGCACTTTGGCCTCACCGGCCACAGCACGTGCTATGAGTGTCTTGCCTGTTCCGGGAGGTCCTACAAGCAGCGCTCCTTTGGGCAGCGATGCTCCGATTTCGACATATTTACGCGGATTATGAAGAAAATCGACGATTTCCTTCAGAGTGTCTTTTGCCTCGTCTTGTCCGGCAACATCAGCGAAAGTTGTCTTTATGTCAGCATCGGCATATATCTTGGCTCCTCCGTTGCCGAACGACATGAAGTTGCCGCCGTCGCCCATCCTGCTTCTGATGCTTCTGGCGGCTTGTCGCCATATGAGATAGAATATGATGCCGGGGAGAACCCACATGAGCAGGAAGTTGAGCAGAGGTGAGTTTTCCTGAGGTATAATTTCATTGAAAGAAATCTTGCCCGACTTGTTAGGACTCTTGGCCGACAGCAGCCTGTCTACCAATTTTGGGTCGTTAATCTCACCTGTCTGATAAGTTATTGTCTTGCCGTCGGTTTCTTTCGCCGTGAAGTAGATGTGGCTGCTCTTAATCATAACGTCCTTCACCTTTCCGCTGTCCACCTTTCCGACAAAAGTGCCGTAGTCGGTTTCGATTATGCGACCGCGTCCGAATTTAGGGAATATAAGGCCGTTGAGAAACAGCACAAGCAGAAAGCCCCACAGAAGTCCGTAGTATGGATTTGTCTTTTTCTGGTTCTGAGTGTTTGTCTTCTTCATAAAAACTGTTTTTTCCGGTTGCAAAGATAAATACATGCGCTGCATGAACCGTTACCGGAAAAGAATAAAAAATGTGCAATATTTCACATAAATGAGGCATATGAAGGCTTGTTGATGTATGTCTGGAATTTGTTGAGTGTTAAACCAAAACCAGATATTGGAATCAATAAGGATTGTAGTTTTATGTGGAATGTTTTGCAGCCTGTTTTCTCGAAGCTGTGTCGGGCTGTTTAGATAAGTGGTAAATGGCAAGATGAAAATAGAAGACAGAGAGTGTGTTGAGAATATAAATGTACTTTTAAAAGTAAGACAAATGCGGACTGATGGCCGACATTGTTAGGTTGTAAGGCATGTCTTGATGACATAAAAAATCCGAAGCTGACAGAGCCGGACGTGGCTGAGACATGTTGCCTTGTGCTGTTAGCTTCGGATGATATGATGTTGCAGTGCATTCAGGGCTACGGCCGGCGTGGCCCCGGATGCTGTTGTTATGTCTAGATGAAGAGGTTGACGCCTGCTTCTTCTGCCTTCTGCATGTAAGAGGCTACGCCGCCCACGGTTACGCCGTCGAGCAGTTCCTCCTTCTTTATGCCCATCATGTCCATTGTCATCTGGCATGCTATAAACTCGACGCCGTTGTCCATGGCCTGACGGATGAGCGACTCGAGTGAGTCGATGTTTTTCTTTTTCATTATTCCGCGTATCATTTTGCTGCCCATGCCCATCATGTTCATCTTTGACAGGGCAAGACTGTCGCTGCTCTTTGGGAGCATGTGGGCAAACATCTTCTCGGTGAGAGTCTTCTTTACGGCCGGGCCGTGCTTCTTCTTTATGGCGTTGAGGCCCCAGAAGGTGAAGAAGATAGACACCTTGCTGCCTGTGGCGGCTGCGCCGTTGGCAAGGATGAATGTGGCTATGGCGCGGTCGAGGTTATCGCTGAAGCATATAAGGGTCTTGTTCTTGCCGGCAGGAGCGCATGCGGCGGCAGGCTTGTCGTCAGACTGCTGCTTCCTGATGAGGACGGTGTGACAGCCGTCGGTGCACGAAGCCGAAAGGAAGGCGTTGCCCGTTGACTTACACCATGCCTTTGCGTCTGACGGGAAACCGGGGTCGGTTGCCTTTACCTCTATAGTCTCGCCGGGCTGCATGTCGTCGGTGGCCTGTTTCAGTTTAAGTATCGGACCGGGGCACTGCAGTCCGCAGGCATCAACGGTAAGCGTTGCACGGCTGTCGCTGCATTGACTGCCCGGAGTGCAACTGCACGAACAAGAAGAGTCGTCGCTGTCATCATTGCCGTCGGCACACTGAAGGTCTTGTGTGGCCAGCTGATAAGTCTTGTAGCCGCCCGAAAGGTTGCGTACGTCGTAGCCGTTGGCCATAAGTATGCGTGCGGCGATGTAGCCTCTGAGACCTACGGCGCAGAACGTTACTACGGGCTTGCTCTTGTCTATCTCGCCCATGCGCTCGCGGATGTCGTCTACGGGAATGTTGACGGCCCCGCTGATTGTGCCGAGGCTGAATTCGGAAGGTGTACGGGTGTCGATAATCTGAACCTTGCTGCGGTCGAGACCGTCGATGTCGCGCCAGTAGATAACAGGCATCTTGCCGGATATGATGTTGGCGGCGGTGTAGCCAGCAATGGCTATCGGATCTTTGGCCGACGAGAACGGAGGAGCATAAGCCTGCTCAAGGCGGATAAGGTCGTAGATGGTGCCCTTGTGCTTGATGATTATGGCCAGCTGGTCGATGCGCTTGTCTACGCCTTCGTGTCCTACGCACTGCGCGCCGTAGAGCGTGCCGTCTTCAGGATTGAAGGTGAGCTTGGTGGTGATGAAGAACGCACCGGGATAATATTCGGCATGAGACATGCTTGTCGTAGTGCTGCTCTGATATTTGATGCCGAGTTGCTTCAGGCGCTTTGCAGGAAGGCCCGTTGAGGCTACAACTACATCAAATACCTTAGCTATCGACGTACCGATGGCTCCTTCATATTCGGTTGTGTTGCCAAAGACCATGTTGTCAGCCACGATGCGTCCCTGACGGTTAGCCGGTCCGGCAAGATAGTTGAGCCATGGCTCGCCATATTCTGGATGCGGATATTCTATGGCGTCGCCTACGGCATATACGCCCTTGGCCGATGTCTCGAGATATTTGTCTACCTTGATGCCACGCGCGCCAAGCTCTATGCCGGCACTCTTGGCAAGCGACGTATTGGGGCTTACGCCGATGGAGAGCAGCACGAGGTCGGTTACAATGCTCTTGCCCGACTTGAAGAACACGCGTATGCGTCCGTTGTCCTTCTCGAAGCGCTCAACGGCTGTGTTGAGATGAAGCGAAACACCCTGACTGAGCAGTTCGCGGTGAACATGAGAAGCTATGCTGAAGTCGACCGGTGCCATTACCTGCGGAGCCATCTCGACAATAGACACGCGGGCGCCGGCATGACTGAGATTCTCTGCCATCTCGAGTCCGATGAATCCTCCGCCTACAACAACGGCGCTCTTTACGCTGTGCTGCGTAAGATAGTCTTTTATGCGGAATGTGTCTTCAACGTTGCGCAGGGTGAATATGCCCTCGGTGTCGATGCCGGGGAACGGAGGTCTGACGGGCGACGAGCCGGGCGAGAGCAGCAGGCGGTCGTAATGCTCGTCAATGACAGAGCCGTCGGGGTGGCGCAGCGTTACGGTCTTGGCCTTAGTGTCGATGCTTATGGCCTCGGTGTTGACGCGCACGTCGACGTTGAAGCGGCGTCCGAACGACTCGGGTGTCTGCACAAACAGCTTGTTCTTGTCGGCAATGGTGCCGCCGATGTAGTAGGGCAGTCCGCAGTTGGCATATGAAATGTGCGGCCCCTTTTCAACCAATATTATCTCGGCCTTTTCGTCGGCCCTGCGAATGCGTGCGGCTGCGGTGGCTCCACCGGCAACTCCGCCAATGATGATGTGTCTCATGTCAGTGTGCTTGTTTTAATTATTATTGTTTGTTGTTATTTCTTTTTCGGTCATGCTTTCGGCTATCCGGCGCAGCTCTTCGGGCAGCGAAAACTGCGAGCAGTGTATGCGGTCGATAAGTTCGCGGCCCTTCTTAGTGAGGTGAAAACTCATGCAGCGGCAGTCATGTGGGCACACGTTGCGCCTTATGTAAGCCTCCTTCTCGAGCGATGCAATCACCTTGGATGCGTTTGAGCGCGAGAGCTGAAGCTCGTCGGCTATCTCGCCCGAAAGCATCTTCTCTTTTTCAGACAGCACGCAGAGCAGCATGGCCTCGTTGAAGTTGAGGCCGAAGGCCTTCTGTAGCTGAAGTTCAAACTCGCTTATACAGCGGTATATCTTTCTTATCTTGCAGATGCAGTTGTTGTTCATGTCGATATTATTTTGCCGTTACATATTATGGTGAAAGATTTTTTAATTCTTATATTATTTCCATTGGAAAACATTGCAAATATAGATATTTGTTTGTTATAAAGATAATTTCCGATAGAAAATAATTTGTTTTGTAACATTTATTTGCTAAATGGCCTGTCTTTTAACATTTTCCAATGGAAAATAAATATGTAATAGACGGACGTGTGTATGTCATGAGCCATGCGGTGATATTGCCAGTGAGCAGTAGGGCAGGCAATTGTGTTGTGCGTTCAAGTCAGCAGAAGCTGGGCATAAAGATGCTTGAGGCATGCGGATATGAGCATGGACAAATGTTATGCATGAGGCCGCATGAAGAGGTATAATGGCTATGAAAACGACGCCACGGATGAAAGACCGCAAAACGGATTGTGAAAGGTGTCCTTTTGCATTGTAATATGCCGTCTTTCAGGATGCAAAAGGATACATATAAGAAAAAGGGCAGGAAGAAGAGTTGTGTGATGAGTTGAAAAATCAACTCGTCACACTGTATGTATCTGAAAACAAATGACTTACATACGAATGTGACGAGTTATGAGTTTTTAAATAAAAATTTTATTTGTTTGATTGCCTGCCGGTGCGGTGCGTCTTGTCCGCATCATACCGCAAGGGCATGGCCATTATGCCTTCATGATAATCTGGTTATAGTAAGGATACGGAATCTCTATCTTCTCGACGTCGAAACGCTCCTTGATAGCCCTCAGCAGGTCGCACTTCATGGCAAAGGCGTTGCCCGTGGTAGACGCCCACGCCCATGCACGCAGCGTTATGGCAGAGTCGCCAAGATTGATAACGCGTATGACAACCTGCGGCACATTGTTGGCTTTCTCCTCGTCGGTGCGATGGTCTATGAGCATCGGGTGCTTCATAATCTCGTCTCTCATCACGTCGATGGCATGGCCGAGGTCAGTGGTGTAAGACACGCCGACTTCTATAAAAGAGCACGTGGTGGTTTCGCCATAAGACGAATTGACGATGGTGCTTGAGTTGATCTTGTTGTTCGGAATGAGAATCATGCGGTTTTCAGCGTTCTGTATGACCGTATGGCGGAGCGTAATCTCCTTTACTGTTCCAACGATGACGTTGTCAACCTGGATAAAGTCGCCCACCTTAAACGGACGCGAAAAGATGATGAACAGTCCGCCTACGATGTTAGACAAGGCCTCCTGAGAAGCAAGGCCGACGGCCATGGCCATGATACCGGCACTGGCGAGGATTGAGTTGCTGACCTTCTCCATGCCCGGAATGAGCGACAGAAATGCAGCCACACCTATGATGTACACGGCGGTGGTGATTATCTGGCGGATAAAGCTTATCTTTGTCTCGTCGAAGACAATGCGGCCGCGCTTTCTCTGCGAACGGTTGAACAGATACTTGATGAACGCATTGAGTATGCGCACGAACACGTAAATTAAGAAACCCTTGATTAAGAACACGACAATCCAGCGGATTGACAGTCCGAAGACTTCCATGTTTAGCATTTCATTGATATTCATGGCGTTATGATTTAGTTTTATTTATAATGATGTGTCATGTCCAGCCTTTGCACATTGCTGCCGGATATGTGGGCCCGACTGCATGTTGAAGCTTGGTATATGCAAAGATAAGAAATAAAAATATAAAAGATGAAATAATATGCATAAAATGTGCTACCTTTATTTACACATTTTATGCAGCACGGCCATTTCGCGTAGCTTTATGTCTTGCAGGTTAGAGGATATTCTGATTTTTTGTCGTATCTTTGTGCTTGCCGGCAGAATGTGATGCAGATGGCTGTCGGCAGAAAAAACATTTGAAATGAGAAAACGTACTAATAATGGAAGAAAGCCTGTAGAAGGAAGTCTGTTTGGCGATGACGATTTTGAGCCTTGCATGCCGGCCATAGACCTGAGTAAATACAATTTTGATGAAGTGTTCGGGCGGTTGGCGAAGTCGGACTTCAGGCGGCGCTTCCGGCTGAATGATGAGATGAAGGATTATGTAACGGAGAAGGGACTTGGGCGCATTGGCATGCATGCAGCTGACATAATAAGAAAAAGACTTGCACCGGCCGTTATACCAAACGACGGAAAGCAGACACCGATGAAGGGACATCCCGTGTTTGTGGCACAACACGCAACAGGATGCTGCTGCCGGGGCTGCCTGTCAAAATGGCACGGCATTGAGGCGGGGCGTGAACTTACGGCCGCTGAGCAGGAGTATGTAGTGGCTTTGCTGCTGACCTGGATATCCAGACAATTATAACGGCATAAAGACTACACCGGAAGATTTTCTGCGGTGTGCTTTATGCCGTCATTTTCGATATAACGTTCCGCTACGAAACGTTTAAGTGCAGACAGGTTGTCTGCATGATGTTATCCCTAAACCTCAAAAAACTTATAAGGCATTAACTATTGTCTTAGTTCTTGTCGCCGGCCCAGTCCTTGGCGTTTATTGCCTCGAGGAGCTTGATGGCGTCTACATACTGAGCTATGCCGTCGGCAACGTTTTTGGCGTCGCGCATGGCAAGTACGACGGTCGAGGGGCGGTTTACAACGTCGCCTCCCGCAAACACACCCTTGCGGCTCGTCATTCCGCATGGAGTCTCGCGTGTTAGCACGTATCCGCTTTCGTCAACTTCAATGCCCTTGGTGGTCGACACTACGCGGCTGGCGGGCACGGAGCCGATGGCCATGAGCACCTTGTCGGCCTTTTCTGTGCGGCGCTCGCCGTTGTGCTCTATGACTACGCCGTTGAGAATGCCGTCCTTGTCGAGAATCTCCACAATCTTTGACTGCCAGTTAAACTTGACACCCTCTTCGACAGCTTCTTCGTATTCAGAGCGAAGGGCGCTCATCTCGTTCACCGTGCGGTGATAAACAATCTCGACATCCTTTGCACCCATGCGGATGGCCGTGCGGGCACCGTCCATGGCTGTGTTGCCGCAGCCGATGACAAACACACGGTCGCCTTCTTGTATGGGCACGTCTTCGCGCGCAATGTTTCCTTCGTTGTATAGACTCACCTTTCTTAAGAAGTATACAGCCTGACGTACGCCTTTGAGGTTTCGTCCGGGAATATCCGGTTTCTTCGGCTTTACTGTACCAGTGCCCATGAATATGGCGTCGAAGCCACGTTCAAAGAGCTGGTCGATGTTTATGTCGGTTCCAACAGTGGTGTTGCAGTGGAACACCACTCCAAGTTCTTCAATCTTTTTGATTTCGCGTCTTACTATCTCCTTCGGCAGTCGGTATTCAGGGATGCCGAACATGAGAACGCCGCCTGGTTCGGGTTCCATCTCGAATATCTCAACGTTGAAACCTTTGCGTGCCAGGTCGCCGGCAATGGTAAGTCCGGCTGGTCCAGAACCGATTACGGCTATGCGTCCGCGTGTCTTTGGCTGCAGGTTCTCGCGTATCAGGCCCATGCCGCCGTCGAAGTCGGCTATGAATCTTTCCAGCTTGCCAATATGTATCGCCTGTCCTTTCTTGCTCAGTACGCAATGTCCCTCGCACTGCTTCTCGTGCGGGCATACGCGTCCGCATACAGCCGGCAGGTTACTCTTGTCGTTGATTATCTTCATGGCGTTACCGAGATTACCTTTCGAAAGCTCGTGAATCCAGTCGGGAATGTCGTGGCTTATGGGGCATCCTTTCTTGCACTGCGGAACTTTGCAGTGAAGACAGCGCTTGGCTTCGTTTATGGCTTCGAGCATGGTATAGCTCTCGTTTACCTCGTGAAATAACTCTTTTTGTTCTTCCATTTGCTTTAAAGTAGTTTGAGTATTGTAAAATTATTTGCAAAGATAGTGTAATTTTTGACTTAAATAAAAAAATAGTGTGACGAAAATGAAAAAAGTCATCATAAAATGTTTTTACAAAATAAAATTTAGTATCTTTGCGTGCAATTTTTTTGGTAAATATTATTTATTTGCGTCTTATATGGTGGTTGTGTAAATCGGCGAAAGACGTATATTTTATATAAAAACAATATTAGACTATGATCTCTGCATTTGACAAAACATTTAAATTAGGTATTCTCTTGTCAGTTATCGACTGGCTTACATTTAATGTAGTATTCTTGTTGTTCACGCTGTTTTCAGGAGCAGATACGAGCGGAGAATTTGTGGCTGATTTGTTAATGGCAAATGTCTCATATGTTGTTGCATTGCAGATTGTTACCATAAGCCTGCATCACAGACAGGCTCAGCCGGCAAAAGTGCTCAGCAATACTTCACGTACATCAGCTATATTCATAGTGCTGTATGCGGCAGTGTTGGGTATCATGGGATTTTCCGTACCGGGGCTTGCTTATTGTATCGAAATATCTCTACTTGTTTTTCTTGTTACAAGTATTGAGCGACTTTTACTTAGAACATACATTAAGCATAAGCGAAGTGTTGGCCGGAACAGAGTTGATACAATAATACTTGGTACAGGACAAATGGAACAGAAAATTGCTGACGTGATGACTAACGTCTGGAACGGATACAACCTTCTGGGATATTTTATCAAAACAGATTCTGACTCAATGACAAACAGCTCTACAGGTGAGGAACTTGCTTATCTGGGAGAGGAGAGCGAACTGCTGCCTTTTATAGAGAATAATCATGTTGACGAGCTCTATATCGGCGTAATGCCGGATAAGCTGAAAGAATATAAGGCTCTGATGAGGCTTTGTGAAAAGCATATGATCAGAACATATTATGTGCCTACCATATCTTACGGAGAATTCCGCAGTGCGAAGGTTATGGAGTTTGGAGACATTTATGTCATGTCGCAGTATAACGAACCGCTGAAGGATATGCGCAACAGGATACAGAAACGTGTATTCGACTTTGTGGTTTCGCTGTTGTTTATATGCACATTGTTCCCGATAATATTGATAATTGTGGCGATAGTGTCAAAGATAACGATGCCCGGACCGTTGTTCTTTAAGCAGAAACGTACCGGATATGACGGAAAGGACTTCGTGTGCTATAAGTTCAGGAGCATGAAGGTAAACAAGGATTCTGATAAAGTACAGGCTGTCAAGGATGACCCGAGAGTGACTAAATGGGGCTTGCTGATGCGTCATACCAACATTGATGAGCTGCCTCAGTTTATCAATGTACTTAAAGGAAACATGAGCATTGTCGGTCCGCGTCCGCATATGCTTGCTCACACCGACTATTATTCCCAACTTATATCAGACTATATGATACGCCATTACGTAAAGCCCGGTATAACAGGATGGGCTCAGACTCATGGTGAGAGGGGAGAGACAAAGACAGTGGATGACATGAAGCGCCGTGTGGAAAAGGATATTTGGTATATTGAGCACTGGAGTTTCTGGCTCGATATTCAGATAATATTAAAAACCGTTTCTGATGCCATTCATGGTGATGAAAAGGCTTATTAAAAGGATAGAAGTGCAGATTGCATTTAGACTATATACAAACGGGGATGTCGCTTTTGGGCGCATCCCCGTTTATTGTTGAAGTATTAGATGTATCTTGATTTTATGATTGATGTGATAAATTCATTTGTCTGTGGAGCAGTGGCGTCCTTCTCGCGGATTTTTCTTGTTTGGAGATGAGGGATAATGCGTTTGGATAAATTATACCTGATTGTTGCTATGACGCTGTGTCCATATTCTTGATTATCATGTTTTATGGTTGTCTTTCTGTGATTGTTTTTTGCGTATGGAGATATAATTCCGAAATAATAGTACTGTTGTCGTTTCCTGCTTAATCTTGGTGCTTACATTTTTAGCAGATCTGCGTTAATAAAAAAGGAGAAAACAGTTTTTACACCGCTTTCTCCCTTGCAAAATTTAACCCTCTATTTATTATTTATCATAGGTAAGAAACTTTGTGTTCGTGATTTTTACGTCAACGTTATTGTCAAAGTCCTTATCTTTTTTCGTGTAGAAGAATGTACAGTTGTCTATTGTAACGTCATGTACGCACTTCAAGCCCGGGAGGCCGTGTGCCGAAATGGCTGTTTTTGTGTTTCGGCATACGACGTTTGATATATGTATGTCTCCAAAGTCAGGTGCAAAAGGTGCGTCGGTGTAGGTGGCTGTTTCAGCCTTGTCTTCTTTTACGCTGTATTTCTTGTCGATATAAGTGCATTCAAATACAATGGCTTCGTCTTTGATGTCTGTCATGAAGATGTCGCTGATATACAGCCCTTCAACCTTTCCGCCGCGTCCTATGCCGCTCTTGAAGCGCAGACCTGTGTCAGTGCCGCTGAAGCGGTTGTTGCGTACAACAATGTTCTTTATGCCTCCGGTGAACTCGGAGCCTATGACAAAGCCGCCATGAGCATGGAACACCGCATTGTTCTCAATGAGAATGTTCTCACATGGTCCATATTTGAGACCAGACTCTCCGGCTCCCGCCTTCATGCATATTCCGTCGTCTCCGGCGTCGATGGTGTTGTTGACAATCAGGACATTCTTGCAGCTGCTGATGTCGAGAGCATCGCCGTTCTGGGCGTTCCACGGGCATCTTATTGTAACGTTGTCAACTATCACGTTGTTGCAGCGTGTAGGGATGAGGTGGAACTTGGGCGAGTTCTGAAGTGTAACGTCTTTTACGAGCACATTCTCGCAGTCGGTTATTCTGATGAGGTGTGTGCGCATCTTTTCCTGTGCCTCGGGTGTGGCTGCTATGTTTTCGTAATGCTTGAGGTTGAACGGAAACCACAGTTTGCCTCCTTCTGTCTCTGTGCCTCCCATATAGAGAAACTCTTTCCACTCGGCGTCGCTTACTTTAGAACGCTTTACAGGACGCCAGAATGCGCCGTTGCCGTCGATTACGCCTTCGCCAGTTATGCTGATGTTCTTACGCTTGCTTGCGCTTATCAGTGGAGTGCATTTGTCGTCTTTCTTGCCGTTTTCTTCTTTTATAAACAGGCTCTTTTCGGGTGAAGCCATTATTATGGCGTTTTTCTCTATGTGCAGATCAATGTTGTCCTTAAGCGAAATCATTCCCGTCAGCCATATTCCGGCAGGCACCACAAGATGGCCTCCTCCCTGCTTGTTCAGTGCGCTTATTGCTTTTCTGAAAGCTTCTGTATTAAGAGTTACGCCGTCTCCTACGCCTCCGAAGTCTTTAAGATTAACGGTGTTTGCCGGTATGACCGGTGCAGTTGCTTTAGGCATTTCAACCGGAAGGTTTTGGTAATAAGTGTCGTAGTCACTTGCCTGGGCAAAGTTTAATGCAAGCATAAATGCTACGCATAGAGATAAAACTTTTTTCATTTTGATTAGTTAATAAGTTTATTTTTACTTTAGTATTTAATATTCCAATTTATTTAATATGTTCATGTCCGGGTGTTTTGTCCCCGTTCATGTATGGACTGTTCAAATAATTATGTATATACGTTGATGTCGTTTGATTATTTTTATAGTTTGCGGTAATTTTTTTGCAAATGTAATGCAAGTTGGAGACATTTCCAAATAATAAATATTCTAACATGATAATTTTATGTGTTTTTAAATTTTACAAAAAATATTGTCTATGTGTTTTTACGGGTAAATTATGGGCAAAATAGGGCGATTTTAGGCAAAAATAAAATTTTTAGTAAAAAAGTTGCTGAAAAATTTGGTGGTAATAAAAATAATGCCTACCTTTGCACTCGCAATTGAGAAACAAACACTAATCAGTTGTTAAGGACGCGCTTGTAGCTCAGTTGGTAGAGCATCTGACTCTTAATCAGAGGGTCCAGGGTTCGAGCCCCTGCAGGCGTACAAAGAGACACTCGAAAGTGTCTCTTTTTTTTTATTTGTGCATATTGTGTTTTTATTTAAAAACGGCTAATCCGATAAATAGTGGCTCACCCGATAAATAGTGGGGAAAGAAAATATTACGCATAAATTTTAGTCAGC
>ENA-ORUG01001746-ORUG01001746.1-human-gut-metagenome-genome-assembly--contig:-NODE-1746-length-17868-cov-2.879245_pt1 | contig 17868 bp, 10 predicted proteins | sample MGYA00242079_ERZ509207 | MGnify/ENA primary metagenome ERZ509207 (study PRJEB26280, sample SAMEA2338780) | human gut metagenome | biome: human gut; feature: human-associated habitat; material: faeces...
CTTCTTTACCGACGGCGAACCTAATCACGGAAACGGATTTGACGGCAGCGTAGCCGACAGCGCGATAGCGACGGCCAAAGAGATGAAAGAAGACGGCACTGTCATATATACCATAGGCGTGTTTGACGGCGCAGACCCTGACGGATCCCGCAATGTAAACAGATATATGAACGCCATGTCCAGCAATTATCCCAGCGCTGAGAGCTATACCAGTCTGGGCGAAAGAGTCAGCGAAGAGGCAGCCTATTACAAAGTGGCCGGCGACTCCGAGGAGCTGAACAATATTTTCATGGATATTTCAGAAGAAATCATAGAATCGGCCGGATACCCTACTGAGATAGAAAATCCAAGCGGCGATCCTACCAACCCACAGCGTGACGGATATATAACGTTTACAGACCAGCTGGGCGACTATATGCAGGTGGATGATTTCAAGAATATCGTATTCGCTGATAAAAAATTCAGCCTTCCTGCCGGCGGTAAAGTCACTTCGGGAGATACGGACACATACACCTTTGAGGGCACCGCGGGAAACAGCATTTACCCCGACGGCAATTTAAGCAGCATAATAATAACCGTCAAGCACGGAAATGATCTGAAGACAGGAGATCTGGTCACCGTCAAGATTCCTGCCGCAATGATACCTCTGAGAGATTTCAAAGTGGACAATGAGGACGAAAGCAACGTGGCGACAGAGGTAAACGAGACTTATCCGATAAGGCTGCTCTACGGAGTAGGCCTCAAGGACGGAACAGCAGAAAGCCTGAGCGACCCTGACAGCCAGCTTTCCCAATATATAAGGGAAAACTCAGCCGATGGCAAAGTCAGCTTTTACTCCAATGATTTCACCAAAGGTGCATATCAGGGAAAGACCACGGCTCAGTTCACTCCGGCAGAGAGCAACAGCTTCTACTATTTCACAGAAGACGCTTATCTGTACCTGGACGAAGAATGTACTATACCTGTGACCAATCTCCAGGGACATGAAAATTATTACTATCAGAGAGTATATTACGACGCTGAAGAAACGACAGCCCAGTATTATTCAGTCAATATGGCAGGGCAGGGACTGGAGCAGATGCTCGCCGCTGCAGAAACCGGAGAGAACGGACAATACTATATACCTTCCGGCACTCCGAGACTTACAGCAGTGACCAATCTTTATGCGCAGAAATCAAATAACGCGACCCAAACTGCCGCGGATACAGCCAACCCGGCATGGAACGACGTGAGCGTTGCAAACGCGGAAAAGATCACGGTATACCTGGGAAACAACGGACGCATGGACATAGAGCTTCCTGGAACTCTGAAAGTCTCCAAAACGTCCCAAGCGGCCGACGGATTCAATAAAGAAAACATTGAGGACAAAGAATTTGAATTTTTGCTCGACCTGAACGGAACAGCAGGCACATACACGGCCAAGATATTCGACAGCAAAGGAAGTCAGCAGGGAAGCGATCTGACCGTAAAAGACCAGGATACTTTCAAACTCAGGGACGGCCAGTCCATATCCATCTACGGACTGCCCGACGGAACTGAATACGAAGTTACGGAACAGAATCTGCCGGCAGGGTTTGAACAGACCTCTGCGGCCGGCTCTGCAGGTACCATCGCAGGGGGCATAGTATCCGAAGCTTCTTTTGTGAACACATACAAAGCCGTAATGCCGGACTCTGTGGATGCGGCAGAATTCTTTAAGGGAGCAAAGATCCTCGACGGCAGGGACTGGAAAGCCGGGGAGACTTTCAAGTTTGTCATAGATGCGCAAGGTGACGCTCCTGCAACAGAGAAAACAGAAGTGCAGCTCACCGCCCGGAATGACGGAAGCTATGCCGACGGACAGGAAGTTCCTTTCGATTTCGGAAAAGCAGACTTTACCAGGCCGGGAACTTACACATACATGATATATGAAGAAGAACCGGCGCAGAAGACTCCTGGTATCTCTTACTCACAGGCCCTCTATACTGTAATCGTAGAGGTTTCCGATGACGGCAGCGGAGTTCTGCAGGCGGAAGCTGCGATGACGCAGACAACGGGAGATGACGCTGCAGGCACAGGGACGACGGCAGAAACGGCGCTGTTCACCAACAAGTATTCGGCGGATTCAGTTTTCGCAGCGCCTGTGGGAACCAAGCTTTACACCGATCATTCAGGCACAAAACCGCTTTCAGAATGCAGCTTTGAATTCATGGTCACTCCTCTGACCGAGGGAGCCCCTGTACCGGCTGGCGTCAGTGCAGGAAGCTCTTTCACTGTCAGAAATGACGGAACTTCCATCTCCTACGGAAGAATGGAATTCACCGACCAGCACACGAAAACTCACTACGACTATCTGCTGACAGAAGTAATGCCGCAGGGAGCCTCTGCGGAAAACGACTACACTTATAACGGCATGAAATATGACGCCGGCAAATATATCGTCAGGTTCTCGCCTGAGATTGTGGAAGAAGAACCTGGTAAGCCGGAAGTTTCCGTAAAGGTGACTTATTACAACACTGATAACGGAAAGGACCCGACCACTGAACTGGCCGGCGCCAGAGTCACTTTCAGCAATGAATACGAACCTGAAGCAGCACAGCTTGCAGGCGGCGACGCGCTCCACGGAGAAAAGACTTTTACGGGACGCAGCATGATAGACGGAGAAACATTCATTTTCCAGCTTAAAGCCGGAAATGATGCCACAGCCCAGGCAATCGAGAAAGGCGATATCGTCATAGAAGGCTGGGACAAAGCGGCGGCCAAAGCTGAAACTTCCGTATCGGGAGCTGAAAACGGAGTCGCAGAAAGCTTTGCTTTCGGCAGCATGACTCTGTATAAACCAGGAGTATATGAGTTCAATATCACAGAAGAAACAGGAAACGTCGGCGGTATCACTTATGACAATCATACGGCCAAGGTGATAGTCACGGTCAGGGACAACGGACAGGGAGAGCTTGAAGCCTCAGCAGTTTATGACAACGGTCAGGCAGACGAGGCCGAGGATAAAGCCGTGTTCAGCAACACATATGAAGCTTCTCTCGACTACGGCTCCAGAGGCGGATTGATGGTTTCCAAGACATTGAACGGCAGAGATATGTCTTTGGGAGAATTCAGCTTCGCCATAGAAGCACAAAACGGAGCATATATCACCGACGCCGATAAAGGCTTTACAAGCGGCAGGGCCGAAGACGGCGAAAAAGCATCTGTAAGAAAGCTCTCCAGCCTTAAGTTCACCACCGAAGACATAGGCAAGACGTTCGTATACAGAGTATATGAAAGAGAGGGAAATGCGGACATAGGTATAACTTACGATAAGTCCCAGTATGAGGTCTCCATACTGGTGTCTGATCCGGACCTCAGCGGACAGCTGCAGGCTCAGACCACCGTCACGAGGATAAAAGACGCACAGGGAAATGACGACGACACGGTGATGGGAGTCTACGACAGCCGCACGTCGACCCCTGAAGTAAGCTTTGTGAACAATTACAAGGCAAAGGACGAGACGCTGAACACAGACGGCTTGTTCACGAAAATTCTCCTGGGAAGAGACTGGCTTAAGACTGATGAGTTCAACTTCACCATAAAAGCTGTAACAGACGGCGCGCCTATGCCTGAGCGGCAGTCTGTCAAGGTGACCAATACCGGAGACGGCGAGAGCGTTCAGTTCGGATTCGGAGATATAACGTTCAGCGAAGAAAAGGTATATATCTATGAGATAACGGAAGAGAAAGGAAACATTCCGGGAATAACTTATTCAAACAACAAGGCGACGCTGCAAGTCACGGTGGTGGATAACGGGGACGGAACATTTACTGCAACTCCGCTGATCACCAACAGGGAATTCACCAACAGATACAGTGCGTCCATAGATTACGGCGATGCCGGCGGTCTTTTGATCACGAAAGTATTGAACGGCAGGGATATGGAAGACGGAAAGTTTGAATTCACCGTAAAGGGAAAAGACCAGGCTTCGAGAGAAAAGCTTTCCTTAAGCGAAGACGGCATCAAAGCGGCAAGTCCTAAAGCTGCCGACGGCCAGACCGTTACAGTCCTCGATCTGGGACAGTATCTGGAACTTGACATTGAAGATGCGGGCAAGACTTATACTTACGAGATAGCAGAAACAGACGATAAGGAGGGCGGATACACTTATGACACTGCAGTCAGGACGGTGAGCATTTACACAGAGGATAAATCTGACGGCAGACTGCAGGTGACCACCACAGTTTCCTGCGACGGCGAAGAAGATAAGGTATACACTTATATCACAGGTCAGACGGGAGCTGAAAAAGCCGTCGTGGACTTTGAAAACAGGTATGGAGCCGAGACTGGAAAGGGTGGGGCAGCCATTCTTTCCGCCAAAAAAGTCCTCGAGGGAAGACCGCTCAAGGCAGGGGAATTCAGCTTTGAAGTAAAGACAAACAGCGCAAAGCCTGAGACGGTCATGAGCGGCAGCAATGACGAAGACGGAAACGTCGCTTTCGACAAAAAATTTGCATACACCACAGAATCACTGAAAAAAGCCGTAAAAGATGGATATGCGGTCAAGAGCGAGGCGGACGGAAAAGACGTATGGACATTGAGCTATATCGCTTCAGAAAAGACAGATAACTTTGCAGAAACAGGCCTTACAGGCGTTAAGACGTCATTCGCCTTTACTGTCACCGTTACAGATGACGGAAAGGGCGGGCTGACTGCGGAGGTAAATTATCCTGAAGATGACGGAATGACCTTCCGAAACATCTACTCGACCGGCGAAGACGTCACTGTGAATATCTCAGGAAACAAAGTTCTCAATGCAGAGCCGGGACTGAATCCTCCTGACATAAGTGGAAAGTTCAGCTTTAAGCTGACAGGTTCGGCAGGAGCTCCTATGCCGTCTTCCGACACGGCAGTAAACGACGGCAGCGGCAACATAGTCTTCGGTGACGTCAAATTCAGCCTCAGCATGCTGGACGGAGTGGAGCCTGACGCAGACGGTTCAAGGACGAAAGTGTTCACTTACGAAATTTCAGAGGCTGGAACCGTTTCCGGAATTGAAAACGGCAGCGGACGCCAGTTTGAAATCACGCTGAAAGATGACGGAAAAGGTCATCTGACCGCTGAGGCAGACAATGCTCAGGGTGCGCTCTTCACTTTTGTCAACACGTACAGTATAACGACGCCGTTCAAATCCAGCATCACGGACACGATTCAGATAACCAAGACGCTCAAAGGAGCCGACTTATCTGAATATGAGTTTGAGTTTGAACTGCTGGAGAACGGCAGGACTGTGGCAGCAGGGAAAAATGACAGCACAGGAAAGGTGACTTTCAGCGCCATAGAATATACAAAGCCGGGTACCCACAACTATGTGATTCGGGAAGTCAAGGGAGACGAAGCGGGAATAACCTATGACAATGCTCAGTTCCGCGTAGTCACAGAAGTGAAAGACAACGGAGACGGCACGCTGAGCGCAGTCCACAGGACAGAAGAAGCTTCTGTAGTCTTTGAAAATGAATATCATATCACTGAGGGTGCCTCCGTCGTGCTGAGCGCGTCGAAGATATTCAAAGGCGGAAATCTTGAGAAAGGTCAGTTTACATTTGTACTGAGAGATGAGAACGGCAGAGTCGTTTCCACCGCTGAAAACGATGAAAAAGGAACGGTCGTGTTCGATGAAATCTACTACAGCGAAGAGGGAACATATAACTATACTGTAAGCGAAGTCGACGACGATCAGAAAGACGTCGACTATGACGAGACAGTATACAACATTGCCGTACACGTAAAAGATGAGGATTCCGTCCTCAAGGCGACGGTTGAAAGCGATTCTCTGATATTTACCAACGTATTCTCGGCAGACAAGACGCCAGACAAAGATCCGGGAGACAAACCGGACGATTCCAATGCAGACGATTCCGGAGACGGCCAGGATGACAGCCCAGTCAAGACAGGAGATGAAAGCGGATTAGGAAGTCTCCTTGCAATGCTGGCAGCATCTGTGCTTGGCCTCATAGCAGCCATACGCGCAAAAGCTAAAACAGAAAAATAAATTTCTTTCCTAAACATGACAGAACCCCCGCGGCCGCGATTTATCGGAAGCGGGGGCTCTTGACTTGTGCTCCTTCCGCAAAATCGGTCTTTCCACCAACCTATCTTAAAAAGAACACTAAAACCACACAAATCATGAAAAAAACATATTCCCTATTCTAAAAAGATGGCCATGAATCTTGATTTTACAGCCATGTAATGCTATAATCGAGCAGTATCATAATTTTGTTTTCAAACACGGAGGAAGAAAATGAAGAAATTGATTTCCAGTTTATTAGTCATCGTGATGACGTTTTCCGTATTTGCGCTGGCAGGATGCAACAGCAAAGAAACAGCTGACGAAGAAAAAGCACTGACCGTGTGCGTAGTGGTGTCATCGGCCTTTGGCGACAAGTCTTTCAATGACTCGGCAAAGGAGGGAGCGGACAAGCTGGCAGAAGACTACGGTGTAAAGGTAAATACCATCGAATGTAATGAAGAAAATTATAAGCAGCACATGATGGACGCGGCCGAGACTTCGGACATAGTCGTTCCGGTGGGCTGGCAGTTCTATGAAATAGCGGAAGTAGCCAAGGAATATCCTGACACTAAATTTATATGGGTGGATAATCCGGTGGACGGAATAGAAGACCTTCCTAACGTGCTTTGCATTTTATACGCTCAGAACGAAGGCTCATTCCTGACAGGATACATCGCGGCTAAAATGTCCGAATCAGGAGTCGTAGGAGCAGTAGGCGGCGAGGATTCCACCACCATCAACGATTTCCTCGTCGGATATGAACAGGGAGCCAAGTATGCGGATCCTGAGATAAAAGTCGTTAAAAACTATGCCAACGATTATGAAGACCCGGCAAAAGGCAAAGAGTGCGCGCTGGCTCTTCACGATCAGGGAGCAGACGTGATATTCCAGGTTGCAGGCAACACGGGAAACGGCGTGTTTGCGGCAGCAAAGGAAGCTGGATTCTACGCGATAGGCGTGGATCAGGATCAGAAGATATCAGCTTCCGAATATGATGAACAGATCATATGTTCAATGAAAAAAGAAGTAGGAAATTCAGTCTACGATACTATCAAGGCTTTCATCGAAGATGAAAACTGGGAAGGTGCGAGAATTTGGACCGCAGATATGTCGAGCGGCTACATCTCCATCGCCTACGGTGATGAAAACTCGACTCAGCAGATAAGCGAAGAGCTCAAGGCTGAAGTAGAAGAAATTGCAGCAAGTATCGTTGCAGGCGAAATAAAAGTAGAAACTACCAGACAGTAGCGGCTGGCCTTTAAGTAAAGGCGATGTGCCTGATGTTTCGCTTATTAGGCGTAGCGCTGAACGCGCTGCGCCATTTTTATAAAACTCTTAAGCTGATAAAAAAGAGGTAACTACATTGCAGGAATCAACTGACAGGCATGATTTGAATCAGAATCCGGCGGATGCCAAAGTCCGCGCCGGCGAAACGATAATCAGATTTGAAAAAATATCCATGCAGTTTCCAGGTGTGCTGGCCAACGATCAGGTTTCCCTCGAAATAAAAAAGGGAGAGGTATTCGCCCTGGTAGGAGAAAACGGCGCCGGCAAGAGCACGCTGATGAACATTTTATACGGACTCAACGAGCCCACCGACGGCAGCGTCTATATCAAAGGCGAGAAGATGGAAAACTTCAAACCAATGGAAGCCATAAAGAGAGGCGTAGGAATGGTCCACCAGCATTTCATGCTGGTACCGTCCTTTACAGTGGCTCAGAACATAGTAATGAGCAAGGAACCGCGCAAGATGAAAATATTCTGCGACCTCAAAAAAGCTGACAGTGAGGTAAGAACTCTTTCCAGAGAATACGGACTGGCGGTGGATCCCAAAGCTGTTGTGGGTGAGATAAGCGTCGGACTGCAGCAGAGGGTAGAGATACTCAAGACTCTCTACAGAGGAGCAGATATCCTAATACTTGACGAGCCGACGGCTGTCCTTACACCACAGGAGACTGAAGAACTCTTCGGCGTGATAAGAAAAATCGTCAGAGAAAAGGATATGACCATAATCATCATAACTCATAAGCTTTATGAAGTGATGGCCATTTCAGACAGAGTAGGAGTGATGCGCCACGGCAGGCTGGTGGGCGTGGAAAAAACTAAAGACGTAGATGAAAGGACTCTCGCCTCAATGATGGTAGGAAGAGAAGTCCTTTTTGAAAATATAGAAAAGAAAGGCGTTCCGCAGGACGTGATGATAGAGGCGAAAGACCTCTACGTGGCCGATAACCGCGGCCTGATGGCGGTAAACGGAGTTTCTCTTCAAGTTAGAGCGGGAGAAATCCTCGGCATAGCTTCCATAGAGGGCAACGGCCAGAGCGAGCTGATAGAAGCTCTTACCGGTATGAGAAAAGTGGAGTCCGGCAGCTTTAAAATCCAGGGAAGAGAGGCTTCCGGCAAAGACCCGGGAGCCATAAGAAAGATGGGACTGGCCCATATCCCGGAGGACAGGATAGCCACCGGAGCCGCGATGCCGTCCACCATAACGGAAAACCTCATCATAGGAAAAGAACGAAAGGAAGAATTCGCCGCCAGGGGAATACATCTAAAACGTTCGACCATAGAAAGATATGCAAAAGAACTGTTTGAAAAGTTTGACCTCAGAGGCGCCGGCACGGAGACGAAAGTAGGCTCACTATCAGGCGGAAACATGCAGAAAGTAGTAGTGGCCAGGGAATTTTCCCTCGATACGCCTGTGCTGGTGATCGCCCAGCCGACGAGAGGCGTGGACGTAGGAGCCATAGAATTTATCCACAGACAGATCATAGAAAAGAGAAATCAGGGTTGCGCCATACTTCTTGCCAGCGCGGACCTGGACGAAGTATTCCGCCTCAGCGACAGGATAATAACTATGTACGAGGGCAGGATCACCGGAGAATTCAAAGCCGGCGAGATAGACAAAAAAGACATAGGCTATTATATGACCGGCAGCAGGGGGCAAGATGCCGCGGAGGCAGCTGAAGCTGCAGACAAAGAGGGAGGTACAGAGAATGAATAAGATTTCATCGTCCCTGAAGAAAAACAGGGCCTATCTCCTTTCACTGGCTCTCAGCATATTGGCAGCCCTGATCATCGGAGGAATTCTGATGGCCGTGACAGGCTACAATCCGGCTGAAGCCTACACGGCAATGATAAAAGGAGTTTTCGGCTCAGCAAGAGTATTCGGCAACACGCTGGCAAAGATGATAACTCTCTGCCTTACAGGCCTTGCCATGGCCGTATGCGCCAAGGCCGGACTGTTCAACGTGGGAGGAGAAGGTCAGCTGTATTTCGGAGGTCTGGCGGCCACGGTGACGGGAGTATGCCTCCACGGCGTATCGCCGCTCATAGCAGTGCCCCTCGCATTTATTTCAGCAGCCGCTGTGGGAGGAATTTATGCTCTCATCCCTGCGCTGCTCAAGGTAAAGCTCAACGTAAGCGAGGTAATAACAACGATAATGCTCAATTCTGTAGCGATATACGTGTGTACATATCTCGTAAACAGCAACGGACCGCTGGCGACAGACGACAAAGGAGTCCTCGGCGGAAGCGAGGCCGTTCCCGAAGCATTCATGTTTTCCAAGCTGATACCGGCTTCAAACCTGAGTACTGCCTTGCTTTACAGCGCGGCCATAGCTCTTCTCTGCTGGTATGTCATGCAGAAGACCAGCATAGGCCTGGAAATGAAAGTAACGGGGGAAAACGAAAGATTCTCCTTCTTTGCCGGACTGCCCAAGGACAGACTGATGATCTGGTCAATGGTGGCCTCAGGCGCGATATGCGGCCTGGTGGGAATGTTTGAGGTGTACGGCTATCAGGCGAGATTTCAGGGTACTATAAGCAACGAATTTTATTACGACGGCATGCTGGTAGCCATGATAATGAACTATAATCCGGTGGGAATCATAATAATGAGCTTCTTCTTCGCCGTCATAGATATAGGTGCCAACGCGATGGAACTTTCCACGGGAGTGGCCGGAGAAATATCGGATATAATCTTCGCCATAATAATTTTCCTGATGGCAGCGCAGAGAGGCATACTCAGCATGCTGACCCTCAGGATGACGCAGAAAAAGGCCAGAAAGCGGATAAGAAAGGAGGCTGCCTAGATGGAACATTTGATGGACGTGTTTAACATAGGTCTCCTCCAGAATACGCTGAGAACAGCTACGCCGGTGATTTTGGCGGCTATGGGCGGCTTGCTGACAGAACAGGCCGGCATAATGAATATAGGAATGGACGGCATGATACTTATCGGAGCTTTCGTGGCCGTAGCGTTCAGCTTCACGATGAGCAGCGCGGCCATGGGCGTTATCGCCGCAGTTCTGGTCGGCATCGCCATCGGCCTTTTCTTCGCCCTCTTTGTCGTAAAGCTGCGGAGCGACGAGTTCATAATAGGAATGGCCCTCAATACTTTCGCAGGAGGACTGACTGTATACCTTCTGAGAGCGATCTTCGGAGTGAGAGGAACTTTTTCCGACGCGGGCATTGAAGCTCTGCCGGTAGTACATATAGATTTTTTGGATAACATACCTGTACTCGGTCCGCTGCTTAACGATAATTCCATATTCGTCTATCTGACCTGGGTATTGGTATTTCTCACATGGCTCTTTCTCTACAGGACGCCTTACGGCTTCTGGATGAGAGCTGCGGGAGAACATCCGGAGTCCCTTGAGACTGCCGGAATAAATCCTCAGAAGATGAAATTTTTAGCCAGCATACTCTGCGGAGTTTTCTGCGGCTTTGCAGGAGCGCATCTTTCGCTGGGATATCTTACCATGTTCACGGAGGGAATGAGCAGCAGCAGAGGTTTCATCGCCTTTGCCTGCGTCATCTTCGGCATGGCCAATCCGCCGAAAGTATTTCTGGCGGCTCTGCTCTTCGGTTTCCTCGACGCTCTCGGGCTGAGACTGCAGAGCGTAGGAGTACCGTCGGACCTTACAGCGACAGTTCCTTATATAGCTACGGTGCTGATGCTGGTATACGTGGTAGTCAGCTCAGACAGGAGAAAAAGGAAGAGGGCGGAAAAACAGCTTAAATTTGGCGGCGACGCTTAAAATAATAGGGGGATAATTATGAAAAAAATCTTATCATTCAGTTTGACGGCCGTGATGGCCATGGGTATGGCTTTCATCATGACCGGTTGCGGCGGAGGGGAGCCTTATGAAAAGTATGACTTGACGGAATATATAACTCTTCCTGATTACAATTCATACGAAGTAACGGAACCGGAGGTGGTGATCAGCGACGAGGACGTCGAGGAGGGCATACAGGCCAAGCTCGATGCGGCGGCGACCACTGAAGATGTAACTGAGGGCACAGTCCAGGAGGGTGACAAGGTCAAAATATCGTTCGAGGGAACCCTCGCCGACGGAAGCACCGTGGACGGCATGAGTTCAGATTCATACAGCCTCACACTGGGCTCGGGAAACATGATAGACGGTTTTGAAGAGGGTCTTTACGGAGCAGCTATCGGAAAAGAAGTCACCCTCGATCTGCAGTTCCCTGACCCGTATTCCAACAACGAGGAACTGTCAGGCAAGGACGTTACTTTTAAAGTTACCGTCCTGAGCAAGGAGGTAAAAACCGTTCCAGAACTCAATGAAGATTTTGTCAAAGAGAACAGCGACTGCGAAACTATAGAAGAATACAGAAAGATGGTAGCAGAAGAGCTGGAACAGCAGGAATACGAAAGCCAGCTCAGCACCATCAAGGAAGAACTTTACATGAAGCTGGTCGACGAGACGGAAGTCAAGAAATATCCTGAAAAAGAGGTCGACGAATATTTCAAGGAGCTGGACGAGTATTACCGCTACGGAGCTGAAAGCACAGGCTACGAGTGGGAGGACTTTCTGGAAGCTCAGAGCATGACGCAGGACGAGTACGAGGACCAGATACAGCTCTATGCAGAGGAATACGTAAAGCAGGAGATGGTGATATACCTGTTTGCCCAGAAAGAGGGCATTGAGATAAGCGACGAGGAATATGAGGAATTCCTGGCGGACAACCTTAAATCGGCCGGTTTTGAAAGTGAAGATGACTTCAAGGATTACACCGGTATGACTCTCGACGAATACGCAGAACAGGCCAGACTGAAGAGGAACATGCTGCTGACCAAAGAACTGGATATGCTCTACGACCGCCTGCTGGACGGCGACGCTGCCTCCAGCGACGATGCCGATGACGGCTCCGCTGATGACTCGGCTGGCAGCGATTCAGCTGACAGCGCGGACGGCGGCTCCGCTGATGCTGCTGGCGACAACTAATACCAAACTTCAGACGCTTCCGCCGCCGGTTCATCTTAGAGCGGCTACGGCTCGGAATATGAATACGAAAAGAATCCTGAAAGCTTTCAGGATTCTTTTTAATGTGCGGGCATGTGGATCTGAAGATGGAACATAAAAATGCAATAACTTGTAAAAAGTCTTGCCAAGTATGATATGGATATGGTAATATGTAACATAGTTAGTCGATTTATATAAAAGCGTATGCAGCGATTCGCAGCATACTGCTGATGCGAACTATGCTCTCTGGAGAGAACCGAAAGGTCGCCGAAGGTTTAAGCGGCAGGGATTAAGCAGCCCGGCCGTGATATCTCAGGCAAAGAGGACAGAGCCTATAGCCGATAGTATTTATTCAAAATAGCTTATGTCATCTCTCTGGAAGCCAGGATAAAAATCCGGGCTTTTTATTTTGCAAAACACTGCTCTGCACATGATGCAGGAGCGGGGAAAGAGGGAATAAAAAATGGAGAAATTCAATGAAATCTTAACTCAGATCAACGATGTGGCATGGGGCGTGCCGATGCTTTGCCTTATCATGGGCACAGGCATACTGCTCACTGTAAGGATGGGGGGTCTCCAGTTCAGAAAACTGGGGCTGGCGCTCAGACTCATGGTGAAGAATGAGGAAGAAGGCGAAGGAGAGGTTTCCAGCTTCGGAGCTCTCTGCACCGCTCTGGCAGCCACCATAGGTACAGGAAACATAGTCGGCGTAGCCGGAGCCATGGTGGCAGGCGGTCCCGGCGCACTGTTCTGGATGTTCGTCGCGGCGTGCCTCGGCATGGCGACGAAATACGCAGAGGGACTTCTGGCCGTTAAATACAGAACTATAGACGACAAGGGCGTAGCCCTCGGAGGACCGTTTCTGTACATAGAAAAGGGCATGGGTCCAAGATGGCGCTGGCTGGCCAAGCTGTTTGCCGTATTCGGCATAGGAGCAGGCCTTCTGGGAATCGGAACGATGACCCAGGTCAACGGAATAGCTGCCGCTGTTCAGAACTATTTCGATCCGGAAAAAGCCAACATAGCTTTTTCCATAGGAGATACAAGTTACACATGGTCGACAGTTATAGCGGCAATAGTCGTTACGGTGGCCGTAGCTCTCGTAGTAATAGGAGGAATTCAAAGAATAGCAGGCGTAACTACGATAATAGTTCCGTTTATGGCCATCTTATATGTGGGAGTATGCGTGGCGATACTGGTGAGCAACGCTTCGAGGATACCGGACGCTTTTGTTTCGATATTCCGCAGCGCGTTCGGCTTTGACGCAGTAGCCGGAGGTGCGATGGGCGCTTTGTTCATAGCGATGCAGAAAGGCGTGGCCAGAGGAGTGTTCTCAAATGAGGCGGGTCTCGGCTCAGCGCCTATAGCAGCGGCAGCCGCCAAGACGAAGGAACCTGTCAGACAGGGATTGATAACGATGACGGGTACTTTTATAGACACGATAATAGTCTGCATGATGACGGGACTTACCATACTGGTAACCGATTCTCTCGGTATGGCAGCTGAAAAGGATCTAGAGGGTGCGGAGATAACAGCCAACGCTTTCGGAGAAGGTCTGCCGTGGAGTCAGAGCGCAGGCTCGTTCGTACTGATGCTCTGCCTTGCGTTCTTTGCCTTTACGACAATCCTGGGTTGGGATTACTATTCGGAAAGATGTCTGGCATATCTGACGAAAGGAAATATGACGGCGCAGAAAACTTTCAAATGGCTGTATGTGCTGGCAGTCCTTGCGGGACCTTTCCTCACCGTTTCTGCCGTGTGGACCATAGCAGAAATAATGAACGGATTTATGGCCATACCTAACCTTATAGGACTTTTGGCCTTAAGCGGAGTAGTAGCCGCCGAGACTAAATCCTTCTTCAGGAGACTGAAAGAAAATCCTTCTCTGATAAAATAAGGATTTCATTTCATATATCAAAAAAGTAAAACCGCCCTGAGCCAGCTTGCTTTCACCAGCCGCCGGGGCGGATTTGCTTTGCCGGCGATGATTGTCTGCGATAAACGGTCTTGTTTTATTCATATTTGTACCTGCAGGTGAATATACTTTGTTTAAAGGGGGGTACGAAAGATGATAAGTACAGACAAGCTGAAGAATAAAGAAGTCATAAACATCGGAGACGGCAAGAGTCTGGGGTTTGTATACGATATAGAAGTTGATTTGGACAAGGGTGTGATAGACGGCATCGTCATACCGTCGGGAAAAGGCTTTCTGGGTTTCTTTTCCAAGAAAGAGGGCGATACTGTGATAAAATGGGATAAAGTGAGAACGGTGGGCGACGACGTGATTTTGGTAGACCTGGGGCCTTTCTAGAAAACTCAAGCCGTTCCGGAGGCTCGGGCCTTTCTAGGCTTGCAAGATTTCGCCGTTGTGTAGTATAATAATTAGCAGAAATTTCAAGTAAAGTTTTGCTGCGGCAGGACCAAACAGTCTTTTCCGCGGACGGCAGGAGGTAATTTTTATGAAATGCCCATTTTGCGACAACGACGATACTAAAGTAATAGACTCAAGACCTACGGAAGACGGACATGCCATCAGAAGAAGACGAGGCTGCGATAAGTGCGGACGGAGATTTACCACTTACGAAAAAGTCGAAGAGATCATAATGATGGTGGTGAAAAAAGACGGACGGCGGGAGGCCTTTGACAGGAGCAAGGTTCTGAACGGAATCATCAAGGCCTGTGAGAAAAGACCCGTATCTATGTCCGACATGGAAGCGATGACAGACGAGATAGAAAAAGCTTTGAGCAATTCCATGGAAAAGGAAGTGGAAAGCTATTATATAGGCGAGCTGATAATGAATCAGCTGAAAAATGTGGACGAGGTGGCCTACGTCAGATTTGCTTCGGTCTACAGACAATTCACCGACGTAAATACATTTATAAAAGAAATTGAAAAACTCATAGGGCCGAGAAAATCTTCCAGGCCTTCGCTGAGGGAAAAGAAATAGGAAAGAGACAGGAATGGAAAAAATATTTCAGATAGCGGTCGACGGACCGAGCGGAGCGGGAAAATCCACCGTAGCCAAAGCAGTAGCCAAAAAGCTTAACATAGAGTATATAGACACGGGGGCCATGTACAGGGCTTTCGGCCTTAAGCTCCTTGAGATGAACGTGGATTTCGGAGATGAAGAGGCGGTAAGAGATGCTTTGGCGCAGACAGAAGTGGATATCAAAGACGGAGAGATAATTCTCGACGGACGGGTTGTCAGTCATCTGATAAGAACTCCAGAGGTTTCCATGGCCGCGTCGAAATGCTCAGCCTATCCTTTCGTGAGGGAAAAGATGGTCAAAGCCCAGCAGAAGATGGGCGAAAGCAGAAGCGTCATCATGGACGGCAGAGATATATGCGCCGTGGTTTTCCCGCAAGCCGAGTACAAGTATTTCATCACAGCTTCCGACGAGGAAAGGGCGTCGAGGCGCTATAAGGAACTGATCGAAAAGGGCGAAAAAACCACTTACGAAGAGACTTTAAAGGCTGTAAGAGAACGTGACCATAACGACATGACCAGAGCCGCAAGCCCGCTCTGCAAAGCGGAAGACGCAGAAGAAATAGACACGAGCGGCATGTCCATAGAACAGGTGCGTGATTATATCTGCAGCAAAGTCCGCGAAAAATAAATTCTGCACAAGGAATAACCGAGACCTCCGGTGGGAAAAATAAAGCCGGAGGTTTTCTGATGGAGAGACTTAACAGCATAAGGATAAAAACCGTTTTGGTCATGTTTGCCGCCGCAATGGCATTATTGGCGGCCAGAGTATGGTATATACAAGTAAACTGTCATGAGCAATTTGCCCAGGCTGCTGTTTCCCAGTATGAAATAGCAATAGAAGGGCTTGACACAAGAGGAATGATCCTGGACAGAAATCTCAAGCCGCTGACTGGAGGAACCGAGCAGTATTATTACATCATAAGCAAGAAAAATAAAGACGCGGAGCTTGAAAAGATCATGGAGGAGCTGGAAAGCCAGCAGATGGCCAAAAGCTCATCGGCATATTACGTGTACAGAACGGAAAAATATAACGAGGAGACCAACGATTTTCTGAAAGAAGAATACGGTGCATATGTTTTTCAAAGCCAGTCCAGATATTCCGACGACCAGATGGCGTGCCACCTGATCGGATATCTGAACAATGACGAAAACCGGGGCGTTTCCGGACTTGAGCTGATGTGTCAGGACGAGCTGGCCGATGACGGCAATGTGCTTACTGTCTGGGCTGACGGTGCAGGAAACATATTGAGAGGAATCGCTCCCTCAGTGACTTGCGCCCAGTCTGTCATGGCAGATACCACCGCAGCCAAAGCTATGAAAGCCAAATCAGTGGTTACGACTATAGACAGGCGGCTGCAACATGTGTGTGAAAAGGCGCTGGAGGGCGCCGGCGAAGGCGGAGCCGCCATAGTTCTTAATTCTGACACGGGAGAGATCCTCACCTGGGCTTCTTATCCGGATTTCAACCCTAACGACATAGCTTCCTATCTGGGCGGAGACGGGGATTGCCTGATAGACAAAGTCAGCCAGGGAACTTATGCGCCCGGATCTGTGTTTAAGATCGTGACGGCTATAGCTGCGCTTGAAAGTGGAGTCTGCGACGAAACACAGGTCTTTAACTGCGACGGACAGATAACTGTGGAAGGAGTGACTCTCAAATGCACGGCAGCTGAAGAAGAGGGACACGGAGAGCTTGACATGAATCAGGCTATGGCTTGTTCCTGCAACTGCTATTTTGCTCAGCTGGGTCAGCTTGCAGGCTGCGGAGAAATAGTAAAGACAGCCGCAAAGCTGGGGCTTGGAAGCCAGGTTCTCAAAGACTATCCTCAGGAAGCTTCAGGCAATATTCCTGACGAAGATGAGGTTGGCCCTTGGGATACGACTAACATTTCCATCGGACAGGGAGCTATCCTCACTACGCCGCTGCAGATAGCCAGGATGACCGCCATCGTCGCCTGCGGAGGAAGAGACGTGGAGCCGGTGCTCGAAACAGGACAGGCAGGCAGTCCCGGCAGACGGATAATATCGGAAGAAACAGCTGAAAAACTGGATTCCATGATGCAGGACGTGATGACAAGCGGTACGGGAGCCGGCAGCTGGCAGGTGCCCGTCCGGGGCAAGACGGGAACAGCTGAAGCCGTTTTTGAGGGTCGCGATGTGAAGAATTGCTGGTTTACCGGATATTTTGACGTCGGGGGAGAAACTTATGTAGTGACGGTAGTGGCCGAGAGAGGCGATTCCGGTTCGATAACGGCGCTGCCGGTATTCAAGGCTGTGGTTGACTTTCTTTCAAAAAATCCTTAAGCTTTTCCAAAGCCTTTTTTTCTATCCTCGAAACGTAGGAACGGCTTATGCCCAAAGCCTTGGCTATTTCTCTCTGGGGCAGAGGTTCTTTGCCGGCCAGACCGTAGCGCCACATTACGACGGTGCGTTCACGCTCGGTGAGAGCGTCTTTGATAGCGTCGTAAAGCTGACCGACCTGTATCTTTATACTGATAGCATCTATTATTTCGTCTGGATCCGTACCTAAAATATCGTTGAGACTTATTTCATTGCCGTCCTTGTCTACGCCTATAGGGAG
>ENA-ORUG01001783-ORUG01001783.1-human-gut-metagenome-genome-assembly--contig:-NODE-1783-length-17495-cov-2.540654_pt1 | contig 17495 bp, 19 predicted proteins | sample MGYA00242079_ERZ509207 | MGnify/ENA primary metagenome ERZ509207 (study PRJEB26280, sample SAMEA2338780) | human gut metagenome | biome: human gut; feature: human-associated habitat; material: faeces...
GATGCAAAAAGAAGGAGCCTCTCGGGGCTCCTTCCTGATTGTGGGATATGTTCTGCGGGGAGTTTGCGACTTTAGTTGTCGCTCTTCCTCATATTGATATACTCGATAAGCTCACTTCGCTTGTGAATGTTCACCTTTTCATATATATGCCTGATATGAGTATTTACGGTATGGGGTGATATCACCAGTTTGCTTGCAATGTTCGAAGCGGTGTTTCCTCGAGCGATAAGCCTTAGGATTTCGCCTTCGCGTTCCGACAGTGCAAATTCGTCAATGATCTGATTACAAACCACATCTACCTGTGCTGGGCTTGCTGGTGCGCTGATCAGGTTCACAATGTTTGATTCGCGTTTGCTCATAGGCACCTGTGCTATAGCAATAAGGCAAATAAAACCTAGGCAGGTATAGGTCACTACATCGCTGGAAGCTAGCCCGGTCCTTTCGTAGAAAACTGCTAGTGCGTTTCCTGCTGCTATGCCCATACGCGCACAGCCGATCGAGAGCGCAAATGAAATGGTGGGCGGGAAGAAGCCTCGTTTAACTAGGATTCCGAAGTATACCAGCAGCGATATCTCAAGCACACAAGAAATAACTAGGCTCATCAAGAATGCCGGGGTGCTGAACATTCCGTCTGCTATAAAAAGGCAGAAAGCAAGAATGGTGAGTACCAAGAACCACGGGAACATCTTGAAGATACCGTACTGCTGTTTGAGGTAGTTTGTCGCTGCTGAGGCGACAAAGAAGCAGGCACCCATAGTTATTACGCCTACAACAAAGGAGCTTTGTTCCAAGGGGAGATTTTCCCAGGGGATGATTGCTGCCAAGTAATAGCAGGCGGCACCGACCAAGAAACCAATGAAGCAAATTACAATTGCATTGCTTAGTGCTGGCTTCGTGGTGCTTTTTGGCAGCAAAACGGGATAATTGCGCGTTTCTTGCTTTTCCTCGTATACGAGCAGCATTCCCGAAACAACCACAAGAGCTGCAGTGAACATGGGAACCAAGACGGTAGGCAAAGCAAGGCCAATTAAAACCAAAACTGTTGTTGCGATATACGCAAAGAAGGCAGCCGTAATGGCTGCCTTCTTTGTTGGGGAGTTTTCCTCTAGGTTGAGGCTATTTCGTGAAGCTTTTGGTTGAGATTATTCTGTTTTAGCGCTTTCTTCTGGCTGTTGCTGTTTTAGCTCGAACTTCTTGCCGCGAGTGCGTGCGCACATTGACACGCCGCCTCCCAAGGCGATAAGCGCAATTACATTAGGCAGAACCATCAACTGATTAAACATGTCGGCGAGTTCCCACACCAGGTCGTTGGAGAGGATACAGCCCACGAAGATGAAGCACAGGGCAATAACGCTAAACACTGGCACGGCTTTTTTGCCGAACAGATAGTTAACATTGATCTTTGCGAACAGATTCCAACTCAGGATAGTGGAGAATGCGAAGAACAAGAGGCAAATTGCGACGAATACGTTGCCGCCAGTTTCGCCGAACAGGCTGCCGAATGCGATCTGAGCCATATTTGTTTTATCGATGCCGTCGTAAATACCCTGGGCAAGTGCGCCATCGCCAGTGTACAGAACGGTGATAACTACCAGAGCGGTGATGGTAACAACAACAAACGTGTCGACGAATACCGCAATGAGTGCCAAAACTCCCTGTTCGTGGGGGTTCTTCACATTTGCCATAGCGTGTGCGTGAGGGGTGGAGCCCATGCCTGCTTCGTTGGAGAAGAGGCCACGCTTAGCGCCCTGCGAAAGAGCAGCGATGATGCCGAAGGTAACGCCGCCAAGTTCCGCATTGGGATTAAAGGCGAATTCGAAAATGAGGAAAAATGCGTCGCCTACGTGAGAAGCGTTTGCGATAAGAACCGCGATACCGCCGATCAGGTACACGATAGCCATAAAGGGTACTACCTTTTCGGTTACCGCTGCCAGGCGGGACAAGCCGCCCAGGAAGATGAAGCCAGCGAACACTACGATGATAATGCCCATCAGCCAAGTGGGGATGCCGAATGCGGTGTTCATCGTGGATGCAATGGAGTTCGACTGAACCATGCAGCCCATGAAGCCCAATGCCAAGATGATGGCGACTGCAAAGAATCCAGCTAGGAAGGTGCCGAATTTGCCGTGGAATGCGGTTTTAATGTAATAAACTGGACCGCCATGTACCGTGCCGTCTGCGTCAACCTTGCGCGTCTTCTGAGCCAATACTGCTTCTGCGTAGTTGGTTGCCATACCCAGGAATGCGATGAGCCACATCCAGAAGATAGCGCCTGGCCCGCCAATGAGAATTGCGCCGCAAGCACCAACAATGTTGCCAGTACCAACCTGCGCAGCAATTGCAGTTGCGACGGCCTGGAATGAGCTCATGCCGCTCTTGTGCTTTTCGCCGTTCAGGTTGAATCCACCAAACAGTCGCTTAATGCCTTCGCCAAAGCAGCGAACCTGTACAAAACGGGTGCGAATAGTGAAAAACAGGCCTGCGCCAATAAGCAGGACAATCAATACGTAGTTCGACAGATACGAGTTGATGGTTTGGACGATTAACAGCAATTCATCCACGTTGGGTAACCTCCTAGGGTTCTTGTTTAGGAAAACCCTAGGGAAACCTTGAATAAGATAAGGGGCGGATTGAAACCCGTCTCTGTCCTTTTGCCTGAGAGATTCAGCTTCAAAGCCGCTCCGCTGATTGGGAGCGTTTGGCTTGAAGCCTTGCACCGTCGGCACTCATTTAAGAGATTCTCCAGAGTTTTCTCCACTTTCGGTTTCGCGTTTGATTCCAAAAGCTTCACGGAAATATGTTGTGGGGTGATTATGCGCGTTTTGTTTCGTGTGCGCAATAACTTTTTTACGAAATAGCGACAAAAGAGTAACAAGCTCCGTTTGAACCTGTTTTTTACTCGGTGAAAGGCATCCAACCCTTAGTTTTGTTTCAGGTATGTTTCGTTAATTTAGCGCAAATTCAGATTCTTCTTGCTGTCGGGTGCTGTCGATGGCAAAACTTCGCGTGCTGCCATAAGTGTTGTTTTATACGATCCAGAATCCAAGACAGCCGCAGGCAATGCCTAGCAAAGCACCCGCTGCAACATCGCGGGGAAAATGCACGCCAGCAAGTACGCGTATCACTGCAAGACAGACCCCTAATGCCAAGATCAGCCATCCAACTAGGGGCAGAGGACATGCTGCCAAGAAGGTTACACCGATTACGAAAATGGAAAACGCATGTCTGCTGGGAAACGATTTACCTTTGGTGTCTTTCGCGATTACTGGTGGAAGGGCGAACACTTCGTAGGGGCGTGGGGCGTTGAGCAGGGCGCGTAATAGACTAACCGCGATGAAGCTTACCGCGGGAACGAGAATCGCCTTTGAAAGCAGAGGGTCGATTCGTCCTTCAAGCAATGTTGCTGCTCCGTTGTGAAATACGAGCCACAGAAGAAGACACGGGTAGGCGAGATAGATTGCGTAGGTGATGATTTTATTGGTGGTAATGACGATTTTCGCCTGCGTAGGGTGGCTATGCAGGAATCCCGTCATTTTCTTGTAGGTTTCTTTATTCATGGTAAACATTGTACGTGATGGGCTGATTAGTCGGGATGCTCCTTGCGGCTTGCCTGCTATATATCGCCTATGAGGTTTTGGCTATTTGGCTGCTTTGTATGTCGTTGCAACGATACGAAATGATCGGAGGCTATGTTGCCAGATTCGCTTTGCACCTTGCTTGATAAGCTTGAATGCGAACACGCACTTTCGCGTGATGAATGGGAGCGCCTGATTTCGGATCGCACTCCAGACCTTGCGGAAGATATGAAATCTCGCGCTTGCGCAGTGAGAGACGAGCGCTATGGCAAAAGGGTATTCAAGCGCGGTTTGATCGAATTCACTAATTGCTGCAAAAATGATTGTCTTTATTGCGGTATCCGAAGAAGCAACAAGTGCGTGAATCGTTATCGCCTTTCCGGAGAAGAGATTCTTCAATGTTGCGAACAGGGCTACGATTTAGGTTTTCGCACGTTTGTACTTCAAGGCGGAGAGGATCCGTATTACGATGATGCCCGCATGGTCTCTATTGTCTCTTCTATCCGCGAAGCATATCCGGGATGTGCAATAACGCTTTCTATTGGAGAGCGCTCCGAGGAGTCGTATCGTGCGCTTCGCGCTGCTGGAGCCGATCGATATCTACTGCGCCACGAAACTGCAGATCCCCATCATTACGATCTGCTACATCCGAATGAGATGAGCCTCACTTCCCGCAAGAAATGCCTCATGGTTTTACGCTCCCTCGGTTATCAGGTGGGTAGCGGTTTTATGGTAGGATCGCCGGGCCAAACCGCTCGCTGCCTTGCTGAAGACATGGTGTTTCTGCAGGAGCTTCAGCCCCACATGATTGGTATTGGCCCCTTCGTGCCGCACAAAGACACACCCTTTGCTCGCGAATCTCAAGGCACGCTTGAGCTTACGTTGTTTATGCTTTCAGCGCTGCGTATGGCATTTCCCGATGCTCTTATTCCTGCCACTACCGCATTGGGGACCATTGCTTCAGATGGTAGGGAGCAGGGTATCCTGGCCGGTGCCAATGTTGTGATGCCTAACCTTTCGCCAGTTGCGCATCGTAAAGATTACAGTCTCTACGATAACAAGATCTGTACTGGTGAAGAGGCCGCCGAATGCCGTTGGTGCCTTGACATGAGGATGGATCGAATTGGGTACCGAATCGTAGAAGACCGCGGCGACTCCCTGGTGAAATAAAAGAACGGGTATGCTCATTCCTCTAGCTGGGCTACGGCGCAGTCTATGAAGTGACGTGTTGCTGGCGCACAGGTTTTCAGTGAAGAGGCGGCAATACCGAAAAGGATGGACTCTGGTGGTTCAATGGGTACAAGGGCCAGGTCAAAACCGTATTTTTTAACAGCAAGGCTGTTGATTATGGTCATTCCCATTCCTGCTTCGATCATTCCCAGGGTTGCTACGGTTTCGATTGTTTCGTAAGCGATATTTGGACTGAGACCGTGTCGTGAAAGTATTCGCGTGGTGTCAATGTCTTGGCCTTTGCCTGGCATGATAAATGCCTCGTTGACACATTCTTCGATTGGGTAGTTTTCTTCCGATGCGAATGGGTGGTCCAGGGGTAGCGCTGCGACCATTGGATCTCGTGCGAGGGGGATCCAATCGTAGGTAAGCGAGGGTTCATAGCTCATAAACCCAACATCGGCTTCTTTGGAATCGAGCCATTCTGTTATCTCCTGATGGATACCCTCCATGATGCGAACTTCGATGTTGGGATATCGTTCGTGAAACACTTTAATGACGCCCGGTAGCCAATGGGCGGCAACACTTGGGTAGGATCCGATCGTTACTTGGCCGATCGCCAGGCCTTTGATTTCGGAGCTCACTTGAAGAAGCCTCTCCTCTTCTTGGACCACCGCGCGTGCCGCGGGTAGGATGCGTGAGCCTTCGGATGTGGGCTGAACGCCGTGTGGATTGCGTTCAAGTACCGAAAAACCCAGATCGCGTTCGAGAGCGGTAATCAATTGACTCACTCCGGATGGAGTATAGTTGAGCGTTTTTGCCGCCTTGGAAAGGCTGCCCTGATCAGAGGCCTGAACGAAAGCGCGATAACGAGACGTGTCCATGAGTGCTTCTATCTTTTAGCATTACTTAACACACATATAATAGATTACTGTTTTACTAATTGGAAAGAGCGATATATAACAGTATCCATCGGGCAACAAGTTCCCCTTTTTTGCGAGATGATGAACCCCGCAGGTGAGTGTTGTCAGAATCGGGATAATCCCGAATCAGAGGGTACAGGGTAAGAGCTTTATCGTCTGGTCGTGTGTGCCCCGTCGCAAAGCGGCGGGGTTTCTTTTTGCCCGAACCAGCTTTGTGTTGGCTTTTGCGATTCGCGGTTTGGCATGTTTTGTTATGTGACAACAATCGAAAATCGTATAGCTCCAAAATGCAGCTTTCGAACGTTTCGCGAACTATGCGAAGAGTCGTTAGAGCGCCTGTAACCTTGCTATACTTACGAAGTTATCTGCGTTTCAACCTACATTAGTAAGGAAGTACTTCATGGATTGCCGCTCTCTGTATGACCTCTGGTGCGAAAAGGTTACCGACCCTGAGCTCCAGGCTGATTTGAAGGCAATGGACGAATCTGGTGATGAAGCAGTAATTGAAGATGCGTTCTATCGCACGCTGGAATTTGGTACGGCGGGCCTTCGCGGTGTTTTGGGGGCTGGCACCAATCGCATGAATATTCATACTGTGGGTCAGGCTACTCAGGGTATTGCCGATTTTATCAATGGACAGGCGAACGATGGTGAGCCCGGTTCTGTTGCCATCTGCTATGACTCCCGCATCAATTCTCAACTATTTGCCCACACCGCAGCAAGCGTTTTGGCTGCCAATGGCATCAAATCATATGTGTATCCGCGTCTTCAGCCCACGCCCGCGTTGTCATTCGCTACACGTTATTTGGGTTGTGCTATCGGCATTAACGTTACGGCAAGCCATAATCCCAGTAAATACAATGGCTACAAGGTTTACGGTCCTGATGGTTGTCAGATCGCCTCTGAGATCGCCGATGCAATCACGAAGGCAATAGAAGGTGTCGACATGTTTGACGACGTGCGCACTATGCCTTTCGAGGATGCTCAGGCTGCGGGTTTTGCAACATATATTCAAGAAGAAGTGCTTGATGCCTTTCTCGATGCCGTATATGACCAGCATGTAGAACAGGAACAGTCGGATTTGCGCGTGGTATACACGCCTTTGAATGGCACGGGCTTGGAGTGCGTAACGCGTATTTTGGAACGTATTGGTGTTACTGATATTCATGTGGTCGAAGAGCAGTCGAAGCCCGATGGCAATTTCCCGACGTGCCCTTATCCTAATCCTGAGATTCGTGAAGCTCTGGAGTGCGGTATTGCATTGTGTGAGCAAGTTCACCCCGATCTGCTTCTTGCGACCGATCCCGATGCAGACCGTGTTGGCATTGCGGTGAAAGATGGCGACGATTACCAGCTTCTTTCTGGCAATGAGGTAGGTGTGCTGCTTCTTGATTTTATTTGCCGCATGCGTAAGGAAAATGGAACGCTGCCCGAACATCCTGTGGCGGTTACTACTATTGTATCTACGAGTCTGGTAGACCCTGTAGCCGCTAAATATGGTGTTGATATGCGTCGCGTGCTTACTGGGTTCAAGTATATTGGCGGCGTAATCGCCGATCTTCAGCAGCAGGACGAAAAAGAACGTTTCGTTTTCGGGTTCGAAGAAAGCTATGGCTACCTTGCTGGCACTCATGCACGTGATAAAGATGCTGTGGTTGCCTCTATGCTTATTTGCCAAATGGCACGTTATTACCGTACGTTGGGCAAGAACCTCTACCAGGCAATGCAGGATATCTATCGCGAGTTTGGCTTCCACCACAACCGAACCGTTTCTTATGCATTCGAGGGTTCTGCTGGTGCCGAGACCATGACTTCTATCATGACCGGTTTCCGAAGCCAGCCACTTTCTGAAATTGCAGGGTATAAGGTTGAGCAGTTCCTCGATTACCAACAAGGTGTTGGCGGTTTGCCTTCTGCAAATGTGCTCGAATTTGATCTTGAAAAGGGCAACAAAGTTATCGTCCGCCCCAGTGGCACTGAGCCTAAAGTGAAGGTGTATTTGTTCACTGTTGGAGAAAGTGCATCTGAGGCGGAATGTCTTGCCGACGTTTTGTCTAGTGCAATGGCCGTTTTCATGAAATAGGGCTTATGATGGCGAAGGAAAAAGAAACATACTCGCTGATTTCTGTTGATGTTGCATCTGAAGAAGAGGTTGTACGCGTTGATGCCCATGGCGTGCATCGAGGCATCTCTTCCGATCCCCAGGATGCTCCTTCCCAGCTAGATGGAAAGCCGCGGCGGAGTGATTTGGCGTCTTCTTCCGAGGAAGGGTTTTCTTCGCTGAATGCTGTTGGCTCGGGTGAATCCGTTTCGTCCGATGGGGCTCTAAAGGAACCCGCTGAAACCGACAGCTATGACGGCCGCGATGATCTGGAGGGCCCTGTTCCCATGGCTGGGATGCAGCGCATTATCTTTGCGGTAGTGGTTGTGTGTTTGGTTGCCTTCATTGTTTATTTTGCTGTTATGCATGGTTAGCCCCAAGGAGGACTGGTGTTTGCAACCGATGAAACTCTCAAGGCCAAGAAGGGGATAGCTTGGCTAATTGCCTTGGCTGCGCTCATGGCCTTGATCGCAATTGGTTTGGCTGTTGCGTTTGCTTTCAATTCTGCCTCGGAGCTACATAGCTTTGCGGCACAGGACGATAAAGAGGCTATAGAGGCGGCTTCAAGCAACAAGCCAACGGTCACCAACGCAACGACGCAGGTAATCAATTTAGTTGGCCTTATGGGTCTTTCAGCTGATGATGCGGTTCAAAAAATAGGGCATGGCGCCGCAGTGCAGGATGAAGCCCCCATGAGTTCTGTAGGCTTCACGAGCGAAGAGACTGTTGTGCTTACTGACGAAAAGGGAGACGCTCTTTCTGGTACGCCTACCGTTACTTTGGGTTTTGATGGCAATGGGACGGTTGCTGCGGCATCGTATAGCGCCCCTACTTCATTGCTGGGATATGGCAATCTCTCTTTTTCCGATGCTGTTGAAGAATTTCATATCGTGGAAAACCTGCTTGGCAAGGTAGGGCTTTCGGGGGTGGAAGAGGGGAGCGTGACGCTGCCCGACCGCAAGGAATACTCATCGTATGGGCCTGATCGTAAAACGCTTACCAGTGAAACATACACCTTCAGCGGTTCCGCGCAGTCGGGAGATTTACCCTACTCTTGGACGGTAACGCTTACCTACGATTACGATGAGGCGAATTCCACTGGCAATTTGGCGAATACCGTCAAGAAGGTTGCCGTTTCTATTATGCGCGAATAGCATTACCTAAAGAATCTTTCTGTTTCTTAGTTGACGATTCCAGCCACAAGCTTTTTGCTGTGGCTGGTTTTGTTGTAGGGGTAATTGTTAAGCCGCCGATGTCTCTCGGCTGCATTAATTGGCTATTTAATGCCGATATTAGCTGCCAGCTAATGAAATGCAATTCCAAGACTTTTATTGTTTTCGCAGTTAATCAAGCGCTTTGTGTAAGGCGCAAGAACCTGCGAAAGGAATGTGTATGAATAATCAGAATGGGAATCCGCAGCATCCTCAACCTGCTCAGCAGATGCCGCCTATTCCGCAATCGAAATCCGGGATGGCTATTGCCGGTTTCGTTTTGGGCATCATTGCACTGCTCACTTCGTTTTTACCAATCATTAACAACTTCTCATTTTTTCTTGCAATTCTTGGCATGATTTTCGGAATTGTTGGCATGGTTGGCATCTTGAAAGGCAAGAAAAGCGGCAAGGGTCTTGCGATCGCCGCTATCGTGATTTGCGTTGTGTCGGGTGTGGTGGTGCTTGGAACGCAGAGTATGTACAGTGGCGCATTGGACAGTGCAACCTCTTCTGCAACTACCACTTCAACAAGTGCTTCTTCCGTTACAAACACCGAGTCGACGTCGGCGTCTGACTCTGCTTCCGGAACATCTTCAGCTGCAGATTCTTCGGTGTCTGCCGAATATCGCAATGCTCTTGCGAAGGCTCAGCAATATAGCGATATGATGCACATGTCGAAGCAGGGCATCTATGATCAGCTAACTTCCGAATATGGCGAGAAATTTCCAGCTGATGCCGCTCAGTATGCTATCGACAACGTTGAAGCTGACTGGAATGCGAATGCGCTTGAAAAGGCAAAGCTGTATCAGGATCAGGGCAGCATGTCCAAATCTGCTATTCATGATCAGCTCACCTCTCAGTACGGTGAGCAGTTCACGGAAAGCGAAGCCGATTATGCTATTGCCAATCTGTGATGAGGGGCTCTTTTAGGTATCCCTGTGTTCCGCAAACTTCTTTGGCTGTCGCTAAAATGGTTAGGGGAAAACGGAAGCACCGCGTAAGGAGGAGGTGTCGCGTGAGGGAACCATTAACCGAGGAGCTGCTGAACGAGCTGCTTTCCTCTCCCGATCCCAATAGTTTCCTCTTGAGCGCAAATCCATCAAGGCGGTCGTTGGCTGAATACCTACAGCAGCTTCTTGATGAAAAGGACTTGAGCGTTCGAAAGTTGTTCGCGAAGCTGGCTTGAACGATACGTTCGGTTATCAAATTTTCAAGGGAACACGGAAGGCTTCTCGAGACAAAGTGCTTCAGCTGGCTTTTGCCATGCAGCTAGGTCTTCGAGAGACCGACCGCCTTCTGCAGGCAGCAGGAGCAAATGAACTTTATTGCAAAAATCGACGCGATGCCATTATTATCTTCGCAGTACAGAAGGGCTATACCCTTCAAAAGGTCAACGAAGAACTGTATCGTTTCGGGGAAGAAACCATCTGCTAAATGCCTCTCAGCGCTGAAATAGTTGAAAGCGATTCGAAGAAAGAACGTGAGTGCTCTAGCGGCCCTGTACCCCAAAAGAGGGAACAGGGCCGCGTTTGCTCGTATTGTTGCGCGCATGAAGCTGATGAGCTGTCGGCATTTTTGTTACTAATTGAATCTGTCAACCATTATCGCGTTGATGAGGTTATGAAGAAGTCGGCATCTGAAGTGACGGAAAGGGTGACCTTCGTTGCCGATAATTATGTTGAGCGAGGTCCTTTCATACGAAAATATCTTAAGTTCGGTCCAGGAGTTGGCTCGGCCTATGCCGTCATTCACCAAGCTCAAGAACAGGGTACATATCTTTCCCATTTGCCTCGAATATATGCTGTCTACCAACTGAAAGACGAACTTGTAGTGATCATGGAGTATCTGCGGGGTGAAACATTGCAGGATGCTGTGCTTCGTTGTGGCCCCTCGTTTCAGTTGGCACAAGAAACATTCCCCCAGGTGTGTGAAGCCGTTCGTGAACTTCATGAATACTTTAACCCTCCCTTGATTCATCGTGATCTGAAGCCAGCGAATATCGTTCTTTCAAATGGCAGGGTCTTCCTAATCGATTTCGGAATTGCCCGAGTGTACCGTAGCGGCAGTGCATCCGACACTTCCCATCTGGGTACGCGCGCTTATGCTCCTCCCGAGCAATACGGTTTCGGGCAAACCGACACACGAAGCGATGTATATGCTTTAGGCATGGTCCTGTACTATTGCTTGACTGGACGTACCGCTGAAGTGGCTGATCGGGAGTCTGCTTTTGCTCACCCGTTGGTGCCCGAGGAGTATCGTTCGATTATTGAGCGTGCTTGCGCTTTTGATCCCCACAATCGTTATGGCTCGGTTGAAGACCTGCAGCGTGCTTTTGCTCTTGCTACTGATAAGTATGTGCGTGATTTTGACAATATCCCCGAGGAAGCCGAGAGCAAAGCGGGTAGGTTTAGGCCTGATTGTCGTTGTGGGAAGAATGTGGTTCCGGGGAGGAGTGCTCTTTCCTCGCTCGCACAGAGAATACCCATTCCCTTGGGCTTAGCCTGGAATGCGCTTCTCTGTATAACCTGGCTTTTCGTAGTTGCCGCAAGCGTAGGTAATTGTTTCTGGCCAAGTCCTGGTATTCCTGAAAGTGGATATCCGTTGTGGTTCCGTATGGTTGAATACTTCGTTTTTTTAACTCCGGCATCAGCCTGTGTTGCCTATGAACTTTCTGATAGGCGGTTGTTATGGCGAAAATATCCCGCGCTACGTCGTTTGCCTTTATATACGGAATTGCCGATGGTGGGGATTGCCGTTCCGTTTCTCTTGGCAGTCGTTATGACTTTGCTGTCTGGGATTGCGGGGGTATGATTGCATTTGTTAAGCAGTAGCGAAAAAAATATTTCTCGAATAACGTCTTTTTCGTTTACTTGCAGCGAAAACATGGTATTCTACTAAAGCTGATTTCAAGAGAAGCCAATTGCTTCCACCTGGTTCGGCGCCGCAAGGTTGCTGATGGGTCATATGAATATAATCTTGCTGAGCAAGAATTCGTGTGGCCTGCAATCGTGTGATCGCAGGTTTTTCTTTTTTCAGCATATAAAATGGTTCGTGCATGGTAGCACCGAAACAGAGAAAGAAGGAGGTGGGCACCATAGCAGCTCAAGAACCAAGGCTCAATGAGGCTATCAGGGTTAAGGAATGTCGCCTGATTGGCTATGATGGGTCGCAGTTGGGGATCTATCCTATCGAGCAAGCCCAGCGCATCGCCGATGATGAGGGCTATGACTTGGTTGAGATCGCACCTCAGGCGAAGCCGCCAGTATGTCGCATCATGGACTACGGTAAGTTCAAGTACGACCAGGCTATCAAGGCCAAGCAGGCGCGTAAGAACCAGAGCAAGATCGAAACCAAGGAAATGAAGTTCCGTCCCAAGATCGATGTGGGCGACTACACCACCAAAAAGAAGCATGTAATTCGCTTCTTGGAGGCAGGTTCCAAGGTTAAGATCACCATCATGTTCCGTGGTCGCGAAATGTCACACCCTGAACAGGGTTTGAGCATTCTGGAGCGCCTGGCGGACGATCTTAAGGATGTAGCGGTCATCGAAAACCAGCCCAAGATGGAAGGCCGCAACATGCATATGCTAATTGCTCCGTTGCCTACGACGGTGAAGAAAAAGAAGGACGAACAAGGGAAGGACAACTAATGCCCAAGATGAAGACTCATTCCGGCACCGCTAAACGCTTCCGCGTAACCGGCTCCGGTAAGATCATGCGCGCTAAGGCTTATAAGTCTCACATCATGACCAAGAAGAGCCAGAAGCGTAAGCGTAATTTCCGTCACGAAACCGAGGTAGCTACTGCAGATCAGAAGGTAGTAGCTCGTAACCTTGGTCTTCGCTAATCGATATAAGTAATAGGAGGAAACAAGTATGCCTCGTGTAAAGCGTGCTGTATCCGCTCATAAGAAGCGCCGTACCGTTCTGAACCGTGCAAAGGGTTACTACGGTGCAAAGTCCCGTTCCTATCGTGCTGCTAAGGAACAGGTTCAGCATTCGCTGCAGTACCAGTACCGCGATCGTCGCAATAAGAAGCGCGAAGTTCGCCGTCTGTGGATCACCCGTATCAACGCTGCTGCTCGCATCAATGGTCTTTCTTATTCTGTTTTCATGAACGGTCTTAAGAAGGCTGGCGTTGAGCTCGACCGCAAGGTGCTCTCCGACATGGCTATCAACGATCCTGAAGCGTTTGCTTCTCTTGTTGAGGTTGCTAAGAAGGCTCTGTAATGCCAAAGCCCGTCATAGACGGGCTTTCTTTTTTTGCCCCGCTAAATAGTGGGGCCTTTTTATTTGGCTGACTTAAATGTGGTCGGCGGTTCTTCACGGATGATCTTTAGGATGTTACAGTTCAGCTTACGGGAGCTTCGATGAAGGAAGGGACTCGCCTTGAACTCGCTTGCGAATCCGCCCACCAAAGTATCCGAAGATGGATCTAGCATCCGTGAGCCAATGACTTGCCGTCATTGGCTGATCATTGCTGCAGGAGTGCTTATTGCTTTTGGCCCTTGTGCTTTGGTTTATAACGTCTGGTCTATCTTCGTTGTTCCTGTTTCGTCTTCACTCGGTGTGGCCTCAAGTCAATTTACTTTCTTTATCACCTTGGTCTACCTTGTTGGCGGCATTGCTGCTCCGTTCGCGGGCAACCTTCTTCAGAAGCATGATCTTCGGATTGTCCTTTCTGCATCGGTCGTAATGGTTGCATTGGGCCTGTTTCTATGCTCATTTTGGGATCGCATTTACTTGTTCTATGTATCGGGCGTACTAGTCGGCTTTGGAATCGTGTCTTTGATGTTCCTTGCCATTCCCACTCTTATCAATCGGTGGTTTTCGGAGCGTGCGGGCCTTTTTATGGGAATATGTTTCGCCATGTCCGGGGTTGGTGGTGCGGTTTGGAGCATGGTGGGTGGCCTGATTATCGATGCCTTATCTTGGCGTGTTGCTTATCAGGTGTTTTCTGCATTGGTTCTTGTTATTGGTTTGTTTGCAACGCTTGTTTGCGTACGTAGTTACCCTGATGAAGTTGGATTACGCCCATTTGGAGCAAGGCTTTCGAGCGGGGATGCTTCTTCTGTCTATGATGGGGAACGGCCAAGGGTATGCGGCGTTTCTGCGTTGGTTATGTTCCGATCGCCCGTGTTCTACTTGTTGATTTTATCTATGGGCATATTTAATTCACTTACAGTGACGGTGAACCTGTATGCCACGTACATCCATCATCTTGGGGCATTGGGATTGGCGGGCATTACGCCAGAAGGAACCGTGATGATGGCATCCGTTACCGCATCTTGCTTAATGGCCGTTTCTGCTGGTAGCAAGGTTTTGCTCGGAGCGATATCCGACAAGAGCATGATAGGTGCGCTTGCTATTGCCTTTGTGGGCGGTGTGGTCAGTATATGTTGCATGTGGTTTGGGTCGTCTTCGCCTGAAATCATTATGTTCGGCGGTGCCCTTGGCGGTATTCTTTATGCCGCTATTGACGCATTGGCTCCTTCTATTACCCGGCAGATCGTAGGTCCTAGGGATTACACCATAATCTACTCGCGTGTGGCAATTGTTGTTAACCTTGCTGGTGCTGCGGCAGCAACGGTGTTTGCTGCGGTTGCTGAGGCAAGCTGGGAAGCTGAATGGGCGATGTCGTTGCTCTTGATTGCTGTTGCTTTTGTGAGCTGTGTTGCGGCAGTTCGCCTTGGAAGGAATCTGGAGCAAACGATTGAGTAGTAAATGCTTGCTCGTGTTGCTAGCGGTTTTGCGAGATCGTCATGCATTGCTGTCAAGGTGGCTGCTGCTATCCTTAGGCTGGTTGGATAGGTTGAATTTGGATTCTCGCCATTTAGCCAATGGAGTGTATTGGCCTGCTGCTTTATTGCTGCGGTAAATAATAGTTAGCAGTGGGCTTATCGCCAAGGGTCCTTTTCGAACTCTGCTGCTTTTAACGTGCCATCGTGGTAATCCGAGTAGGGGTCGTACAGATCATCGTCTTCGTTGGCTGCGCGAATTACGCTGTTTGGCAAATCTGGGGCAGAGTTGGCGTCACTCCTCAGCGCTGTTGCTCGAGCGCTGGTTTTGCTATCAGCCACCTTGTTCTTTTGGGCGCCTTTTGCTTGGGGAAGGGGCGTGAAAGTGGGGCGCAAAGTGTAGCGCTTAGCGCTGGTTTCGCTATCATTGAATGTCACGGAATTATTCCCCTTTGCGCTCGGGATGTTTAACAAGCTTCGTCACTGCTTTGCAGCAGCAAAGCGCTATGTGGCTATGGGGAATTATACGATTGCGGCGCTCTGTTTGCGAAGCGCTCCCTTTAAGAAAGGAGACCCATGAAGGTCGAGCAGATCAAGGACAACGGCGAAGAGGTGCGTCTGCGCGTCTCTGCTTCGGCGGCTGAAATGAGTAAGGCTTTCACTGATGGCTTGGATGCGTTTGTCGTTCAGTATCAGATGGATCAGCTTGAAGGCGAATCTTCATTGGAGAAGATCAACAATGCTTTGGGTGAAGAAGACGGGAAAGCTGCAGTTTACAACGCGGTAATCAACTATCTGGTTCCCTTTGCATTGGAAAAGCAGGGAACTATGCCGGTATCGACATACGGCATTGAATCCGATGAAACCCCCGAACCCGATAAGATGTTCTCGTTCGATATGACGGTTCTGGTCAAGCCTGAATTTGAGCTTTCCAGCTACAAGCCTGTGAAGGTCGAGATCGAACCTAAGCCTGAGGTTAACGAGGCGGATATCGATGAGCAAATCAGCATGCTGGTTCGTCAATTCTCTGCTGCTCAGCAGGGTGTTCAACCTGATGATGCTTCGCTTCAGATTCCTGAGGTCACCGATGAATGGGTTGCTGACAATATGAGCCCCATGGGAATTGCAACGGTAGCTGAGCTGCGCGATCGTTTCCGCGCAACTTCTGAAGAAGAGCTCGAGAATCGCTATGCGCAGGCGAAGATGGCTGCGGCTATGGATGAATACGCTAAACGTTTCGAGGGTGAAATCTCTGAGAAGATGATTGAGGTCATGACACAGGAGCTTTATGAGACGTTCTTGGCCCAGCTTTCGCAGGAAGGCATTACGTTGGATGCCTTCTTTGCTCAGCAGCATCTGACCGAAGAAGAGGTGCGCGCCAATTTGGCAACGCAGGCAAAGATGCAATTGCTCCAGGGCTTTATCCTTGATGCGATATTCCGCCATGAGGCATTGAAGCTCGAGCCGAGCGATATGATTGCCGCTATGCGCAATATCGCCCCTGGTCGCGAAGAGGAAACTTTCGAGGCAATGCAGAAATCAGGCCGTAGTACCCTTCTCAAGGAGGGTGCTTCTCGCATGAAAGCAGCTGGTTGGATTATGGCTAACACGGAATTCGTTGTTGCTGAATAGCGCCCACGCGTCTTTCTCAGATACCAAACACAAATAGAGCTCCCCTCTTGTTGCGAGAGGGGAGCTCTATGCTTTTGTTCGCGATTGCGGAGGAAGGCATACGGTTATTCGCTTATGCCCGTACGTGCTGAATCGGATTATCGTTCGGGACTGATCCAGCTTGCTTCAAACAGGATATCCATATCAACATCGGTTTTGATCCCGTTGACTTTACCAGTATGGGTATATTGCCACATCACAAAATCGTGATAGTTGCTGGTGGGGTGTGTATCGGTGTATTCGGCATACCAAACTGCAGCATCAATTTGGTCGATATTGAGGCGAGAAAGGTCGTACTGGTTGCCATACACCATAGGTGTGTAGCCAGCTTGTTCGATACGTTTGCAGAAGGTTTGGGCATTCTTGGTAAGCTGATCCGCGGAAAGATTGTTTGCGCGACCGGATGAATCGGTAACGGGTTCCTGATCGTACACTACTGGGTACGTTACGCCAGCACCATTAATAAGGTTCAGTACGTATTCTGCTTCTTCCAACGCCTCCTGTTCGCTAGTGGCTTGCGAGAAGAAATACACACCATAGGGGAGTCCCACGCGGGTGGCACCCTCGACGTTCTCGTAATAGTTTTTGTCTGTGTAAAGTTGCCCTTCGGTTGAGCCACGTCTGCCGCATCGCAGCATAGCGAAATCAATGCCGTCACTTTTCACAGCCTGCCAATCAATGGATCCCTGAAGATCTGATACGTCGATGCCTGTGGTGGAAACCGCGTTACCGTCTTCGTAATAGATCATGTGGCCGTTTTCTAGTTTAAGGTTGCTCCAGTCATATTTTGTTTGGTTAGAACAGCTCATGGCAACTGAGGCAAACAGCGCCACTATCGCAATGATGATGGCAACGATGACAATGGGAAGCTTGCTGCCTGATGATCTCTTGGAGTGATTTGAGGGGGCGGATTGTTTCCGCGATGTCGAAGTAATCATGCTCCCATCGTAGCAAGCACCAGTAATGGGGTCTCGTTGACGCTTCTATTTCCATCAGAGACGCTCAATTTGAGCGAAGCTGGCTTTTCAGCTTACGGTCTATCTTCATCCCTTTAAAGCGGGAATTGGCCTCTAGAAATTCGCGATGCGATTCGCTTTTTACTGCCT
>ENA-ORUG01001812-ORUG01001812.1-human-gut-metagenome-genome-assembly--contig:-NODE-1812-length-17139-cov-2.799696_pt1 | contig 17139 bp, 15 predicted proteins | sample MGYA00242079_ERZ509207 | MGnify/ENA primary metagenome ERZ509207 (study PRJEB26280, sample SAMEA2338780) | human gut metagenome | biome: human gut; feature: human-associated habitat; material: faeces...
TGTGTATTTGGAATTTCTCATTTTGGCTTGTACTATTTATATTCTAGCACCAGATTACCTATTGATAGAAGCGTTTTACTACTCAAATGTATGCCCTTTTGTATTTATGTCTGCAAAATCTACCATTCTAACAGATTTATTGGGAAATCGACATGTTGAGATTACAAACTACTACTTGTTAAACTACTACGTTATTACTTTATATAGTAAGTAATGTATTCAATACCCGGGGAAAGGCATACAGGGTTCCTTATGTCGCGCGCATTGATCGTATTCACAGGAGAGCGTGCCTCGATGCTGTATTCTGGCACAGTTTGGCGCCTGATAAATTAGAACCCAACATTTTGTTCCCATATCCCTTAAAACCCAGTATGTTCCCACAGATCTGCGCCCATTATGTAGTTTTCGGTAATGCGGATCCTATAGCATTTGCATATGCGTACTCTGAATCCGGGTGTTTTGATACCGGTCCATTTGCATACGGTTCAATCGATATCGTTTCGCTCAGTACACTTCTATCCGCATCCGTTTTCTGGACATTCATTCCCGACAGTACCCATTTGTCTGATATTAAAATATTGGTATGCGCACATCCCGGTATCAGCTTGTAGGTATGCGTAAATGTTTCAGTATCGCTTATTAGTATGCAATATGCCTCGGTATCGCTCATCCGATATCAGCTTATTGGTATGCGGAATGTCTCGATATCGCTCATCCGATATCGCCTTATAGGTATGCAATATATCCCGGTGTCGCTTACTAGATATCGCCTTATTGGTATGCGGAATACCTCGGTATCAATCATCAGATACCACCTTACAGGTATGCAGTATATTCCGATATCGTTCACCATATACCGCCTTAGTGATATGCAGTATGTTTAATCGTTGTAAACCATAGATTATGAGTGCTATAATAAAAATATCATTGTGGTATAGAGAAGGAATGCTGAAATGTATATACAGATATTTGGGACAAAGAAATGTAATGAAACGAAGAAGGCAGAGCGATTCTTTAAAGAACGTGGCATAAAGTATCAATTTATTGATATGAAAGAAAAAGGTATGAGCAAAGGCGAGTTTAATTCGGTGGCTCAGGTAAACGGCGGATTAGAGAATATGGTTAACTGGGACGGAAAAAATAAGGACTTGCTTGCGATTATTAAGTATATTGCAGATGAAGATAAATTGGAGAAAGTACTTGAGAATCCTGAAATAATTAAGACACCGGTAGTCAGAAATGGTAAACAGGCAACACTTGGATATAAACCGGATATATGGAAAAGCTGGAATTAGAATGTGTATAAAAGGAAGTGAAAACATGGCAGATACGGTTTATTTTTCTAAAATCGAATACTGCGAGGTTATCGGATACGGGAACACAACAAGTATTATGCTGTTGAATATTCCAGAGCAGGAATTGTCGTATCAGGTATATGACTGGAAAAGACAAATGCCGGCAATAGAAGGTATGCAGACAAAAGAGATAAACAAATATACATGGACATATGATATTGCGCTTCCGGCAAAGAAAATCCGAAATGGGAAAACAGGATTTGAACCGCAATTCATCCGGGATGAAGAATATAACCCAGAAATTACTTTTTCTTATGCGATTAAGCTGACCGATGATCAAATGCAAATGCTGTTAGAGATTCCGAGAGACTATTATAGAAAAAGAGAAAATGGTATAGAATTCAGCTGAAAGAATAAGGTACTGCCCACAGTGGTAAGACCTTATTCTTTTTTTATATCATAATTTACCAAAACGTTGTTGATTTTTAAAAATGGGGGTGTTAGTATATAAATACCAAAACGTTTTGGTAACAAATACTGTGTAATATTAAAAAAAGTACACAGTATGATACCAAAAAAATTAAGCGAAAGAGAAGACATGGAGGGAAATATGACGGTAAAAGGACTTATTTTTGATCTGGACGGGGTAATTGTATTTACAGATCAGTATCACTATAAAGCCTGGAAACAAATGGCTGACGAGAAAGGTATTTATTTTGATCAGGAGATTAATAACAGACTGCGAGGGGTAAGCCGTATGGAAAGTCTGGAAATCATTCTCGAAAGGTATGAGGGCGAGCCGCTGAGCGATGAAAAATCAACGAGTATAACGGCCTGATTCAGAAGATGGCGGAGGAGAAAAACGAGATTTATAAAAAACTTTTAGAACAGATGACACCGGCAGATGTCAGTGACGAGGTGAAGGAAACATTGGATGAACTGCGTAAAAGAGGGTATCTGCTTTCAATTGGTTCATCCAGTAAAAATGCGAAATACATTCTTGAAAGGACCGGGATCATGGATAAATTTGATGCGGTTTCCGATGGAACAAATATCACAAGATCCAAACCGGATCCGGAAGTTTTCTTAAAAGCCGCAGAGTTTTTAGGTTTAAAACCGGAAGAATGCGGTGTTGTGGAAGATGCGTATGCGGGAATCGATGCGGCAGTTTCAGGACACATGACATCTATAGCAATCGGCGACGCAGCGGGTTATGACAAAGCAGATTATAAACTGTCAGCATTCAGGGATCTGTTGGACATCGCAAAATAGGAACATGACACATGCATTCCTCATTTTTGCAGATGGAATATAATGGAAAAATGTGATAAGATAGGTATTAATTTGTGGAAATCTGATAAATCGGGGGAGTTTGTATGGATAAGCAGGAAAAAGAAGTTCTGAATAAGAGGACGACAATTCATGACGTTGCACATGAGGCTGGGGTATCGATGACTACGGTATCCCACGCACTGAATGGATATAAAGATGTGAATGAACAGACAAGGCAGAAGATCGTAGAAATTGCGAGGCGTCTGAGGCAGGACGCTCACTGAGAGGGATACAGAAGAAGACGATCGCACTGCTGATCGCAGGAGAACTGCTGGAGGAAGACCCAAGCGGCATCATGTATGGACTTACAAGCGGAATTTACAAGGTGGCACAAAAAATGGAGTATGAATTTACAATCCTGACAATGCCGTCCGATAAACAGTTGAAAATAAGCTTTGGACAGATCTGCAAGAGGAAGAAATTAACGGGGATTATCGTTTACGGTCTTGCCATGGACATGCCGTATTATGAGCAGATCAAAAACAGTGAGATCCCATGCGTCCTTGTGGATGTAGCCATGGATGGCGATAACGTAAGAGAAGTTTCCGCAGATAATGAGAAAGCATCCTTCGAGGAGGTCGAGCATCTGATCGAGAATGGATACTGCAACATAGCAATGCTTTCCGGTAAGAAAATGGCACAGGTGTCAGAACGAAGGGAAAGCGGATACAAGCGTGCATTAGAGAAGCATGGTTTCCGCGTCAGGGAAGAATGGATCGTGGACTGCCAGTTTGACCAAAGTACGGCAATGCAGAAAGCAATGGAGTTAAAGCGCCGCTATCCGGGGATTGATGCATTTTTCTGCGCAAGCGACGGCATTGCAATCGGAGCGATCGATGGCATGATGCAGCTTGGAATGCAGGTGCCGCAAGATGTGGCTGTCGCTGGTTTTGATGATTTTACTGTTTCAAAATATATCCATGGGGGAATCACATCTGTCAAACAGTATCCATATGAAATGGGAGTAGCCTGTGCCAACACAGTTGTCAGCATGATTGATGGAAACCGCGTACCGGACTGGATACCTATGGAATACAAGCTGATGAAACGCACATCAACGAAAGCAAAATTGTAAGAAGTATACAAATTATACAATAAAAATTGTTAAATATGACGAAAAAATAAAAAAATACACAAAAAGCTTGAAATCCAAAAGGTTTTGGTATATTGTTAACTCAACAGTTACCAAAACGTTTTGGATTTTTGCTTTTTACACGTTTATCACTAGGAGGAAAAAGATGAAAAAAAGAGTTTTATCAATTTTACTTGTAGCAGCAATGACAGCTTCCCTTGCAGCGTGTGGTGGTTCAGACAGCAGCAATAACAGTGCGTCGGGAAGTGGTGAGATCACACTTACAATCCCGACCTTCTGCGTAGGAGAAAATGTTGGCGCTGTATATTTTGAACCTGCCGTTGAGAGATTTAATGAGGCAAACAAAGGAAAATATCATATTGAATTAGAGGAAGTCGTTGAGGCATCTTATACAGACAAGATCAGCCAGCTGGCACAGTCTGATTCACTTCCGACACTGATCCAGACACCTGACATAGAATGGATCAAGACAGCAATGATCCCGGGAAAACTGTATTACCCGATGAACGATTTTCTGGATGAACATCCGGAGATCAAAGAGCTTTGTGTAGATTCTTCTTTGGAATATTGTACACTGGAGAACGGAGATATCATCAGTGTGCCGGCGGTCACACTTTCTAACACGGGTTTATACTATAACTCAGCACTGTACTCACCGGAGAAAACAGTTTCATCCATGACAATGGATGAATTTATCAGTTCTCTTGGTGACAACAAATTTGCGCTCCAGACAGTTGACAATGCATGGACATCAGCATTGTTATTAACGGCATTGATCGCAAATGAAGATGGCGGTAAAGAATGGCTTCAATCGAATGAAGGAACCAAATGCTACGATTACACAGAGCCGGCATTCGTAAATGCTGTAACAAAATTAACAGAGATCTGGAAAACAAATGCATCCGCTAATGCAGTTGGTGCAGCATATGCAGACGCAGCCAATGCATTCATGTCTGATCAGGCAGCCGTTATCTGCAATGGCTCCTGGATGAACTCCGAATTCGTGGACAGTGCTTCTGATAACTGGTCTAATGGATTTAACGGAGCGGATGTAAAAGCGGATTATTATCCTGGCAATGTGTCAATCTGTGAAACAAAAGTATTTGGCAGATGGACGCTTACCAATGGTGGTACGGATGAAGAGAGAGAATGTGCAGAAGCATTTCTTGCATTTATTTATTCAAAAGATGAGTTAGAGACATTTGCACTTACAGAGGGATGCCAGATACCGAATCTTACCTATAGCGATGAATTTCTTTCGAAGTTAGATGAAAAACCATTGGTAAAACAGCAGACCGAGTTACTGACATCTGATACAAATATCGTTCCTAATGTATCAAAAATTATGCCTGAATCCGTATCAAACAGTGTATTTGGAACCAATCTTGTGCAGTTAGTAAATGGACAGATTACTCCGAAAGAGTTCTGTGAGATTCTTACAACAAAAGCCGCTGAAGCTGGTGACAAATAATCGATGAAATCATGGAGGGGGAATCATTTACGGACAAATTGATTCCCCTTTTTCTTTCAGAAGATTGCCTTCTGGACGCGGAATATATCTGAAAATAATGAATATTTCTGAAAGGAAATGGAATATTATGACAAAAAAGAAAAAATACGGAAAAGTGCAGGTTAAAAATTTTAAATGGATTTACGCATTCCTTCTTCCGACAATTATTATATTTGTGATGTTTTATGTACAGCCGATCGCTGTGATGCTTACAACATCATTTACAAAATGGGATGGATTTAATGCTCCTTCTTTTAATGGGATCAGTAACTATATAAAACTCTTTACCAACAGTGCTTCTGCAGCATCGATCAAAAACCTGATTTTATGGTCGGCTATTGCAATGACGTTCCATGTAGGATTTGGTGTGCTCACGGCATTTGTTTTATATCTGAAACCTCACGGATGGAAATTCACACGTTCTGTATTTATGATACCAAATATTATTTCAGCAGCAGCGTGGGCATTGATCTACCGGTTTATTTTCAATGACCAGATGGGTGTTTTAAACTCAGTGATACGTGTATTTGATAAAGATTTTTCGGTGCAGTGGTTCTACCAGAGTCCATATGCATTCTGGGCAGTTACCCTTACGTGGCTGTTTTATGCAGTTATTGTCACATTGATCGTATTGAATGATTTAATGGCGATTCCAAAAGAACTGATCGAAGCAGCAAAACTTGACGGAGCGAATGGATGGCAGTTGATCCGTTTCGTGGAACTTCCTCTTTGCCGGATCTCCATAGGAACCGGAATGTTATGTTCTATCACATCACGTATCTCCATGTATGAAGCGATCGCACTTACGACAGCCGGAGGACCTGGTGATGATACGATGAGTTTATCTGTACTGCTGGTACGTGCGATCACAGATTACAACTACGGATTTGCCAATGCGATCGGTGTGATCATGTTCCTTATCGGTTTACTGGTTATGTACATTGTAACAAAGGCATTCCGTATGAATGATTCAATCTACTAGGAGGAACAATCATGAATGTGATAAAAAAAATATTAACAAATATCCTGATTTATGGAACAGAATTCATTGTTATTATGCTGAGTGTATTCCCAATCGTATGGGTGGCATTATCCTCCTTTAAAACGAATGCACAGATTCTGGAGGGACCATTTACACTGCCAACAGGTATTACAACAGCAAAAGAGGCATACACATATCTGTTCCAGAAATATGATTTCTTTAGTTATTTTGGCAATTCGCTGCTGATATCGCTGATATCTACGGTGATATCCCTGATCTGTTTTGCAATGGCGGCCTATGTATTGGCGAAATATGAGTTCCCGGGAAGAAATCTTATTTTTGCACTATTTACAATTACAATGCTTGTTCCGGGTCATGCAAAAGCACAGCCGATTTTTTCGCTGATCAATTCCATGCATCTGTATGATACCAAAACAGGTTTGATCCTTGTATATCTGGGAAGCGGTATTGCAATGTCGATTTTCATTTTGAAATCGGCATTTATGGGAGTTCCAAAAGAATTGGATGAGGCTGCTACGATTGATGGTGCAGGGTTTTTCCGTACATTTTTTATGATCAATCTTCCACTTGCGAAATCAGGTCTCTCTACCGCTGGAATTTTAATGTTTCTCGGCAATTGGAATGAATATTTCTATGCAGCACTTCTTACATCATCAGAGAAGAACAGGACGCTGCCGGTTGCATTACAGTTTTTTAACCAGTCATTATCGTACGATTACACGAAAATGTTTGCGGCACTCACACTCGTAGTGGTTCCGGCGATCATTGTATATTGCTTTGCACAGGAGCAGGTACAGGAATCTGTTGCTGCATCCGGAATTAAAGGTTAATAAAGGAGAATGAAGCTATGCCAGTTATGAATTACAGAAAAGGAACAGGGGCAGAGACAAGCTGGATCATTGAGGAGACCAGCTTTCATGAGAAATATACTGGAAAATGTGAGTCCATCTTCACACAGGGGAATGGTTATTTAGGCCTCCGCAATTCGCTGGAAGAAAGATATGTGGATACTGTCAGGGGTATGTTCATCACAGGAACATTCAACAAAGCAAGCAAAGAGGAAGCAACTGAACTTCCGAATGTTTCTGATATTGTGAATATGGAAATCGAACTTAATGGTGAACGTTTTTCCATGACAGAGGACAATCTAAAAGAGTATTCAAGAACATTAAATCTTTATACGGGGGAAACCTGCCGTAATGTCCTGTGGGAAGGAAAAAACGGGGATGTCGTGCAGCTGTCTTTCCATCGTTTTGTGTCTTATAAGAACGTACATGTGATCGGTGCATATGTTGAGATCAAACCTGTAAACTGCGACGTAAAAGCAACGGTTGTGAGCGGAATCAACGCACAGGTGACCAATAATGGTGCCCAGCATCTCACGGAAGTATCAAAGCGTGCATTCGATGAAAAATATCTGCAGATGGGAATGGTCACGACAGAATCAGAAGTTGCGATCGCAGTCAGTACTGTTCATGACGTATTTTTGGATGGAGAGAAAACAGAGGAGACCGCATATAAGATCGTAGATGACAGAAGAAAGATCCATGCGAAGATCCAACTGGATATCCCGAAAGGAGAGACGGCACGTGTAGAGAAAATCTCAACGGTTCATTCCAGCAGGGATCTTGAGTATACAGGATCGGGAAAAGAGCCGGATAAAGAGACGGTATATGCAAATGGACTGGAGAACTTAAAGGAAGCAGAATGCAAGGGATACCGGACACTCCTGCAGGAAAGCAGGGAAGTCTGGGAAGCAATCTGGAAAAAACAGGATATCGTGATCGATAGCAGGGAAGACGATGCGCAGGTGGCTGTCCGCTTTGCATTATATCATCTTCAGATCATGGTGCGGAAAGAAGACAACCGGGTTGGCATAGGAGCAAAGGCACTCAGCGGAGAAGGCTACAAGGGACATTCGTTCTGGGATACAGAGACTTTTATTTTCCCGTATTTCCAGATGGCAGAGCCGGAAGTGGCAAGGACACTTCTGGAATTCCGTTATAAGGGACTGTATGGCGCAAGAAAGAAAGCAAAAGAGAACGGCTATAAAGGAGCAATGTATCCATGGGAAGCTGCGTGGATCAGTGATGGGGAAGTCACACCATATATCACTGGAGTAAATGTACATACAGGAGAGCCGCTGATCTGCCTGACCGGTGTGATAGAGCAGCATATCACTTCGGATATTATTTTTGCATTATGGCAGTATTATACAGCAACAGGCGATCAGGATTTCATGGACAGATATGGATATGAAATGATAATCGAGACCGCACGTTTCTGGAACAGCCGTCTGGAGTGGATTGAAGAAAACAACAGATATGAAATCCGTGATGTTATAGGACCGGATGAGTACAAAGAACATGTGGATAATAATGCATATACGAATTATATGGCACATGAAAATATGAGACTAGCAGCACAGGTAATTGCATGCATCCGTGATGAGAAGAAAGATATCTACGGGAAAATGCAGAAATTAATGCAGGAAGAGGGTACATCATTAGAACAGTTAGAGGAAGAACTGAAAGATAAAATGAAGAAACTTTATTTGCCGCAGCCGGATGAAAAAACAGGGATTATTCCTCAGTTTGACGGATACTTTGATCTAAAAGAAATAGATCTTTCTGTGTATAAGAATGCTTCTGTTGTGGGAACGATCTTTCATGATTATTCAGGGGAAGATGTACAGAAAATGCAGGCAGGTAAACAGGCTGATATTGTAGAACTGCTGTATCAGATGGAAGATATCACAACACCGGATAATAAGGCAAAGAACTATGTATACTATGAAGCAAGAACACTGCATGATTCATCTCTTTCCAAGGCGATCCACAGTATCACTGCATGTGACCTTGGTATGGAGAAAGAGGCTTATGAAATGTTCATGAGTGCTGCACTTACCGATCTTGGACAGGAGATGAAATCCTCGGATGCAGGAATCCACAGTGCAAATATGGGAGGTGTATGGCAGGATGTGGTAATGGGATTCGGTGGAATAAGAATCCGTGACGGTCATCTCCGTATTGCTCCAAATTGTCCAAAACAGTGGGAAAAATTTACATACCCGATTTATTGGAAAGGAAATAAACTTGATGTCACAGTCTGCAAAGATGGAGTGGAAGTTATCAACGAGGGCACAGCTTTCATGGCAGAGATCATGGGACAGATGGTTACTGTAGAAAAAGGAAAAAACGAATTTTTGGCATAAGAACATAGGAGAGAAAAATGCTGCAGAAAGATGGAAAGTTTGTCAAAGTATTGAACCGGATCGCAGATCTGGTTGGATTAAATCTGTTAGCTATCCTCTTTTGTATTCCGATTATTACGATAGGGGCATCCATAACAGCTGTTTATGGATGCATCTTTCGCATACAGGAAAAAAGAGAGGGATATCTGACAAAGGATTTTTGGAAATTGTTTAAAGAATGTTTCAGGTCATCCACGATCATTTACCTTGTGGGTGTTGCAGTCGTTGCAATGTTATATCTGGATTATCAGATTTTTGCCACAGACAGCAGACTGGACATTTTGCAGGTACTTGTGGTCGCTGGCGGGATATTAGTGGCAGAGATTTTTACTTATGCGTTTCCGATGGAGTCTTACTTTGAAAACAGCCTGAAAGCGACCGTAAAGAATGCGTTATTGCTTGGAATATCCAATATTCCATACACGCTGCTGATGCTGGGCATAAATGTTTTTCCATTTTTCTTGGTTGCCAGAATTCCAGTTACATTTGGAATATGGTTTTTGATCGGCATTTCAGGGGTTGCATGGATCAACAGCTTTTTCTTAAAGAAGATTTTTTCAAAAGTCAGGATACGAAAGGATGTATAACACATGATGAAACAACAGTTCATATGCGATAGAAAACCAAAGGCAAGACCGGAAAATGTGATCACAGGAGCAGGATATCGAATTACATTTCTGACAGACAGGCTGGTCAGATTTGAATATGACAGATCCGGTGAATTTGTAGATGATGCATCTCAGGTGATCTGGTACAGGGATCTTGAGGATGTTCCGTTTGAGATAAGACATAAAAAAGAGTATATGGAGATCCAGACGAAAAGCTTACGGATACGGTATGATGGAAAACCATTTGAAGAAAGTATCCTTAGTGTGAGGTTGAGAAAACCGGACAACGGATGTGATCTCGAATGGTATTATGGAAAGAATGAAGACCGTAATCTTTTTGGAACGGCACGCACACTTGACGAGGCAAATGGCAGCATCCCGCTGGAAAAAGGCATTCTTTCCAGAGACGGATTTGCAGTGCTTGACGATTCAAAAACCATTCTGCTCACAGAAGACGGATGGGTGAAAGAGCGAAAGCAGACAGGAGAGGATTTTTATCTGTTTGCCTATGGGCATGATTACCGAGGGGCGGTGAGGGATTTCCTGAGAGCTGCAGGGCGAGTGCCGATGCTCCCGAAATATGCACTCGGTAACTGGTGGAGCAGATATTATGAATATTCACAGGAAGAGTACAAAAAACTGATGGATCGTTTTTTGAACGAAGAAATACCGTTTTCTGTAGCCGTCATTGACATGGACTGGCATATAACAGATATTGATCCGAAATACGGCTCCGGTTGGACCGGTTATACATGGAACAGAAAACTGTTCCCGGATCCAAAAGCATTTGCGGATGATCTTCATGACAGAGGAATGAAAGTGACGTTAAATGTCCACCCGGCGCTTGGCATCCGGGGAAGTGAGAGCATGTATGAAGAGATGGCAGAGGCAATGGGAGTGGATCCTGCAACCGATGAACCAGTCGAGTTTGACATCACAAATCCAAAATTTCTGGAAAACTATTTTGAGATCGTGCATCACCCACTTGAGGAGGATGGCGTGGATTTCTGGTGGCTTGACTGGCAGCAAGGTGGTCATACAGCAGTGAAGGGGCTGGATCCACTATGGATGTTAAACCACTACCATTATCTTGACAGTGGCCGGGATGGAAAGAGAAGAATGACATTTTCACGTTATGCGGGACCTGGTTCACACAGATACCCGATAGGGTTTTCGGGAGATACAGTTGTGACGTGGGAGTCTCTGGATTTCCAGCCTTATTTTACAGCAACAGCATCCAATATAGGGTATGGTTGGTGGAGCCATGATATCGGTGGTCATATGCTGGGAAACAGGTCAGATGTCATGGAGGCACGCTGGTATGAACTTGGCACATTTTCGCCGGTCAACCGCCTGCACAGCACCAAAATGTCATTCAGTGGGAAAGAACCGTGGAATTTCAGAAGCGAGGTGGAACAGGCAATGGGAGAAGCCCTGCGGCTGAGACATCAGTTACTGCCGTATATCTATACTATGAATTATCTGGCATACAAAGAGTACCGTCCTCTGATTGCCCCGATGTATTATGATTATCCGGAAAATGAACAGGCTTATCCGGTCCGGGAACTTTCGTTTGTGGAAGGAGTAAGCAATAACCAGTATCTTTTTGGAACCGATATGATGGTCGCACCGATCACAAGTGACCAGATCGATATTTTGAATCAAGGAAAAGTAAAGGTATGGATACCGGAGGGATGTTATCATGATTTCTTTACAGGACTGATCTATAAAGGCGAAAAAGTACTGTGGATGTTCCGTGACCTGAACAGTATACCGGTGCTTGTAAAGGCAGGAGCCATCATCCCAATGCAGAAAGAATTGTTTGGAAAGGATTTTCTGAAGAATCCGGATGAACTCATCATAAGAGTCTATGGTGGAGAAGATGGACATTATACACATTATGAAGATGACGGAGAGACAGAAGATTACAGGGACGGAATAAATTGCTGTTTTACTGAAATGCGTTTTGATTGGGAAAACGGAATATTTACGATTGAAGGTGCAAAAGGACAGAAAGATCTGATCCCGGAAAAACGTGCATATACAATCGATCTGTGTGGGGTAAAGGAATCGGTTCCTAAACTATACGCAGGCGGGAAAGAAGTGGAAGTCAAATACGAATATGAGCCGAAGATGGGATGTGTCAGAATCCATATTCCGAAAGTGTCAGTGGATGAAAAACTTGAAGTTGTTTTTGGACAGAAACTGGCGTTAAATGACAATCATACACTTGAGCGTGTGTATGACCTGCTGAATCAGGCGCAGGGCAGTAATCTGGCAAAAGAGTCTGCATACCAGCTTTTAAGAAGTGGAAAGAATCTGGCAGATATCTTAGGAGAACTTGAAACGACGAATTTAGACAAAGAGATCGGACAGGCAGTCATCGAGATCATGACGGCTGATTTGTAAGGAGGAATGAAGATGCAGAAAGCATGGTGGAAAGAAGCAGTTGTTTATCAGATTTATCCGAGAAGTTTTATGGATAGTAACGGAGATGGAATCGGAGATCTTCAGGGGATCATAAAAAAATTAGACTATATAAAGAATCTTGGTATCACAGTTATCTGGGTATCCCCGATCTATAAATCTCCAAATAAAGATAACGGATATGATATCAGCGATTATCAGGCTATAATGGATGAGTTCGGGACAATGGAAGATTTTGATGAATTATTAAAAGAAATTCATCAAAGAGGAATGAAACTGGTAATGGATCTGGTTGTTAACCATACATCTGACCAGCATAAATGGTTTCTGGAAAGCAGAAAATCAAAAGATAATAAATACCGAGATTATTATATCTGGAAAGATCCGGTAGATGGTCATGAACCGACAAACTGGGGATCATATTTCAGTGGATCTGCATGGCAGTTTGATGAGACAACCGGACAGTATTATCTGCATCAGTTTGTGCCGGAACAGCCTGATCTTAACTGGGATAATCCTGTGGTAAGAAAAGAAGTTTTTGATATGATGACATGGTGGTGTGAAAAAGGCATTGACGGATTCCGGATGGATGTGATCAGTCTGATCAGCAAGCCGGAAGAATATAAAGATGGTCCGGTAAAAGAAGGGGAAAAATATTCCTTTTGTGGTGCATTCACAGCAAATGGACCTCATGAACATGAATATCTTCAGGAGATGAACCAAAAAGTATTAAGCAGGTATAACCTTCTGACAGTGGGTGAAACATCATGCGTTACGCTCGAAGAGGCCAAAAAATATGCGCGAAGCGATGGAAAAGAGTTGAGCATGGTATTCCAGTTTGAGCATATGGATGTGGATTCGGATGAACATGGAAAGTGGACGGATAAGAAACTTTATCTCCCGGATCTTAAAGAGATCCTGAACCGCTGGCAGAAAGGATTGGAAGGCGTTGCATGGAACAGCCTGTACTGGGACAATCATGACCAGCCGAGAGTTGTTTCAAGGTGGGGAAATGATTCCGAAGAGTACAGGGAGATATCGGCTAAGATGCTGGCTACCTGTCTCCATATGATGCAGGGAACACCATATGTTTACCAGGGCGAAGAACTTGGAATGACAAACATGCGTTTTTCGAATCTGTCTGAATGCGATGATATTGAAGAAAAGAATATATATGTAGATCTTGTCACAGATGCAAAGGTGTACACACATGATCAGATGATGGATATTATCAGCAGGAAAGGGCGCGACAATGCAAGAACACCAATGCAGTGGGACAGCTCAGAAAATGCGGGATTTACGACAGGAACACCATGGTTTGGTGTCAATCCGAATTATAAAACGATCAATGCAGCTGCGCAGGTAGAAGATCCGGAGTCTATATACAATTACTATAAGAAACTTATACAATTGCGGAAACAAGAAGAAGTGATCGTATATGGAACGTTTGATGGTCTTGAAGATGCAGATGAAAACTTATACGTTTACACAAGGACTCTGGGTGATAAAAAATTACTGGTAATCTGTAACTTCACAGAGAAGGAACTGGATGTTCCGGTTTCTCTCGCAGATATGGTGAAAGAAAATCAGGGGATTTTAGTGGGGAACTATAAAGAAAGTTCAGAAAAAATACGCCCATACGAAGCGGTGGTGTATTGGGTAAAATAAGAAAATAACCATTTTGCGGGGATTGCAGGTATGTAGGGAATGATAAGAGAAAAAGATGATTTTTACCAGAAGATGTTCCGGTTGTCGATACCGATCATCATTCAGGGACTGCTCAGTGCGGCGGTGAACTCCGCAGATGTCATTATGCTCAATTATGTCGGACAGTCTTCCATTTCAGCGGTTTCCCTGGCAGCAAATTATTCAAATATCCTTTTTATGGTGTATAACGGACTGGGTACAGGTGCAGCATTGCTATGTACCCAGTATTTTGGAAGAAATAATATAGAAGCGATCCATATTATCGAGGGAATTGCTCTCCGTTTTTCCATAATCATTTCGGCACTTACGTCAGTGATCGCATTTACGATGCCTGGGCGTATGATGATGCTGTTTACAACCGATCAGGAGCTGATATCAATAGGGGCTTCCTATCTTCAGATCATGGGGATCACTTATCTGTGCTGGAGCATAACAGAGATGTATATTGCAGTGCTTCGAAGCGTTGGAAGAGTGACAGTATGTATGGTCTTAAATATATTGGCATTTACCCTGAATGTGCTGCTGAATGCGGTATTTATCTTTGGATTGTTTGGAGTTCCGCAAATGGGGGCAACAGGAGTTGCGATTGCGACAGCAGTGTCACGGTCAGCAGAACTGGCAGCGTGTGTGGTTGTTTCTGCTTTCAGCAGGGATGTGAAACTGAGCCTTGCATACATGTTTGCCAAAAATCAGGCATTGTATACGGATTTTATCAAAATGTCATTGCCTGCTTTGGGAAATGATGTGTCATGGAGTGTTGCGTTCTCCATGTATTCTGTTATTTTAGGACATTTGGGAACGGACGCAGTAGCAGCGAATTCCATTGTTTCAGTGGTGCGTAACATTGGAACGGTATTTTGTTTTTCCGTGGCGAGTGCGGGAAGTATCCTGCTGGGAAGCATGATGGGAAAAGGAGATTTGGAAAAGTCAAAATTACATGCATCGAAAACATTGAAGGCGACAGTGATCGCCGGAGCAGTTGGAGGAATGATCGTCCTTGCAGTGACACCATTTGTACTTGAGTTTGCAACCCTGAATGATAAAGCAATGCATTACCTGAAATACATGTTGTTTATCAATGCATATTATATCATGGGAGCAGCGGTCAATAGCGTTCTGATTGCAGGAGTATTCAGGGCTGGGGGAGACACTAAGTTTGGTCTGGTCTGCGACACGATTGACATGTGGCTGTATGCAGTGCCACTTGGTTTTATTGCCGCTTTTATATTAAAGCTTCCTGTTATGTGGGTATATTTTTTGCTGTGCACGGACGAGTTTGCAAAATGGCCATGGGTGATACATCACTACCGCAGTGGAAAGTGGGCACAGAATATCACAAGAGAGGATGTATTTGCAGAAAAAGCTGTATTCTTGAGCCATACAGATATAAAATAGAAGGCGATGATATAAAATGCGGATGAGGTAAAGGTATGTATAGAATAGGGATTGATTTAGGTGGAACTAATATGAAAGCCGGAATCGTGGATGAAAATCACAAGATTGTGATACAGGATTCCATACCGACAAGAGTGGAGCATCCATATAAGGAAATTATACGGGATATGGCGGAACTGGTAAAAGATTTATTAAAAAAGATACATATAACAGAGGAGAAACTTTCAGGTATAGGAGTTGGAAGTCCGGGAACTGTAGATGCCAAGAATGGTATCGTGTTATATTCAAATAATTTTAACTGGGAAAATATACCGCTTGCAGAGGAACTGGGAAAATATTTTGCATGTAAGATCAGAATTTCCAATGATGCAAATTGTGCAGCACTCGGAGAGGTAATGGCTGGAGCTGCAATGAAAATAAAGAATGCTGTGCTGATCACACAAGCCTGATTTTTGGAGGAGAACGCTGTACCTGTGGCAGAAGAGGATGCGCAGAGGCATATGTTTCTGCTACCGCTCTGATCAGAGAAGCAAAACTTGCTGCAAAAAACAATCCTGATTCCATTATGAATGAATTATGCAAGGGAGATCTTTCGAACATGAATGGTAAAGTTCCATTTGATGCAGCAGAGCAGAATGATGCAGCAGGGATCAAAGTTGTGAATGACTATATCATTTATCTGGGTGAGACAATCACAAATTATGTGAATATCTTCCGTCCGGACATAGTATTGTTATCAGGGGGTGTATGCAATCAAAAAGAGAAGCTTACGGAGCCATTGACGGAATATATAAAGACCCAGTGCTTTGGAAGAGAGAAGGCATATGTGCCTGAAGTACGGTGTGCAATTTTAGAAAATAATGCCGGTATTATTGGTGCTGCCAGTTTGATCGCACTCGTATCTTAATCGGGATAATTGAGCCGTCTGCACAATGCTGGCATATGAGAATCAGCTGTTTATATGCCAGACGCTTTAAACCATCAGTTGAATGACATAATCTGCCATCCGGTGTATGCTTAATGAAGGAAAATAGACATTTATTGAAACCACTTTTCATTCAGATATAATAGGAGGATTACATTATGGAACTGACATTGGGAGACTTTTTAAAGATTATGTCAGCAAGTGAAGCATTGGGAATCCGTGTGACTGAGAATGAAGAATAAAATACTGGCGGATTCACTGAAAAGGTGCTAGGATGCTACTACTACATATTAAAACGGCAGATAAATAAGGGGGAAGCGCTTATGAAACCGATATATTTGTCGATCCAGCAAAAAGAAACAGGAGAAAACATTCGGAGACTGTTGAAAAGCAATGGGTATACGGTGAAAGATGTCCAGGAAGTCATGGGATTCGAGAATCCACAGGCTGTCTATAAATGGCTTTCCGGGAAATCGCTGCCAAATCTCGAAAACCTCCTGATCTTAAGCAAATTATTGAATATCAGCATTGAGAATGGGCGTGTGAAAAAACGAGAGTTTTTTCATTCGTCCTTTTGCTTATAGTTATAAT
>ENA-ORUG01001823-ORUG01001823.1-human-gut-metagenome-genome-assembly--contig:-NODE-1823-length-17042-cov-3.234532_pt1 | contig 17042 bp, 10 predicted proteins | sample MGYA00242079_ERZ509207 | MGnify/ENA primary metagenome ERZ509207 (study PRJEB26280, sample SAMEA2338780) | human gut metagenome | biome: human gut; feature: human-associated habitat; material: faeces...
GTTGCTGGCTGAATCCCGTCGCCGTCCTGTCTATCTTTATGTTCAGAACCCTTCGTCGGCGTTTTGGTTCGATCCGACGGTCAAGGGCGAAGACGGTTTCACTTGGTTTCACCGTAACGCGGCCGTGCGTCGCGCTCTGATTGATCGTTTGCGTTGTTTCGTGACTCAGGACACGGGCGAAGACGCTGTCTTTTTGGAGGATGATTTGCCCGAGGCGCCGCGCTCCGAACCTCACAACAAGACGGTGAGCGTGGAGGCACTGGGTGACATGCTCCGGCTCAAGGCTGAAGCCGAGCAGACAGCTGATATTTATCTGCGTCCCCGTGAAAACAATGTTTTGGGTTCGTTGCAGCAGGCGGTGCTTGAAGACGATCCGTGTGTTTTGCCGCAGACGGTGGCCGATGGCGACGATTCTTTCCTGATCGTTCGCGCGCCCAACGTGGTTCGTGAAGTGCAGGCGCTTTGCGACTGGATCGCTTCCATGATTGAGGCTTCGGCAATGACGAACGAGCCGCTCAAGGCATCCGACTTTTTGGTGGTGACGCCCGATATCGATTCGATGGCCGGTGTCATTGCGGCCGTGATGGGAGCCAGAAGCGAGGAAGAGTACCTGAGCTATCACATAGCTGGTCAGTCGGAACTTGACGTTAACAGCGCCGCACGCGCCATGCTCGCCGCCATGTGTTTTGTGGGGGGAGCTGCCACCGCGTCGGAATTTATCGAACTGTTGGAGATGCCTGCCTTTGCCGCCGCACGTCCTCAGGGTAACGCCAACGTTTCGCTGATCTCAAACTGGCTGGCGGCAGCAGGTTATCGCTGGGGGCTCAACGAAACGCACGCCAAAAGCGCGATCGCGCGTTCGACGGCCTGGCCCGAAGGGGGAGACGCGTATGAAGGAACGCTTGAGCGCGCGCTGGAGCGTCTGGTCGCGGGCAATCTCGTCGGACAGTCGGTTGGACTCGTTGCTCAAGATGTGTATGCCGTGAGCGGCTCTGAACTTGGGGGATTTGATGGGACCGAGGAAGATGGCGAGACCTTCGACTTCTTGCTCGCTTTGGCTCGCTCGTTTTTTGACATTGGCGAAATGCCCGAGCGGCAGACGGCCGAGGCGTGGCTGGAGACCACTCGACGCTTTGCCGACATGCTCTTTGCGGGTTACGCCAAGTCGCCCGAGATGATTGGCTTTGTGCTGCGAGCCGCGTCGCTAGCGCAAAGCGCGGACGAAGTGCTCGGCGCTCAGGAAATTACCTTTGAGACCTGGTGTTCGGCGCTGGAAAAAACGATGCGCACGAACAAGACGACGGTGCGAGCAACCGGTCGCGTCACGTTTGCCCGCACGGGAGACTTCGTCGGCATGCCGTTTAAGTGCGTTGCCGTCATCGGACTCAACGACGGCGAATCTTTCCCGGGCAGTTCGCGCCGTGAAGAGTTTGACCTCACGGCAGCCAAGCTTGTTGTCAATGGCAAGGAACTTCATGTGGCGCGTCGCGGAGACCGGGATTCGCGCGAGAGTAATCGCGGCCTCTTTCTGGATTTGCTGCTTTCAGCGCAACGCCATTTCTACGTGTCGTATACGATCGGCTCGGGCTCGGTGCCGGCCAATCCTTCGGTCGTTTTACAGGATTTGAAGCAAGCTTTGGCCGAAGGGCTCGACGATCCTTCGGAAATCGAACGCAAACTCACCAAGACCGTGCCGGCACTTGCCGCTTCCTCCGAAAGTTTCGTGCCGGAAATGGGAGTGCTTCGCTGCCGCAGTGCATCGCTTGCCGCAGCCGTTAATAAGGCTATTGAGAGCAGTTATCTGGCTAAAGAGACGCCTTTTGCGGACGCACCGATTTCCGTCAGTCGGCGAGCGACTCTGTCGGTGGACGCGCTTGTCAATTTCTTTACATATGCCGAAAGCAACTCGCTCAAGCTCATCGGTTTGTCGACAGCTTCGCACGAGCAGGCCGACACAACGCCGATTCAGCGATACGGCAACGGGGACTTTCTGTTTAGAAGCAAAGTTCGTCGACGTCTGGATAAGGCGCTTGCCGAAGGCAGGACGGAAGAGGAAATCCTGAAGATTGCTTCTTGTGATCCGACAATCGGTGAGCAGAGCGTACGTCGTTTGTTGATCGAGAAATACGTGGATGTGCTCGGTCAGATGCATGGAAAACTGACGGAAGAGACGCTTGTCTACGGAAGTGAACCCGTACGTGTCGAAGGCGGGCAGATTGTGTTTGAGGAAATGCGCAACCGCCCGTTCAGTACGCTTGCCGTGCCTGATCACAACGGTTTTAAAAACGAGAAGGACGAAGTTGTCGTCGGCGTGATCGGCATTTCCAACGACGATCTGCTCAAGACCTTCCTGCAGTTTGCTGCGGTTAATCTGATGATCCTAAAAAAAGGGCAGAAGCCGATTGATTTTGTGTACGTCGGCGGGGATGAGTCTAAGGGGACGTTCTGGTACCGCTGGCATGTCAATGACGACGACGCCAACGAGGGGGCTCGCAATACGACGCAGCTACTGCAGAACGTGGTGACGGGCATGCTTGATCTCGTCAACCGTCATGCAGAGGCAAAACCGATTCTGGCAGACGATTCTGCCTGTGACGGAACGTCTCTGATCTGGCGGGGGTTAAAAGACGGCGAACTAGCGGCCGCGAGCTGCAAAGAGCTCAAGGAAGCGGTGGCGCTCGTTGCCGGTTTATTTGACATTGCCGAAAAGCCGACAACCTCTAAAAAATCAAAGAAAGCGAAAGAAAGTCCCGTAGAGGTCTTTGACGCTGCTGTGGCCAGCTTCGAGAACATCGGAATTGAGACGGACGCAAGGAATTGAGTGATGAGTGAAATCGAGAGAAAAGAATTGACGTCCGGCTTTGACGTTCAGACGGCTGGCTTAAGAGGGCGTTGGCTCGTGGAAGCGAGCGCGGGTACAGGCAAAACGTTTGCGCTAGAGCGCATCGTGCTGCGTTTGGTGATTGAAGAGGCAGTGGCAATCGACAAAATTCTTGTCGTTACCTTTACCAATGCGGCGACTGCTGAGTTGCGAGAGCGCGTGCGTGCGCTTTTCTATAAAGCGGCTTCAACGCTCAAAAACGGCGATGAACGATCCGAATTCGAAGCCTTTTTCGAGCGCTCCCGTTCGCGGAAACATGATCCGGCAGTGCTGATCGAAAGTGCGCTCGAGCATTTTGATGAGGCGAGCATCCTGACAATTCACGGTTTTTGCCAGAAGATGTTGAGCGAATTCATCTTTACGCGCGCCGGTGCTTACGACGTTGAGTTCGTCAGCGACACCGGTTTTGAAGACGAAGTTACGCAAGCTTTTTTGCGGCGTGAACTGCCAGCATTGACGCCCGAACAGAGAGTCGTGGTGCTTGAGTGGAAATCGTTGCCGAAGTTGCTTTCCAAACTCGGAGAGCACGGCAGCAGCGTCAAGCCTAAAGCTTGGATTGACAGCGACGATTTGTGCGATCCGACACTAAAAGCGCTTTTCGAGCGCTTCTTGGAAGAAGGACCGCGGCGAGTGCGTGAACTCGAGCGGCAGCATGGCGTTAAGAGCTTTTCTGCACTTTTGACCGAGATGTATTCGCTTGTCAAAAGTGGCGATTCTGCCCTTGAACGCATCCGCAATCGTTACGATGCTGTCCTGATTGATGAGTTTCAGGATACCGACCGCGTCCAGTATCGGATCTTTAAAACGCTGTTCCTGGCCGATGTACCCGAGGCTCCCAAGAGCGTCTTTTTCGTAGGCGACCCCAAGCAGGCGATCTACGCCTTTCGCGGCGCGGAGCTTGATGTCTATCTGCAAGCGAGAAACGATATCGAGCAGATGGGAAGCCAAAGCGACACGGCCGGCCTTCGCACGCTTGTGACCAACTACCGCTCGACCCCGGCACTGGTGACGGCCGTCAATGCATTTTTTTCCGCCGAAGGCTCTTCAGGAAGTTTCCTGACTGCCAACATTCGCTATTCGGATCTCAAAACTGGTGCTTCAGCTATGCCCCTGGTGAGGATTCGCGGCGGAAAGCCCGAGTTTGTGCCGGTTATGAGTCTTTGGGTGGACGATGAGACATTGGAGAGCTCAAAAATCGAGGCCGTAAGGAAGGTTGAAGCCAAATACATGGCTGACGACATTGCCTCTTTGTTGGACGGTACGGTCTATATCTATCGACACGGACAGTGGCGAGCACTTCGTCCCGGCGACATCGCGATTTTGGTGAAAAAGCGCACTGCCTCACAACACGTGCAACGCGAATTGCTTGCACGAGGCGTACGTACGCTTCTCGATGATCAGACGAACGTTTTCACGACGCCCGAAGCCGGTGACGTGAAGGCTGTTTTCGAAGCGATGCTTTCGCCGACGGATACCAAAAAGTTTGCGACGGCCCGGACCACACGGTTGATCGGACGAACGCTCAAGAACATCCGCGAGGATTTGTCGGCGGCGGGGGCCGATCGTCAGCTTCTTAAAAGCGCTCTGGAGCGGTTCGAGGCGAGTGGACCCGCTGCTGCCTTGTCTTACATCGCCCGCGAACGTCGTCTGCAGGAACGGCTACTGCCGATTCAAGGTGGCGTTGCGATGCTGATGAACCACGAACAGCTCGGTGAGCTTCTCCAGGAAATTTATCGGCAGGTAGGTTCGCCCGGGGCCGTTTTGCGCGCTATGGAACGCCTGGCGCATCCCAGCCGAAGCAATGAAAACCATTGCGTGAGAAAGCCTAACGATGAGAATGTTGTTCGCGTGGTAACCGTTCATGCCAGCAAAGGGCTCGAATATCCGGTCGTGTATTTGGTGCAAACCGAATCGATGAGGACACAAAAGCGAGACGCTGATACTTTCTGGATGTCCGGAGGCGCCGACAGTGATGAAGTGAGTGTCAATCCAAATGAACGGGAAGACAAAAGCGGCAAGATATTTGAAGGCCGGGTACTCGAGCTTTTGCGTCAGGCCTACGTGGCTATGACGCGTGCGTCGTCCCGTCTGGTGCTGCCGCTTTTTATCGCAGCCAACAGCAGACAATACTCCAGGAACAGCGCGAACAACGCCTATGTACAGGCGATGACCGGCGAGGTGTCTCCTGTCGACGAAACGATGAAGGATTATGTCGACGTTTTGGAAGTTGTGCGCAACGCCGCTGAGGAAACCCGCCGCCGCTATCTTGCCTTGATCAAGCAGGCAGGACAGTTGCCCGACTCTCGGACCGTCTGCGAGGGGCTTTGCCGAGATCTGCGGCAAAACCTTCTGCCGCCGGAACCGTGCTCGGGGGAGGATCTTTTTGAAATCCGTTCGAACATCGATCCTGCTGAACCAGTCGTGAGCGTGCAGGTCAGCCGCGTGCAGGCTGCCGATCCGGTAAGCGTCTATTCGGCTTGGCATCGATCTAGCTTTACGGCGATTGCCTCGGGTTTGGGAGCAAATGTCGGTGAGGAGTTCGAAGCCGAGGAATTTGAAGGTGTTGATGCTATTCTGGAAGCTGATGAAGAAAATCAACGTGCCTATGCCGTACTGACGGGCGAGCAGGATGCAACCGTTGAGGTTGAAGAAGGTCTGGACGAACACTTGCTGCAGGCGCAGTTGTTGTTACGCGGTGCAGCGGCCGGCGACTGGATTCACAAGCTACTTGAGCGCGTGATGAACGCCAAGCCGGAAAACCGCGCAGCCGTCCTTGAAAACATTCGGCCGCTGCTGGCTGCTTCCGCATTGCTACGCCGGGTGGATCCGCAACAGCGAGAGGAGGTGCTCGACGCCGGAGCCGAGCTCATTGCGGGGTACGTCAAGAACACCATCTCGTGTGAACTGTTCAACGCAAAGACGATTAATTCAAACGAAACGCTGGAACCCTTTGTGATCAATCGATTGACGTTTGGCGAGCGTCAGTGCGAAATGCCGTTCCTGCTTTCGGTTCCAAATTCGAAGCTTCGCGCCAAGGATGTGGCCGAGTGCATGGCTTTGCACGGTTTTCCGATGCAAAGCCTCAGGGACAACGCTTTGCAGGGGTATCTTACCGGTGCCATCGACATGGTGTTCGTTGCCGACGGCAAGTATTACATCCTCGACTGGAAGAGCAACTGGTTGGGAGCCTCGCCAGAGGATTATTCGCAAGAGGCGCTGCGCGGGGAAATTGAGCGCAAGCATTACGCGCTGCAGTACGTGATTTATTTGACGGCGCTCAAGCGTCATCTGATGGCAACAGCGGGGTTGACGCAGGCTACGGTTTGGGACGTAATTGGCGGCGCCTTTTACGTTTTTGTGCGCGGAGTGAACGCACAGTGCGCATTGGACGAAAAGGGAAGACGTACCGGCGTGTATTTTGATTGTCCGCGAGAGGCGGTGGATGCGCTCGATGCGCTTTTGGGTGACAGCAATGACTAGAAATCGACGCGCACAAAACGACAGCCGACAGCAGAGTCTGGATTTCGGTCCTGTGCTTTATGCCGCGCAGGTACGCGAGCAGCAGACTGTGACGAAAACGCTCCGGCTCCTGGGCTCGAACGCGGTAGCCACGGACGCCGATCTGGACGCGGCGCGCATGCGTGCGCGTGCCGCCGTCAGCATGCTGCAGCGGCATGGCGAAAGCGGTATAGGTCCCGATATTGAAGACAAGTTGTCGCTTTTGATGTTCTGCGTTTTCGATGCGCTCAAAAACGGCAGTCTGTGCGTCGGGAAAGAAAAGTTCAAGCGTCACCTGGAACTCTACAACGACACGATGCAGCGGCGCGCTTCTTCGGCCGGAAAGGCATTTGAGCCTTTGGCGCAAACGTTGACGTTTGAAGCGCTGGTCAACGAACTCTGCAATTTCGGTCTGGTAGGACTTCCCGGCATGATGGCCGGCGTAGGCGTCTTTGATGGCGGTCCGGCTTTGCTGGTGAGCGAAACGACCGATGCCGAGACGCTTGTCTATACGCAGAAGTCTTACGCACAGGAACAGACGCTCGGCGAGTACCTGGCAAGACTTGGCTTTGATTCTGTGGCCGTAGCCAAAGTTGACGCTCTGCATGAAGCGCAACGTGCCGCCACCATTGCTTTGGCCAACCGTCTCACTGTGATCAGCGGAGGTCCCGGAACCGGCAAAACCACTGCCGTGGTCAACATTCTCAAGTGTCTTATCGAGAACGATCCCGAAGCGATCATTCAGCTTGCCGCGCCGACCGGTAAAGCTGCCTCACGCATGAAGGAGGCTGTGGCAAACAACGTCAGCCGTATCGAGGAAAAAGGCATTCAGGAAAAGCTTATGGGGCTGGAAGCCAAGACGCTGCACCGTTTGCTCTACACGCCCGGAGCCGACGGCAGAACGCCGAGCAAGAACAATCCTCTTCAAGCTGACATCGTTGTGGTTGACGAGTCGTCCATGATCGATATCCGCCTGGCAAGCAATTTGTTCAAGTGCATTGATGCCGACAGAACCAAAGTGATTCTGCTCGGCGATCGCTTCCAGCTTGCCGCCGTCGGTCCCGGTTCGTTTTTTGCGGACGTGAGCGACCTGAAGGGGCCGTTGGCCGATAACATCAGCCATCTCACAAAGAGCTGGCGTTTTGATGCAAGCAAGGCACTCGGAAAAATTGCAGAGGCAAGCCGCGAAGGTGAGGAACTGATTGTGACGAACGCTTTTGTCGAAAACTGCGACAACGATCCGCGAGTCGACAACCCGCTGCGACTGCACGAGGATGCCCCCAAGGGCGATCTGTCGGCGAGCTTTAAGAAGTGGTTTGAAAACGAATTGTCCTCGCCGCTCAAGGTAATTGCGGAACTGCGGCGCAATCGCACAGAAAAGTCCCTTCACGATGCCGCGCGTGAGCTTGCGAGGCTCTACTTTTCCGTTGGCGTACTTGCCTCTAACCGCGAGGGTCCGATGAGCGCGCAGGCCGTCAACGCGTTTGCCGAATCGATTTTTGTCAAAGAGGGTATTCCTTATCCGGCGTTTCGTCCGATGATTGTCCGCCGCAACGACTCGATGCTTGAGGTCTACAACGGCGACATTGGTGTGGTGATGCCGGGGCAGAGCTGGTTTGAAGGAGCCGAATTCGATGCAACGCAGGCCAACGTCTATTTTCCGGACAGCGCACGCCTGGTGCGATTTGGCCTGATCGGTCACATTGAGCCTGCTTTTGCCATTACGATTCATCAATCGCAAGGCTCGGAATACCATCATGTCGCCGTACTTATGCCTCAGGATCCAGCCTCGGGACTTGCCACCCGCGAGCTTTTCTACACAGCTGTCACCCGCGTGCGCGATGAGCGCAACGGTAAGCAGACGACCTATGGATCGCTGGACGTCTTCGGAAAACTTACCGTGGTGAAAAAGGCGTTGCGTACGCCTGTTCATCGGCAGGGCGGCCTGATTCGGCGTATTGTCGAAGCCAAGGAAAAATTGCTGAAAACAAGGAGATAACTATGTCGAGACAACGAGCTCTGGCTCAGTTACAGGCCGAAGGATGGGGCGATCGCGTACGCTTTTTTGAAGCCAACACGGCAACGGTGGCGCTGGCCGCCCAGGCTTTGGGCTGCGAGCCCGCGCACATTGCCAAGACGTTGGCGCTGCGCTCGCCCGACGGCGCCGTTCTGGTGCTGGCTGCGGGCGACGTGAAATTGTCAAACGCCAAGTTTAGGGAGCACTTCGGCTTCAAAGCGCAGATGATCCGCGGTGAAGAGGTGGAAACGCTCGTGGGACATGCTCCGGGCGGTGTTTGCCCCTTTGGCGTCAACGAAGGCGTGCAGATTTATTGCGATGTAAGCCTACAGCGCTTCGAGACGGTTTACCCGGCCTGCGGAGACGATCAAAGTGCGGTGCGTTTCACGCCGCAGGAGTTGTTTGCAGCATCCCACGCGCTCGGTTGGGTTGATGTGACGGTTATCCGTCAATAACGGAACTCAAAGCGGCTTGCGCCAACCGTAACGCGCATTGCGGCGTAGCGGAAAGCTTTCTGCCGCTTCACGGACCGCAGCTTCAAAGTCGGGGATTTGCTTGCTGCGAAAGATTTTTGAAGCGGCTTTCTTGAGGCGTGCTTCGTCGCCTTCTTCGCCGAAAAGACACAGCTGAAAGAACCAATATTCTTTCATACGCATCATGGCGTTCTTCTGACTTTCGAACAATGCCGTGTAGGCCTCAAAGAGTGCTTCGTGAAACGACAGAATTTCAGAGAGGCTCGCCGCGCTGCCGCCATTGACTTTTCGAAAGAGGGCGGGATCGGCCATCAGTGCGCGGCCGACCATAATTTCGGCCAGACCGCCCGGAGCGACGGCGTAGTGCACTGCGGTCTTTTCGATGTCCTCAGGTGTAATCAAGTCGCCGTTGTAGCCCAGCGGCATCGGCAATGCCGACAAAACTTTGTCAAGAACTTCCAGACGAACGTCTCCGCGGTAGAGATCCGTTTTTAGGCGCGGATGCACAATGAGCCGCGACATGGGGAAACGCGCGTAAATGTCGACGAGGTTTTCAAATTCGTCGGGTGAACGATAACCAACACGAGTCTTGAGGGAAACGGCTATCGGCAGGTCGGCTTTAAAAATACGGCACAAAAAGCTGTGCAGTTCCGTCGGATATTGCAGAAAACCCGATCCTTTGCCTTTGGCAGTCACGGTACCGGCCGGGCATCCCAAATTCAGGTTGACTTCCTTGTACCCGAGATCTGCAAGCGCTTTGGCCGCCCAGATGAAATCGTCGGCGTTTCGCGTGAGCAGCTGAGGTATGGCGCAGATTCCTTCATTGGCCTCAGGGGCGAGTTCGCGCAATTGCCGATCGGTGAACTTTGGCTCACGCGTGGGAGTGACGAACGGAAGGTAGTAGCGGTCGGCTGCTCCGAAAAACTGCGCGTGCAGACGGCGATAGACGATGGTCGTAAGACCTTCCATGGGCGCAACGGTGAGTTCGGGCAAAGTGGAGAACGGCATGAATGGGAGTCGGCGAAAAATGCGAGAGCGGCATTGTATCGATACAGGCTTAGACTCTCAAACGAGAAGTTGGTAGATGTCAAAGGTACGGTTTTCAGCATGCTCCGAAGCTTCTGTAAAATAGCGGCCTTTCTTTTCGACAGTAAAAACAAAAAGATACAACGGGGGATCGTCAACATTGACTGACGGATTGAATCAATTTGCGCATATTCTTGGAGAACTTGTCGGTACGGTCAACAATTTTCTCTGGACGTACATTCTTATTGCTGCCCTGATTCTGCTGGGCTTGTGGTTTACTTATAAAACGAGGTTCGTCCAGATTCGCTGCATTCCCGAAATGTTTCGTCTCATTGGCGAAGGCGTCGGTAGCTTACCTCGGGAAGGGCATATTTCGACATTCCAGGCGTTTTGCGTATCTACCGCTTCGCGCGTGGGAGTCGGCAACATCGCCGGCATCGCCATCGCGGTGGTTTTGGGCGGTCCGGGAGCTGTGTTTTGGATGTGGGTGATTGCTACGATCGGTGCAGCTTCAGGATTCGTCGAATCGACACTGGCTCAGATTTATAAGGTCAAGCGCCACAACGGCGGCTTTGCGGGTGGCCCGGCCTACTACATCCGCAATGTGATCGGTTCTCCTTTTTTCGCCGGTCTCTTTGCGGTTTTGATTTCAGTTACATACGGCCTGATCTTTAATTCAGTCCAGGCCAACACGATGGCTTTGTCCGTGCAGACGAGCTGGGGTATCCCGACTTTTGCCACGGGGCTTACGGTTGCGGCTCTGACGGCACTCATCATTTTTGGCGGCCTTACCCGCATAGCTCGCGTCGTGGGCGTCATGGTGCCTTTCATGGCGGGTGCCTATCTGATGGTGGCGATTTTCTTTACCTGCATGCACATTGATCAGTATCCGCGCGTACTCTATGAAATCGTCACGAATGCCTTTGATTTCGACGCTGCTTACGGTGCAACTTTCGGCATGATCGTCATGACCGGCATCAAGCGCGGACTTTTCTCGAACGAAGCCGGTATGGGTGCCGTTCCCAACGCGGCTGCTGCAGCAGATGCGACGCACCCGGTCAAGCAGGGACTGGTCCAGGCGCTTGGCGTTTACTTCGACACCATGGTTGTTTGCACCGCTTCGGCCATGATCGTTCTGATCGTGCCAGGGTGGAAAGAGTCGGGACTCACCGGCATTGAGCTCATTCAGCATATGCTCTCGTCTGAAATCGGCTCCTGGATGAATCACTTCATCACGGTCGTGGTGCTTTTCTTTGCTTTCAGCTCCATCATTGGCAATTACTTCTATGGTGAAATGAATATGGGTTTTATCAGCAAACATCCTGCGGCTCTGTGGATTTTCCGAGCTCTGGTGGTGCTGATGGCCTTCATCGGCAGTGTGACCGAATTGGGTTTGGTCTGGAATCTGGCCGACCTCTTCATGGCTCTGATGGCTTTGGTCAACTTGGCGGCCATCGCGATAATCGGACGCTATGCCTACAGGGCGCTGGACGATTACGTCAAGCAGAAAAAAGCCGGTATCGAGAACCCGGAATTCGATCCGAAATGTCTGGGTAATATGCGCGGCGTTCAGTGCTGGCCTCGTGATAAAGACGAGGAAATTGTTCAGTAAATCAATTGGTTGCAATTGATTGGCGGCAGTCGGAAGTGATTTCGACTGCCGTTTATTTTTTGAGATTTTCCTAGTGGAACAGCGTTTTCTGAGTGTTATAGATAATATCTATCGAAAGGTACCTCAAATAGTATTGGACGCAGGCAAATCGGCGGCTCATAATTGCACTCAACACGGCGAACGAATCGCCGCACCGATTTGATAGGAGAATTGAAAATGACTTGCCCTCATGCTAACAACCAGACTTGCGAAACTTCTGCCGTTTGCCCTGTCAAGGTTTACCTTGCCAACCTCGCTGTCTTGAATGCCAAGCTGCACAATCTGCATTGGAACGTTGTCGGTCGAGCCTTCATTCAGGTGCATGAATACACCGAGGGCCTCTACGACGAACTGTTTGAACAGTTCGACGCTGTGGCCGAAGCCATGAAGATGCGCGGTGGCTTCCCGCCAGTTCGCCTGAGCGAATTCCTGAAGATCGCCACGGTGGAAGAACTTGACGCCCGCGACTTCTCGGTGTCCGAAGTGCTGCAGATCGTGACAGAAGACGTGCTCAAGATGCAGGCGCTCGCCAAAGAAATTCGCGAAGGCGCCGACAAGATGGGCGACTACCTGCTTTCGGCTCAGTTTGACGGCTACCTTGAAAGCTACGCCAAGCGCGTGTGGTTCCTCAAGGCGATGCAGAAGGACTGCTGCTGCAGCGGTGAAGAACAGTCCTGCGGCTGCCACCACTAAAAGTCGATAAGGAGCGACAAGCGTCTCCGAAAGACTCGCAAAGCACTGTTGGAGATTTTTCCGGCAGTGCTTTTTTTCAGCCCAGCGTCGTGTCCAGGAGCATCATGACCACGAAACCAGCCATGACGGACAAGGTGCCCAGATCGCTGTGTTCGTTGAGATGTGCGGCCGGAATCAGCTCTTCGACAACCACGTACATCATGGCTCCGGCGGCAAAGGCCAACAGCCATGGCAAATATGGTACGACGAGGCTCAACGCCAGAACGGTCAAGACGCCGAAAAGCGGTTCCATAGCGCCGCTGAAAACGCCCACGGCAAAGGCCCTGGCACGACTCATGGTGCCGCAGGCTAAAGGAAGCGATACGGCCGCACCTTCCGGGATGTTCTGAATGCTCATGCCGAGTGCAAGCGCAAAGGCGCTGGAAAGCGCTGCCGGATCTTGCGAAAGAGCGGCAATGGAAAAGGCTAGTCCCAGACTCATTCCTTCGGGAATGTTGTGCAGCGTAACGGCGCTTACCAAGAGCGTCGTGCGGTCAAGCTTAACGTGCGGGCCTTCGGGCGTGTCAGAGTCCGGGTGCATATGTGGCGTAATCTTGTCCAAAAGCGCCACAAAGGCTACACCCAGGATGAAACCTCCGGTTGTCGGAAGCCATTGGTTTGCTCCGTTTTCCTGCGCGTGCTCCATGGCAGGAATCAAAAGCGACCAGATGCTTGCGGCAATCATGATGCCGGCGGCAAAGCCCATGGCAAGCGGTTGGAATTTGCGGGCGCGCTGCTGCGACATTGGCACGAAAACAACGGCGGCGCCCAGAGCCGTGGCGGCAAAAGAGAGGCCGGTGCCCAAAAGTACGGCAGCAATGGGACCGGACTGCATCAGGTCGGTCAGAAACGAAAAATTGGTCATGTTGCAAAAAACGGGCAAACGCTGAGGACAGGACAATCTTAATGGTAGACAATCTTTGGTACGGGCAAAGGTCGACACAAACCTAGCCGAACAGATGACCTTGAGCGCAAAACGCGTGCCGTATAATCGTTTGAATTTGAGATTGGAGCGAATCTTCATTTTGTTCCAAGATTTTTGCGTGCGCGTTTAAAGCCGATCTCTTCGGAGGTCAGGGTTGGATGTGTGCGTGTTATTTCTGACGATTCAATCAGTAACCATGAGCTGGCTCACCCGAATCCTTCCAAAAATTGCTTCAAAACCTGCTGACGCTGAAAACAAAAAGAAGAGTCCCATTCCTGCGGGCTTGTGGACAAAGTGTCCCAAGTGCGATCAGGTGCTCTACAAGGAAGAGCTTGATGATTCTTTGCAGGTCTGCCCGAAGTGCGGACATCATTTGCGTCTGAGCGGCCGCAAGCGCTTGGATGCCTTTCTTGACTGGAAGGGCGTACATGAAGAAATCGGGGCGGATGTCCGCCCCGTCGATACGCTTGGCTTTGTGGATTCCAAGTCTTATCCGACGCGTCTGGAAGCATCTCAGGGCGCCACGAAGGAAACCGACGCTCTGGTTGTCATGCGAGGCGAGTTGCGTCGCCGTCCTGTTGTGGCGGCCGCTTTTGACTTCGCCTTCATGGGCGGCTCCATGGGCAGTGTCGTCGGCGAGCGTTTCGCATTAGGCGTGGAGCGAGCTTTGCGTGAAAACATTCCGTTTGTGACATTCACGAGCACGGGTGGCGCCCGAATGCAGGAAGGGCTTTTGTCACTTATGCAGATGGCCAAGACCAATGCGGCGGTGACGCTTCTGGAGAAAGCGCGCATTCCGTACGTGTCCGTGCTGACTGATCCGACGATGGGAGGCGTTTCGGCTTCGTTTGCATTCATGGGCGATGTTGTGATTGCCGAGCCGCAGGCGCTCATCGGCTTTGCCGGTCCGCGAGTTATCGAGCAGACGGTTCGCGAAAAGTTGCCTGCGGGTTTCCAACGCTCGCAGATGCTGCTCGAAAAGGGTGCCATTGACATGATCGTTGATCGCCGTGATATGCGTCAGGTGGTTTCCGAACTGATTGCACTGCTCTCGAATAAGCCAACCCCCTCGGTGTAAGGACTGGTTCGGGGGCAGAGGTAGACATTCAACAACGAACACAGGGAGTAGAAAATGCTGATTCATGGTTCTATGGTGGCGTTGGTCACCCCGATGACGCCCGACGGCGCCGTTGATTGGGAAGCATACGGTCGGTTGATCGAGTGGCAGATTGCCAGCGGTACCGACGGCATCGTGACGATGGGAACAACGGGCGAGTCGCCCACGCTTGACGTAGATGAGCACAACGAGGTGGTGTCCTTTACAGTAAAGACGGTGGCAGGCCGTGTGCCCGTGATTGCCGGCACCGGCGGCAACTCTACGGCCGAAGCCATTGCATTGACGCAACACGCCCGAGACGTCGGCGCGGATGTATCGCTTCAGGTGGTTCCCTATTACAACAAGCCCACGCAGGAAGGTCTTTATCAGCACTTCAAGGCAATTGCCGAAGCGGTCAATATGCCTATGTGGCTCTACAACGTTCCCGGCCGCACGGTGGCGGATCTTAAGAACGATACCGTCTTGCGTCTGGCTCAGATCCCCAATATTGTGGGTCTGAAGGACGCTACAGGCGACATTGCTCGCGCCATTGATTTGTTGCGTCGTTTGCCAGAGGCTGTCGGCGACAAAGAATTTGCTGTTTATTCCGGCAATGACGATTCGGCTCTGGCGCTGATGCTCGTGGGCGGAACAGGTGTGATTTCTGTGACTGCCAACCTGATGCCGCGAGAAATGCACGAAATGGCTTCGGCGGCTGTGGCTGGCAACGTGGCCGTGGCGCGCGCCATTAACAATCGACTCATGCCTTTGCACCAGCAGCTCTTCTGCGAACCCAATCCAGTGGCGCCGAAGTGGGCTCTGTACCGCATGGGGCGCATTGGTCCGGGGATTCGACTGCCCCTCACTGCGCTTTCGGAGGCCAATCGACCGGCGGTTGAAAAGGCGATGCGAGAAGCCGGCGTTGAGTTCTAAACTTGGCTCAAACTGTGACTGACTCCGGTTGCGGGCCTAGTCCCGTTTCAACTCGTTTCGAGTTGTGTTCGTCGGCTGTCGTAAAAGCCATCCTTTGCTAAACTTCGCAAAATTCAGTTTTTTCGCCCGCATTCATGCCAAGGTTCTGGTGCGGGCGTTATTCAGGGAAAGAACACTTTTATGGTGAATCGTGCTTTGAGGACTGCGGCTGTTGTTTCTGCAATTGCTGCTTTGACCGGATGTAATTCGCTCGGGGTCAACTTCGGCGACGACAAGGTTCAGTATGAAACCTCCACGTCGCGCGCTCCGTTGGAAGTGCCGCCGGATCTCAATACCGTGACGAACAACGACCGTTTTGCGGTTCCAACCCGTCCTCAGATTGTGAGCGCTAATGCTGAAGCTGCTAAGGCTCGTATGGATGCAGAGGCCCGCGGCGATGAACCCTCTCAGGTTCTGCCCGAAACCGACTACGCCAAAGTTGTCCGTGACGGTCAGTTCCGCTACGTTCACGTTACTGTATCGCCCGACCGTGTTTGGCCCTTGCTGCAGGATTTCTGGGCAAGCGTGGGTCTTGCGGTGAAGTATCAGGATGCCAAGACCGGCATCATCCAGACGGAATGGGCGGAAAACAAGGCCAATCTTCCCAAGGACATCATCCGAGCCACAATCGGTAAGGCGCTGGACGTTGTCTACGACACCGGCACGCGTGACCAGTACCGTGCCCGCATGGAACGAGCTGAAGACGGAACAACGAATATCTTCATCACCCATCGCCAAATGGTGGAGGTGCTCAAAGGGCGTCAGGAAGAAAGCACGATTTGGCAGCCCGGTCCGAGCGATCCCGAACTCGAGGCCGTGATGCTGACGCGTTTGGCTCAGATGCTCGAAACCGAATTCAATCCGAAGGCTAAGCCCGAGGAACAGAAGGCACTCGAACAGATGGCCGCCGTGAAGTATGCTCCGATGAGCCGGATTGAAGAAGGTGCCGACGGTAAACCGGTGGCTGTTGTGATCGACGAGCCTTTTGATCGCGCGTGGCGCCGTGTGGGTGTGGCACTTGATCGCGGCGGTTTTGAAGTGACCGACCGTGACCGTAGTCAGGGGCTTTTCATGATTAACTATCTGGATCCCGACTACGAACAACAGAAGAAGAGCGAACAGGGCTTCTTTGCAAACCTTTTCTCCAGTGCGAAAGCTGTGGATCCGGTTCCCTATCGCATCCGTCTGAGTCCGGACGGCGAAAAGACGCGCGTGACAGTGACGGGAGAAGACGGCCGTTCCGATACGACCGGTGTCGCACCGCGCATCCTTACGCTGATCGGCGAACAGACGCGCTAATCGAAACGTCGGTTCAATGCACATTTTCTGAATGTGCCTGAGAGCGGGACAGCCTCTACAAAGAGCGTGTGTCCCGCTTGTGTTATCGAGGAAAAAAGAAGTGAGTTCTGGTTCGGTTGTCGGCGAGGCTTTAAGCGTGCGTTTTTCAGGACGCGTACCGCGTCGAGTGTTCTGGGTATCCGCCTTGTTGTGTTCGGTTCTGGGCTGGCTTGTCGGCTGGCTTTACGCAACGCTCTACATGACCACGATGACGGAAATCACCTGGGACTTCGTGACGGTTGCCGTCGGAGCCTTTCAGATCTGGCTTGCTCTCATTTCCGTTTCCATTTCCGTGCGGCGATTGCACGATGTCGGCCGCAACGGCTTGTGGGTTCTGCCGATCGTTTTCATTCCCGTACTGGGGGCTATTTTCTGGTTTGTGCTCGGTTGCCTCGTCGGTGAACAGCATGAAAACCGTTACGGACCGGATCCC
>ENA-ORUG01001849-ORUG01001849.1-human-gut-metagenome-genome-assembly--contig:-NODE-1849-length-16806-cov-5.485881_pt1 | contig 16806 bp, 23 predicted proteins | sample MGYA00242079_ERZ509207 | MGnify/ENA primary metagenome ERZ509207 (study PRJEB26280, sample SAMEA2338780) | human gut metagenome | biome: human gut; feature: human-associated habitat; material: faeces...
TCTTCACCGTTTACATATAATACTTATACAGCTTCTGAAACCTATCCAGAGTAATTTCACTCTCTGCAATTTTACCAACAAGGTTTAAATCGCAGTAGTATCTCACTCCGTCAACGTCCATATAATACGCCCTAATACTCTCTCCGTCAATAGGAGCACTTACAGCCAGCGTTACCTCAGGCCCTTTAACACTAGGCGTACCAGTAGCCATTTGAATGGCATCGTCAACAAGCAAAGCAATTTGATTTACTTTACTAACATCAACGATAACTTCTTGAAGCTCATTCTCGTTGCGCCCATTATTGCTATCAAATGCCGTCATAGTAGCGTGTTTAAACGACCTATCAGAGCATTCAATTCTAATTCTAGTAGTGTCAGCGTAAATTTTAACATCAGTTGGAATGTTACCGCTTTGCAGGAAAACTCCAGGAGAGCTGATATACTTAGGGTCAAACAGTTGAGTATAGGCATACCCAAACTCGCTGTCCATAGTGAGGATAAAGTAATTAGCGTTTAAACCGGCAATGTTAAATTCACATTGCCATGGATGTTCATGGTCGCTTTCTACGAGGCCAATAACCATTTCCTCGATTTTGACAATTTTCATTTCTTATTCTCCTATAACTTATTATACCTTTTTAATAAAGATAATAAAGTTAACAGTATAATTTCCAATTATATCACTATCTTGCGTGTTTCGATACCAATGCAAGTTAATATTATATTTTCTGCTTGCATTGTCGTAAGTAATTGGTCCCCCTAGAAACAGGCATCTGCTTGCAGTTGTATTAAAGTTATACATAAGGCAAGCTGTCGGATTGCTTGTATCAGCCGGTTGAAATCCTTCCGGGATGATAATATCAGATGATAATGCGTAACCGCTTCCTCCAACGGTTACATTTTGGTTTTTGGAATAAGTGTAAACACTAATTCCTCCCGCATTTGCATCCACATAAGCCTTCGTAGCAACATCCTGCGCATCCGTAGGGTCTTTTACATTCTTAATCTGGTCGTTGTTACATGTAATAGCCCCCTGTCCACTGAGAAGGATATCACCATTAGATTTAACTGCTACAGCACCATGCAGGTTTCCGATACTAATTTGATTAGTATCATCTCCAGGCGTTACCGTAATACTTCCGCCATCAGTGAATCTAAGATCGCTTGTTTTAGCAATGGTTACATTTCCACTTATTTGAAGATTTCCATTAATCGTATCCCCGCTCTTCTTAACATAAGGAAGATCGTCCGTGCCATTCTTGATATTAGTAATATCAGTTTTGACTTCGTTAATATCGGTCTTAATTGGTTCAAGTTCAGAATCCATCTGCCCCTTGTTAACAGCATCCCCATTTTCAGTAGCATTCGCCACATTCTTGATCTGAACAGGGTCACCGCCTTCGGTTTGGACCTTTACCTGAGTACCCATGCCGACAACAGACCCATTGCTTTTTACCACAACGCTGCTATTATCATTATAGATACTTCCGCTCTGGTCGAAGTTAATGTTAGTACCATCACTCATAACAATGTCACCAGACATTGTGCCACCAGCCAGAGGCAGATAATCTCCAACCCCTCCGCCTCCTCCGGTTGCGCTCAGTGTACCGTCAGCCGTGATATTAAGACCACTACCTACTTTCACGCCGCCTAGTTTAGTAGGTCCAGCGATAGGCAATTTGTATTCTGCTCCGCTTACCTTATCATCAACGTACTTTTTAGTGGCAGCGTCTGCGTCATCAGTAGGCGTTGCCACAGCACTCACCTTATTACTTCCCATATTAAGAGCGCCGTTCATAGTATCTCCGGCTTTCTTAACGTAAGGAAGTTCAGTTGTTCCGCCTTTAATGTCATCCAGAGCGTTGTTGATATTGGTAATATCACCTTCAATATTAGTGATGTCACCCTGAATATCGCTAATATTGCCCTCAATGGTTGTTACTTTACCTTCAACCGTCTTAACCCTATTCGTAAGATCAGTAATGGAGCTAGTAATACCTGCAATCTGCTCAGTTATGTCGCTGATCTCTTCTCTAATGCTAGAGATAGCCTGATTAATAGTGGTAATCTGCTGATTGATTGTGTCGATCTGTCCTTTAATCGTGGTAATATCGCCTTCAACTTTAGTGAGACGAGTGTTCAGAGCATCAATCTTAGAATAAATTTCAGTGATCTGGCCCTGAATAGTTGCGATTTTATCAGCGTTATCTTGCGCAAGGGAGAGGGCTTCGTCAGCCGTCTCCTGCGCATTCTCCACCTTGTCTCTCAGCTCAGTGATACCGTTAGCGCAATAGCCAGTGCTCTGAACTAGATTAGCGATCTCCGTCTCAAAGTCATTCTTGAATCCGCATTCAGTACGCTTGCTTACATACCAGAAGGCCACGTTTTGCGGGTCATTGTACTGAGAGGGGACATCAGTCCAGCGGCCCAAATACTGCATACCAATAGACGGCTCGTCAGTCGCATCTTGCATTGCAGTAATAACAGCAGTATTGCATCCCATCTCTTTCAGGATATTTGCAACCGTGATTCCCTGCATACCGGGATTTTCAGTAATGCCAACATTGAAAAGGATAGTCTGCCCGCAACCACTATTGTAGCCGATAGCAGTAATAGCTTTCTTAGTGGTCAGCGTCTTTGCCTGCTCAGTGATTTCGCTATCCAGAATAATGGGCGTAACAGCCCCAATCATATCAACGATTTTATCCTGCCACAGGTTAGTGGTTTTGACATTTCCCTTGTAAACCTTCAAAGTGCCCAGTGAATTGAAACCAGCGATATAGCCCTCAGTGTTAGGTGTTCCGGCAATCGCCATGCCGCGCCACATAGCCGGCCCATTCCATCCCTCCTGAGCTGGATTGACAGCTGTCATAATGACGTTCGCACTCTTGACAAAACTATAATCGTGCATACTCTGCCGAACGTTAGAGTTCGTGGAGTTATCATACGCAAAACCCAACTTGACGCGAATGGGACAACCCGCCTTGTCAAACTTGTTTACACGCACGATATGGTAAACGGCGCTGTCATCACTGGAATAACCCTGCTCAAGATGCACTTCACAGTCATCATAGTAAACAGGACTAGTTTTCGCCGCACCTACACAATCGTTCAGAGCCTTGAAGCAATTTGCCTGAATGTAATTCCAACGGTTGATACATTCATTTGTCTTTTCAATTACAGCCCCCATCTGAGCCTGCGGATTGAACCCGGGAACAGGAGGTGGAACAACAGGCATAATGGGAGGGGGGACAGGAATAGCACAGAACTCAGGCTCACAGGGCGGAGGTCTGTGCCCCTCCGGGGGGCAACAGCCCTCCGGATAGCAATAACCATCAGTCAGAGGATGTCCATGGCCATCCCATTTGTAGTGATTGCAATTACTCATAGTGTATTACCTCACTTCTTCGCACGGACAGCCTTCTGGAAATAGCCATCCTCGTTGTACCACACCCTGTAGATTTTTCCGTTGACCTTCTGGAAAGCGGTCTTACCAGCCATATCCATACGGCGGCTTCTATCCAGCTCTCTCTGAACAGGCTCACCGGGCTTGCCAGGAATGAAACCTTCCTTCATTTCCTCTTCGGTCCAGCCGCTTTCCTTAGTATCATCGAGACGAACACGAGAGCCAATTTCCGCAAGGTGTCTGTTCGCCTCTTCGGTAGTAATCTTTTCCTCTTCCCACAGGTGGATAATTTCGTCAACAGTAAACATATTAAAATACCTCCATGAAATTGTATTGAAGCTCTTTAATGATTTGTTCGTCAATGTTCAGGAATGTTTCACGGAAACCTTGCAAAAGCTGAGATGGAGTCATATTCATAAATCCGGAAATGATTTCATGCTTTCCTTCATCAGTTGTCTGAGACTCGTCTTCAAGAGTCTGTTTTGCCTTGCTTGTATCCTGGCTACTAGAACCGTTCTCAAATTCATCATTAGTAGCTTTTGTATCAACATCTCTATTGAGCTGTGAAGTTTTGGTTCTTTCATCAGTGATATTTCCAACCGTATCTTCTGTTCCATTTAATTTACGGTCAGTATCAGTTGTTTCCGTCTCGTCTGTTTCGTCTGTTTGGTGGATTGTACTGTTAGATGTTGCATTCGTTGTGGTATCTCTGGTTTGACTCTCCTTTGTGAAGTTCGTCATATAGGCGTTATTTGGATTATCCCCAACGGTAGTTTGCGGCGTGTCTGCAAACCGCTTGTCTCCGTTCTGATTTTCGGCAACCGTCTCATTAGTCGTGGTATCAGTTGTACCGTCTCTTGTGACCGTGCCATCCAATTTCCTATTGACTCCGGTTGTTTCGTTCTCTGTTCTCTCTTTGTTTTCTGTGTAATCTCTCTTGTAGTCTTCTTGCTCTGTGATACCTTGCTTTGTCCCCTGTGTGGAGTTGGTGATACCTTTAGAGGATTTAGCGAAGCTCTCTAATGCGCTAATTACTTCGCTATCTCCCTTCTGTGCTTTTCTCAGCACATTTTCAATAGACCTTCCATTCGTCTCCAATAAATGATTCATAATGGGGTCAAACTTAATCAGCTCACTTTTGTACAACTGATTGTAAAATGGCATGATACGTTCAAGTGTTTCGTTTAGATATAGCTTGAACTTATCCGGAGTATCCTGCCCAATTTCGTAAAAGAAATAATGCCGTACAATCTTAGCGCACAACTCGCTTTTGTGTTCGGGAATATAGGTGCTCCATGTATCATCAAAGACTTTATAGCCAGTGGATACAAGCTGGCCTAGCTCATAGTTACGAGGGTTAATCGGATTCCATGGAAACACTTTCATTCCCTCCTTCCACCTGCTGTCCCATCTTTGCCAATAGGTCTTCAATCTGCTCTTCCTTAAACTGTTCAAGCTGATTTGCTTCAACAGAAATATTAAGGCCGAACATCTTGTTAATCTCTTCGCACGCTTTACGTCTGCATTCAAGCTCGCTTTCCAGAGAGTGTCTAATAGGCGTTTGTTCTCCCTGACTCTCACTCACAACTAGTCTTTCCTTTTTGGAAGTAAACTCATTTGCTACTCCTAAAGCGGAGTACACCTGATTGAACATATTCTTGACGTTCGCCCACATATCTCCCAGGTAGCTTTGTACTCCAGTCGTGAGAACACTCAAAGTATTGATTCCTGCATTCGGAACGGCCAGAACAGTTACTTCATTGTCTGCAATGTCATTTAAAGCTCTAATAACAGAGTTCTTTTGCCGCTCTTCACAGGAAACCATATAAGGCTTTTTCAAAGTCTGCGTATGAACGTCAATAGCTCTAATGGCGTCTGCAATCTTTGGAGCGTAATTCATTAGAATGAGATAGTCAGGAGTCATTGTTAAATTACCCCTAATGAGCACACTATCATCAATCGTGTAGTTCTTCTCATAGTTGTAACTGTATGCCCGCCTATTAACACTCTCATAGTAGATATTAAATGGGCCGGATAATGTACAAGGAGTATGAGCAAAGCCGATATTCTCGTCATTAAAGAATAATGCGTAACCGTAGAATGCTAGAGTAATTTCTAATGCCCTTTCATTGCACGACGACGGAAGCCCATTCCATTTAAACCTGGAAAGCATAACATTCATTAGCCTGGAAAATACTTCGGCAAATTGAATGGTATTAAGCATCTTTGTTTGCCGTTTAGTTAATCCGCTAGTGTTAACTCTAAAATCAGGTAGTGAAAGAATGGGGAAGGCATCCATAAGAGGAAACATCAATCTACCCCCTCAGATAAGAAAGTGATAACATTCTTCCTTGTCTCTTTCAGTTTGTCTATATGATTTCCATTTATCATGTGATCTGATATATCAACCAGGAACAGACAAATATGCTTATCTGCTTGATTTAACTTATCTATCTTGTCATAATCTCTATTTAACTTTTCTTTTATATCTCTGATTTCGTCAGAGTTAGTGTCAATCTTTTTACCGATATTGGAAGTAAAGGTAAATACCCTCCAAACAACTGCAACCGCTCCAGCGATTAGAGAAATGTTTTTAGCTGTTTCAAGTAGAGCTTCCATTTCCTTTATTCCTTCCATTGATAATCGCCTTTACCATACATGATACCAGTTCAATCCCAAATACAGTGAAAACCATATTTGTGAGAGTGGATGCTTCATATCCGGTCTTATAAAAGATAATAAGTGAGGCGATAGTATAGAGAGCCAGAAATGTAATGCAGAATACAACGAATTTAGTTACGGTTTTCAAAACCCGCTCACCGCCACTTCTTTACCGCTTCTCTGGTCCCATCTATACTTCATTGATCTGACATCAACGTGAACAAAACTCTTATAGAGTCCAATCCCACCAGGGTGCCCAGTCTCTTTCAATGCCTTTTCAGCGGCAATGGCAACAGAAGCGGGAGAAACGCCGTCAACCACAATATCAGCGGCAGTACCATAACAATGCTGAGAGCGAGTAGCGCCTCCCACCTTCTTGTTATATTCGGGAGTCCTGTAACCACTGTTAATGATAATGGGTTTTCCGAACTGATTGCGAATATTCTGCAATACGGCTGGAAGATCAGGGTGAATCAGAATAACGTCACTCCCATCATTACAGGCAAACTCTTTTACCTTAAAAGAGGAAGTCAGCTGTTTATCACCTTCAAGAGATTTACTATAAATCCTAGCTTCATTTTGCATAATAATCCTCCTTACACATTGTTGTCTCTCCAGTAACCAGAGGGACGAACATCAACGTGGACAAAACCCTGTGATCTGTAACATCCCATACCACCTTTTCCAGAAGGCATAACGTTATTAGCAACCCAATTATAAACGTTAAGCGGAGTCTGTCCAGTTACTACAATGTCAGCGGCACGGCCATAAAGATGTTGACTCTTAGTGGCTCCACCAACAGCGGCATTATGGGAAGTGGTTCTATATCCGCTGTTAATAATGACTTGTACTCCATAATGGTCACGAATGATTTGTAACAGCTCAACAAGTCTTTTACTCACAAGAATTTTATCACTACCATCGTGGCATCTGAACTCTCTGACTTTGAAATTCTTACTTAAATAAGTATCTCCATCAGCAGCTAAAGAATATTCCACAACTTCGTCTGGAAGAACACTAAAATCATCAGCGGCAGGTGGGTCCGGCTGTTCCGGGTCTGGCTTAGGCGGGTCATACTCCTGGAAGGGTGGGTCTTCTAAGAAATCATCATAACTATAGTTCTCAATCTGATTAGCGGAGGGGTTAGAGAAATCACCGATTGAACGTCTATTTACATTCCAGAATGTGACGCCATTATTCAGCATATCACAAATTTGCTCTCTATAATGCTCTGGAATGTCTCCACCAATGTGAGCTTCACTTGTTTTCACATAATTCCAAATAGGACGAGTGTTTACATTTGGAATTTTAAGAAGCCCTACGGCATAGCCGAAACGATCAAAGAAATCGTCAACTGCTTCCATGATTTGAGTGGGGCTAATATACCATCGTGTGCACACTCTGTAAGCTCCAAAAGCAACTGCGGCATTAGCTGTTGTATTTACCTGACCACCGGAGGCAACCATTTGATCTGCCATACCTACGAGAGATAAAGCTGCTCCTCCTAGTGCGCCCAATGCTGTTCCTCCTGGGCCTGCCACGCTTCCGGCTGCGGCTCCCTTCAATCCTCCGCTAATTGTTTTCATAATGGCGTTCTGCCAATTATCCAAAAGATTATTACCAACCCAAACGCCTGACGGCATATCGGTAATTAAATAAGCATCTTCAAGGCTTGTTTCAATACCCTTATAGTTCTTTAGATAAACAGCGAAACCACCAATGCCTCCAATTAACCCGCCCTTAGCGAATAACTGAGTGAGTGGAGTAGCGAGGCCGTTCTGTCCCATCAATTCGGGAAGAAATTCTTTTTGTCTCCCGGCGGCTCCTTCTACTCTCAGCATCGTATATTGAGAAGTGTACACCTTTGCATTATTGAAATGTCCATTAAGCGTTATCCATGGAGACTGTAAAGTGCCCATTTCCCATTCTTTATCATTCAGGAAGAAAGAGGGAACAGAAAGAATAGGTCCAATGTTATCCAGTGTTGTGGCAATATGAACCGCAACAGTATTAAGGTAATCGTCAACCTCTTCGGCAGTATTTTTAACAATCATATTCATTCCTGAATAGATGCCGCCTAAAGTATTGCCGTGAATGGATACTTGTCCCTCCTCATTATACGGAGTCAAGATAACATATCTTGTAGGCACAAGAGGATATGTTAATTCGTTTTCTACTACAACAGGAGCGCCTGAAATTGGTTCAGAAATACCACAATTATTCCAGTTCGGTTGGCCATCAACCCAATCGCCTGTAACGTGCTCCCTTTCTACATAACATGGTTGCCATTCAATGTCCCCGCAAAAACTTGAATAAGGGTCAATTTCAAAATAAATTCTAGTTGTTCCTTCATTCAAGTATTCAAAGCCGGTAATAAGTGCAACCAGATATTTTGTGCTGTTGTTCGGATTTTGCCAAAACATTACATCACATTTTAAGGCATCATAGTAATCAATGTTTAACTGCGTGTACTCTCGCTCATCAGCTCTCTGATAAGTACAGTTTGTAAACGAATGCGCTACTTTGCCTTGCAGATAAGAGATCATTGCAGAATTGGAGCTAAAATATGCTTTATGATCTTTTGTAATACCTGCATTCTCACATAGGTATATTCTAGTTGTTGGGGAAAGAATAGGCATATTTTTACCTCCAGGGAGAGGGCCTATAAAGACCCCCTCCCATATTTAATTTACTCAGTAACCAGAGCGACAGCGTTATGGAACGGAGACAGGGAGAAGGTATCCCAACAATGGAAATAATACTGCCATGCCATATTACCAGCATTATAAAAATTGGTCATACGACGCAGTTTTTCTCTAATCTGGAAAGCGTTCACATCAGCCAGAATTGCGAGACACTTAGAACTAGCGGCAAAGCTATCCACGATAATCTGCTTCGTTGCGTACTCAGCGTAAGACAGATTAAATGCTGCCGCTAAGAACTGAACACCAACAGCGGACGCAACTTCCGCGTTAATAATGATAATCTGGTCCTCAATAGAACTCCAGGTTGTACGACCTCCAGTACCACCCATTTTAGTGTAGTTATTATATGCGGTAGAAGGAAACTGAAACTGGAGGGAGAGGTTCTGAATAGTCTGCTGGAAAGCCGCCGCCGTGTCTCTATTAGTAGGAGGCGTAACAGTAACTGTATTGAGCTTTGTTCCGGTCAGAGCATCATCAATGAGCTTTTTGGTGTACTTAAACTCGTCAATAGTATTACCATTATACAGGCTGTCAACAATGGCTGCAATCGTACCTTCCAGAGTGTTCCAGGAAGTGAATGCGTTAGTCAGCATTTCATTATTGATAGTAACCTTATACTTATCCTGACGATTCAGACGATACCACGCCGCCTTCACATCAGGCAGAGCAGGCTTCAAAATGTCAGAATAACCATCATTCGTAGTCCCGTCAAATGCGGTTGCGTTAGCCGGATTAACCTGAATCTCTTCAACGTCAAGACCCAGAGGCTCAGTACCCTTTTTAAGCATTGCCAGAGGGTTGCTCCAGGTCTTTCTGATAACAAGTGTCATAATAATCTTGTTAACAAGGGCATTCAGAAATTCGTTTGCAACTGCCTCATAAGTGAGAATAGGATTGCCAACGTCAGCTAGGTTATATGGAGTTGCGACAGGGACCGCATTCTTATAAGCGTCAGAAGCGTCTGCTCGAATGCTATTAAGCATCTCAGCAGAAGCAACTTGCGGAGTCTTGTTACTAGCCATAATTTATTTCTCCTTATATAGATTATCCAAAAATTTGTCTACGGCGTGACCTTCTTCGCCGGGTTTAGGCTCTCCGGATTTTTCAGGCTCCTGAGAGTCCTTTTTCTGTTCACCAACTCTAAGAAACAGAGCCATATTTGCTTCTTTCAATCTTTCATTCTCTTCTTTTAAACTCTTGTTTGTTTTATCCAGTTCTCCCTGCGTTGTAATTCCTGTTGTAAATGTATCCTGCATATCACTCAAAAGAGTGGTAAGCGTGGCTTGATCTCCATTGGCTTCAAGAACTTTCTTTGTAAACTCGTTCCAGGCGTCTGTGTTAAACTCGAACGGCATTATATTAACCTCCTAAACAAATCAATGGCCATATTTTTAGCTTTCTGTGTCTCGAACCGAACATTGCCTTTTGTGTAGTAATCAAGAAGCATATTGATAACAACACTTCCTCGCATTTTAACAAGTAGAGTATCACTGTTATGTGAATCAGTGTCCAATACTAACTTCTTAGCGGTCGGGTCGATCTTCTCAGAGATAAACATTAAATCATCTTTCATATCGCGGTAAATGCCAAACTCCTGGTTCTGCATAATAAGCGTTGCAACATATAAAGAATTATTTGACATCTTTGTAATAAAAGTATCTGTATCTCTAAGAAACTTGTTCTCCATGTTGTATTTTCCGTACTCTGTATTAGCAATCAATTTGCCAAATCTCGTATTCTTCACATGATCTGTATAAGCAGGATTTTCTACAAGCTCTAAAGAAATGTCACCTTTGATCTTTAGTCTCTGGCCTTCTTCAAGAGTTATATCAAAGTAAAGAAAATACGGGTTAGTAAATGTAATTGCATTAGAGAGGAAAAATACTGGTATGTCTCGATCTCTGCTGACAGTCGAATAGCATTCAAGAAAAGCTGTTACTTCTTTAGGAAGGTAATGCACCATGCCCACGTCAATAATAAACTCGTCAAAGATTATCATGCTTACATTGGGAAATGGCGTTGATTTCATCATAGTGGCCTTAGAAAGCGGGAAATACCATCCAGCTATTGCACCATCTATTCTGAATACTCCTAGATTTGACTTAAACTCATGATCTGAAAACTCCTGCATCACATCATCGAAAAAGTTCTTAATTGTGTTTGAAGGAAGCTCAGTATCATACCGTCGTAAATAAACGAATTGTTCTCCCCTTTTAAGGAAGTTGCTTATAGCTCGCTTTTTTGCCGCGTAAGTCTTACCTGCACCACGAGGACCAACAACAAAATTAAATAAAGTATTATATGACAAGGTTTTGTTTATGTCATAATACATTGATTTACTCATAATATTAGAGTGGGGCATATATACAGTTGTAGCGTCACAGGATACAAACCCCAGTCACATCCAGGCCGACTCTTCGCCGTTGTACTCCCGAATCGTGGAAACGAAAACCATATACTGCCCCACTACTATTGTACACCTTCTTTCAACACTTGTCAAGTTCGTTTTCCAATCGGCTCGACAATTATTTTGACTTGATTTTAAACGTTGTTTCTCGCAGGATTGTCCCACCTGGTATTATTCTAGGCATTAACTTGCCTTCAAAAGTAGTGCCTTCTTTGAAGTTCTCAAATATAACTGTTTCTTTGATATTATTAGGCATTCCTGCGCACTTTACCTCATTCTTTCCATTGATGCTTTCCATATAAGTCTTTTGACGAATGAAAATAGCATGGTCAAATTCTTCTTCAATCTTGAACGCTCCTAATCTGTATTCGTCAATATCAATATCTGCCGGTTCTGTTCCTTTAACGTGAAGTGAGTCTGTATCGGCGTAAATAAATCGTTCACCCAACTGCTGAGCCGCACGAATGATTTTATCACGCGCATAAGATGTTATAAAGGATGCTACTGATACATAATATGCTGTTCTACTCTCTTCTGCTCCATAGTAATATGTTACCTTATCCTGATCTCTGTCAAACTGTGGAATCTTTGATCTTCCTGTAAGCGATGCACCGAATTTCCCATACAATGAGTTAAGCATCAACTTAGCAATCTGAGTTAAACCTTTATTTCCTGTTCTCTTTCCTTCGTTTTTCTGCTCATACCAATAGTCGATATAGTCAGCGAACATACCGACCATACCTTTAAATTTATATCCACCTTCCCATGAATATACGGTCACATCATAGTTATCGAAAAACAACTTTAGGTCTACACTTGTTAAAGTTAATACGGTTTCTACTTCTGACTCTCTTAGGTATTCTGTTTCTGAATAATGAAAATTATTCTTGATCTGAATTGACGGTACACAACCGGATTTTAATTTGAAATCACATACAAGGGATTGAACGTATAATGGATAACCTTCATCCTCTTCGTATTGTCCAGTGAAATAAACAGGCTCTCCGTAAGGAAGTTTACAAAACTTCATTGCCCATGGATACATTGAATTGACATCATAAACCTGACCTCTGCCAATAGGCTTATTCTTGTAAACAGGATTGAGATATGTAAAACCGCCTTTATAGCTCATTCTAATATCTCTATCACTTATGGCATCTAACGGAGGAAACAATCTATCAAATTCTGCTTTTCCTAAACTGGTTTTAAAATCGTTCATAGCATTTGAAGCTGTTGTTAGCTTCTTCATGTTGTGCTCACGCATGAATTTTAAAGCCCGCGCCAAAATCAATGTATCATTTCTAATATATAGCTTTTCATGTTCTGTTAATTCGTGACCTTCTTCTCTGTCTCCTTCATAATCTAGGTCTAGTTTCTCTAATTCAATATCAAACGTTTTAGGCATTTGAGCGATTGGCATTGGAATGATCTTTAAACTATCATATATTGTAACTTCTCGTTTCAATCCTCCTGGTCCATCTTCGCCTCTGATCTTGATAGTATACCACATTCCCATATCAGAGATAAGAGTTGTAAATGTCTTTTCGTCTAGCCTTCTTTTTGAACTCCATTCATAGCCTAATCTAAATAGAAAATCTACTATAAAAGAACCATCGAATTTCAAGTTGTGAAAGTAGCAAACTTCTCCATAACTGAATGCGTATGTTAGCCAGTCTTCTATTTTCGTCCCGTATTCAATCTTTTCACTCTCTACTTGTACTCCACACCATGCCCAGACTCTTGTACGCTCGTCGTTAACGATTGTCTCAAAGTCGCAGGCAATTATAGTCTATAACCTCTTGACTCATAGAACTGTAACCATCTTCTATGAACAGATGCGATATTGTTCATAAAATATGGAACGTCAGAAATGTTTGTAATAGCTATCTCAGGAACAGAGCGTTGAACAAGATAAAACTCTTCTGGTGTTATCGTTGTTGCCATCTGCTCAATCTCTCTTACCATTTGCATAGCTTCCTCTGTTCCGGCTCCAGTTAATTCAATGAATTGAAGGTTTTCCTCTAGTTGTGAAATATAGTTTGTATTCCAATTTATTGTTCTTCTATCTATAACTGGTGTATAGTCTAACCTCATTAAATCTGCTAATCTTCGCGGAGTCAACTGCTCAAATTGTTCCTCTCTCAAATCTTGATCTATCTGAGTTGGTAAACGTCCTGTTTGGCCTTGTGCTTCTTTAACCTTCTTTGCTAATTGCCTACGCCGCTTATTTTCACGTTCTAGATTGCGTTCTATAATTGCTTTCTGAGCTTTAAGCATGGGCTGTCCTTTATACATTGTCCATTTCAAACCCGATTCTCTGAACTGCTCTAATGCTTTAGCTGTTCTCTTAGCTTCTCTTTTCCCCTGGCTTGCTAACAGCCCTTTTACTGTCGTTGGTTCTGGCGCAAATTTTAACAGCTCTGGCCTTGTTCTTTTTCTTAATGCTCTAACTCGCTTATTGTAGTTCGCTACTTGACGCTTAAATAGGTCGTACTCAGCCTGTTTCCATCCTTTAGGCGGTCCGCCTCTTTTAGATTTTGCCATTATATCACTCCTATTGTGAGAGCCGCCTTAGAATTTAAGGCGGCTCTCTATTAGAGAATGGGAAGATGGTTAGTTAGGGAAGAGTGATAGAGAGAGTAGAACCTCTCTTAGTGGGAATCTGAGAAATCAGAATTTCCAGCGGGTCCTCGAAGTGGAGAGTGCCGAAGATCATATACAGATTCGTGAGACTGGAGAAGATGCCGTTAGAGGTCGCATTGTAGGCATTTCCATCAGCATCAATCAGAACGGAACGAATTCCGGTGTCTTGTTCGCCATCTTCACCCTCCATTGTGACGTTCATCAGAATAACGTCTTTGAGCTTGATCTTCTTGTTAATCATGTCGCTGACTTTGTACTTCGGCTGATTCATGGCGTTGAACAGTCTGACCTTACTCTTCATATCTTCGGCGCGGAAGGAAACGAACTGATTAGTCTCTCTGTTGAATGCGTTGAAGTCCAGCATCTTGTCATTAGTAGTAGTCATAGCGTTTTCCATTGTTCTTTACTCCTTTAAAATAAGTTATATTTGAATACCCTAGACGGGTTATTCACTTGTAATACTTTCCTGCGTTTGAAACGCTGGAATTATCAAAGAAAAACTTTTTGCTCATTACTCTACGCTCAGTTCTTGTAGTACATACTATAAACAGTAGTCCTTTTTCATGCGCCATTTTAGTTGCTTGTTTAAGAGTAAGTTCTTCACAATCTGTAATAATGAACTCTTCATTGGTTTCTGGATTTAAGAATTTATAGTCATAAACCATTAAATTCCTAATAACTAGGCTATCTCTTCTTACCAATTCAGTCTAACCTCCAACCGCTTTAAATAATTTCTCCATACGGTGTCAATTAAAGTATATGCTGTTTGGTGAGATAACTTTGTATATCTTGTGATAAACTGAATGCACTCCACTGTATGATAACCGGCAGGATACATAATAACCAGGGTTTTAGCGATACCATCTGAAATGTGAACTAAAAGGCATCCTCTGTTATCCCTTAATTCTTTGAATCTGTCGTAAAAAATCTCGTTCATTTCTAAACTTCACTTCGTTCCACTTATAGTTTACGGGTAAATCACGCCATGGAATTGAGAATCCGGTAAGCGCGCACATTTAACGTCTGCATCATACAATGCTGAATATGGTGTAAACCTGTAAAATAATGACCGACCTATTATACTGCAAAATGGTTGCCCAAAAGAGAAGAAAATAATCTCTCCTAGATCCTTGTAATAAAAAGGCTGCTCATTCTGATAAATGATAATACTCATTCTCTCGTTCTCCCTTCTAAAGCATCAGCTATGCGGGAGATGTTTTCGTTAATGTTACAGAGGGCTTCGTAAAGGCCCAAATTTGTGTTCGCAATCATGTTGTTGCTAATGAATCCGCCGCTCTTGAAGTCTGTAAGTTGCGTTGCTCTTCTCTCCTGCTTCTCTTTTGTAAACATATTTGATCTCCTTATTTGTAGCTAATTAAGTTGGTTGTATCTGTGCTATTCTGACCGAAATAAAAGCCTATTACGATTGCATACAAGCTCATAAAATCAGAGCTGAGTCCCACGGTACACTCTGCCACGCAAAAAACGATTGTAAGACAGATAGCCATTAAAGACTTAGCTGTTACGAGGGATGCAAGATTATTCAAAAGAGTCTCCATAAAAATCTTCATACTCCTTTACATCATTTTTGCATAGACTTATATACCTTTGCTACACTAGATAATGCTGACGCATATTTAACTAGGCCATCTAACCATGGAAGAAGGTTAAATAAACCCATCTCGTGATAATTCATTCCTAACATGGATTTTAAATACATCCACGAATCGGAGGCTTTAAGGCGATAAATAATATCATCGTCTGAAAGATTTTCTAAGGGGAATGTCTCTGGCTGGAAGGGGGAGGGAGGGGTTTTAAACTCGTCATTTTTAGTACCCCCGGGTCCCTCTGAAAAATGTGATTTAAAATAGTCGGAATAAGTGGATAACACATACTTGATATCAGAAATGTTTTTGTCGATGTCCCTGATTTGTGCTTTCAGGGCGCTAATGTCTGAGTTCACTTATTTTTGACCTCCTTTAGCTCGTTAAAGTGGCGAAGTTAGGGCTGACTTACTTTAGCGATGTAAAGCGATGGTGAATTGTGATCTTCTTTAACAGATTAAAGCGTTAGCGTAGTGGCGCTTTAAATTGAGTCCCAGAGGGAGGGCGTTAGCCCTCCACTCCATCCTCCGCTTCATCGTCGCTCACTACTTCGGAATACTTGAGGAACGTCTCAAAATCCATTGCCCTCTTTTCAATGACGTCTTCTGTTGCCACGAGAAGAGCGGATTTAGGAATGCCGTGAGCTTCCTTCTCTTTGGCAAGAGTGCGACTTCCCAAATTAGGAGCACCAACAAAAGATCCGACCTCCTGAACTTGGAGGCCGCCGTGGCCGTGACGCCCAGGGCCGTCACCAGACCCACCAGCACCAGCGCAGAGGTAAAGCCCTTCCAGTAACCGGTCTTTTTCATGGTTCATTCTCCTTTAAATTTGATTTTCCTTTTCAGGACCGGGAGCCGTCTGGCTCCCACGCTTTGGGCCTAACCTGCTATTTAACGACGCCCAAACGTCTTAGCTTTTGCAAGCTATAAAGGTAGTTGGCTATTTCTTTAGCTGTTTTGGCTTGAAATATTGGTTCGATGCCCCCATACTTGTTAACTCTAACTGAGAGCATCCATGTTGTGTTATAACTGCAAACTCTGAAATCCGGGTAAACGTCTCTTGCAAGAGCATTTATACTGTCGAAGGTGTAACGCATTTAGCACACCTCCTTGTATTGCATATTGTAATAGTGTGTAACTGCTCGAAGAACTACTTTATAATCATTGACACAACCTTCATACCATGCGAAATGAATAATGCCTTCAAAAGCTCCCCAAAGAAGTCTATCAAAATTGTCGTGTGCTTTAATCCAGCTATTGCACATCTTCTTATCCGTGTCAATTTGAATTTTAGCTGCCTTATAAATGGGAATCCATTTACGGAGATTCGTGAGAGTCATATTAAGTTCTCCTTTCATGTTCTGTTCTGGTTTGTTCTGTT
>ENA-ORUG01001857-ORUG01001857.1-human-gut-metagenome-genome-assembly--contig:-NODE-1857-length-16716-cov-2.703439_pt1 | contig 16716 bp, 9 predicted proteins | sample MGYA00242079_ERZ509207 | MGnify/ENA primary metagenome ERZ509207 (study PRJEB26280, sample SAMEA2338780) | human gut metagenome | biome: human gut; feature: human-associated habitat; material: faeces...
GAGCTTGAATCTGCTGCTGTTTTACTCCGGCTCGGACAGCATGGATGCGCTGAACGGCTTTGTGGTGGAGTACAAAACGGGAAATCAGCAGGAAATGACCATTGAGATACCCCAAGAGAATATGCAGGCGTTCTTCAGCGGCTTTTCTCAGCAGGTGAGTGCAGAAAAGGTGCGTTTCGAGCGCATGGGCTGGTGCATCACCGCGCTGGTGACACTGCTGAGCGCCGTCATCGCGTATTTCGTCAGCGGACGGGCGCTCAAGCCGCTGGGCGATTTTGCGCGGCAGACCGGGCAGATCAACGAGGAAAGCCTGACCGACACCCGCCTGTCCGAGGACACGACCGCCGAGTTCCGGCAGCTGAGCCGGTCGGTCAACGCCATGCTCGACCGTCTGGCGCAGTCATTTGACACGCAGCGGCAGTTCACCGGCAATGCGGCGCACGAGCTTCGCACGCCGCTGGCGCTCATACAGACACGGCTCGAGCTTTTTGCGGCGGAGCATCCGCAGATGGATGCCGAAACAGCCGCGCTGCTGCGCTTTGAGCAGGAACAGCTCGAGCGGCTGAGCGCCCTTGTACGCACGCTGCTGGAAATGAGCGACCTGCAATCCGTGCCGCGCACGGACTGCATCGACCTTGCGCCGATGGCCGAGGAAGTGCTGGTCGATCTGACGCCGCTGGCGCAGAAAAACGGCATCACGCTCACGCAGACAGGCGAAAATGTGCAGCTCACCGGCAGCGATGTGCTGCTGTACCGGGTGCTGTTCAACCTGACCGAGAACGCCATCAAGTACAACCGCACGGGCGGCACTGTGGAGCTGTCGGTCGAGCGGGAAGGCGGTCAGGCGGCAATCCGCGTGCGGGATACCGGTCCGGGCATTGCCGAGGAGTACCGGGACAGCATCTTTCAGCCGTTTTTCCGCGTGGATAAGTCGCGCAGCCGCGCAATGGGCGGCGTGGGATTGGGACTGGCGCTCGTGCAGGAGATTGTCCGGCTGCATGGCGGCACAGTGCGCGTTGAACAGAGCGCAGATACGGGAACAACAATTCTGGTAACACTGCCGGTCGGAAAAGCGGTTTGACGCGCAAATTGAGGGCATATATGCACGCTGCCTTAACAGCATACACGGTTTACACCCGCTCTGAAATTCAGTATAATTTAGACAGTACAACGGACAGGAGAGCACATTACAGTATTCGGAGGTGCGCGCCATGCCAAAATCGAAATGGAATCTGAACACGATCTACATATCCGAGCGGCTGCAGGAGAGCCTGCGGCCAATCTCGCGCTGTACCATGACGACCGTGGTTGCACCCATGGGATATGGCAAAACGACGGCGGTGGAGTGGTATCTCGCGGAACGTGCCGGAGCCGAAGCGCCGTACATTGTGCGCATCAGTGTGTACTCGAGCAATCTTGCGATTTTTTGGAAAAGTGTGCAGGACGCCTTTGCGCGTGCAGGCTTTGCCTTTCTGCGGGAATACGACTGTCCGACCGACGGAGCGAGCGGCGGACTGCTGATCGACGATCTATGTCATGCGCTGACCGGGGAGAAGTCCTGCTATATTTTTATTGACGATTTTCACCTGCTGACCGACAAGCGCGCACCCGGATTCCTGTGTGCGCTGGCCGGACGGCTGCCGCCCAATGTTCATCTGATTTTAGCCAGCCGTGACCTGTTTCTGCCGGCGGCAGAGCTTGTCCGGCTGGGCGGAAAGGTGTACCAGATCGGCACGGCGCAGCTTCGGCTTAACCATACCGAGCTGGCGGTCTATACCAAGCGGTGCGGAACCGCGCTTTCCGATGAGCAGATAGATACGCTGCTGTATTACAGCGAGGGCTGGTTTTCGGCGGTTTATCTGAATCTGCGGATGTTTTCCGAGCACGGTGTGCTGCCGGACCCGAATTCGGATATTTCCTCTATCTTTACGGCTGCGATGGTTGATCCGCTGCCTGAAAAACAGCGGGAATTCCTTGCGGTGATGGGACTTGCCGACGAATTTACGGTCGAAATGGCGCAGTTCGTCATGGCAGACGCGCACGCCGAGGACCTGCTTGCCGCGCTGACCGGGCAGAATGCGTTTGTCAAGCGTCTGCCGGACGGCGCGACCTACCGGTTTCATCATATGATGAAGGAATGCGCGCTGCACACCTTCCTGTCCATGCCGAAGGAGCGGCAGACCGTCTACCGCGGGCGGCTCGGCATCTGGTATGAGGATCATCGGCTGTATCTGCATGCCATGACCGAGTACCGGCAAAACGGCGATTACGATGCGATGCTGCGCACGCTGCAGAAGGATGCAGGCATTCTGCTTTCCTCGCTGCACCCGAAGGCAGTGCTGGCAGCACTGGACGAATGCCCGGCAGTGGTGCTCGCAAGCCATCCGCTGGCGATTCTGGTGCTGATGCGGAGTATGTTCAACTGGCGCAATATCCCGAAAATGCTGGAGCTGAAGGAGCTGCTGCTGACGGCGATTTCCGAAAATACAGCGCTTTCCGCACAGGAAAAAGGCGATTTGCGGGGAGAATGCGACCTGATTATGAGCTTTCTCTGCTACAACGATATCAGCGCCATGAGCCGCCTGCACCGGAGTGCCAGCGCGCAGATGTCGCGGAAGGCGATCAGCATCCAGTCCGGCGGCGGCTGGACCTTCGGCTCGCCGTCTGTGCTGATGATGTTTTACCGCGCACCGGGCGAGCTGCAGAGCGAGCTTGCTGAGATGGACGAGTGCATGCCGCACTATTATAAAATCACCGGCAATCACGGTCAGGGTGCCGAGACCATCATGCGTGCCGAGGCGGCGTTCCTGCAGGGACGCTTAACGGATGCACATATCGAACTCGAAAGCGCGTGCGCCCGGATTCAGGACAACGGGCAGGCCAATATGGCGCTGTGCTGTGATTTTCTGGCGTGGCGGCTGTCGCTGTTTGCGGAGATGAAGTATCACTGCACGCTTGCCGAGCGGCACGCGGAGTTGCTGCGGCAGCACAATGCTTCCTGGCTGAATCTATGGAACGCGATTGCGGCGTATTATTACGCTTTGCTTGGCAAAACCGACAAGATTCCGGAGGTTTTCCGCGCGCACAGGCTTTCAACCGTGCATACACTTGCACCGGGCAAGCCGATGATCGAGATGATCGAAAATCAGGTCGGTCTGGCACAGGGGGACTACGCCCGTGTCGTTGGCCGGAGCGAAAGACTGCTTGCTGTGTGCGAAGGCATGCACTATGCACTGGTCGCGATGCATATCCGAATCCAGACGGCAGCGGCGTATGAAATGCTGGGTAAGCATGCGGAGGCACAGGCGCAGCTCGATCAGGCACTGACCGACGCGGAACCGGACGGCTTTGTCATTCCGTTTGCGGAGAATTATCGCTATCTCAAGCCATTGCTGACAGAGCGGCTGCAAACCGGAACGGTTGCGCAGATCATCGAACTGGGAGAAGCCGCAGAGCGGCGAAAGGCCGGATTTGACCGTCCGGAAGCCCTGTCTGCGCTGACTGAGCGGGAATATGAGATTGTCCGGCTGATGGCACAGCGGCTGAACAACCGCGAGATCGCGGAAAAGCTGTATCTGTCCGAGGGCAGTATCCGGCAGTATGTGAATCAAATTTACACCAAACTGCAGATAGCAGGAGAGCCGCGCGCGAAGCGCAAGCTGCTGCTCGACCTGCTTGCGGATAAAAACTAACAACTTGTGAATGGTTTTTTTGAAAGGTTCACCGTATCCTATAGGTACGGTGAACCTTTCATTTTGTGTAGGCGAGAGGAGGTACGCATTTGGACCGGAAATACATTCAGTCAGTCAAACCGCTGACCGACCACGTTCTGCAGGTCGATTTCATATCCGGCAGCCGCCTGCTGCTGGATATGAAGCCTTATCTGGATAAATTCCGATTCCGGTCACTTTCCGACCCGCAGGTGTGGAACAGCGCGGTGACAAACGGTATTTTTGTCCGCTTTGGCGATGTGGAAATGAGTCATAACGAGCTGTTTTCCATGGCCGAGCAGGAACACCACAGAAAAGGAGGAAAATGGTATGAGTAAAAAGCAGATGATACGACGGCGAGGTTTGTGCGGCCTGCTGGCGGTGGTGATGTGTATAGGAGTGCTGCCCCCAACAGCCGGGGCAGCCGTGACGGCAGAAAATGACTGGGAGATCTTTGATGCCTCGGACACCTACAACCTGCCGGGCACACAGGAGCAGATTTTGCAGGAGATGATCCGGAATCCTGAATTTGCGGAGAAGTGGGCGGCTATTGCGAACAATGTTCTGCCTAAAACATACTATAACGACACCAATGAACACGGCTATCATGAGCCGTATACCGCTCTGACGGCGGCAGATTATGAGAAGGTACAGTATACAGCTAAGGGTCTGCGGGATGCTGTCAGCAGCGTTGTTGACCAGAGCGCGGTTCTGAACGGCTCGGGTGTTTTGAACAGCCTTCCGGAAGAAGAAACCCCGGTTTATTATGTCTCTACCAGAGCGGAGAGGGAACGCGATGACCATCACTCTTATGTAAGTACCGGCTACGGCTACTATGTACAGGCGTTCTACGACTTTGAAATTCAGGGTATTGCCAACCGGTTTGAAACGCCTTCCATCGAGACGGATGACACAACGGCGTCGCTCGAGCAGAAGGGCTACCAGTTTAATCTGGGCGGCAGCTCGGACAGCTACAAGGTAACGGCGGAAAACCGCAACGACTTTGAAAACACAGTCGAAAAAAGCTATACCTATGAAAAGAGCACCACGACCTCGACTACGGTCTCCAATACCTATTCGCAGAACTGGACCGAGGAGACCACGGTAGGCGTCGAATTCAGCGTGCCCGTTCTGGCCGCGCTTTCGCCCACCGCCAAGGTGGAGCAGAGTTTTTCCTACTCCTATGGCATGGAAAAGACCTACGAGAGCAGCAAGGAGGAGTCCTACGCGCAGTCCATTACGGATACCATCTCCGTACCGCTGCCGGCGCATACGGGTCTCGACATCAATGTCGATGTGACCGACCTGCAAACGACCATCCCCTATACCGGCGCGGTGTACATCAAGTATAAGACCATGCTCCTCTCGGTTACTGGTTATCATCGAACCAAGGGGAATGGCGTCTCGGTGGACAGCTGGAAAGGACGGGAGTTTAAGCAGTATACCTTCGGCCGGAACGGCAGAAGTGCGATCGAGGATCTGGATGCCCGCATCCAGAACCGGACTGTCCTCGGCTACGACCCCGACGGTCTGGATATGAACAGCCTGTATCAGGGCGAATTCAAGACGGCAGCTGATCAGCTGTGCTCCGGTCAGCCGGTTGCGCCGTACTTCGGTTCGTTCCACTATACATCTAAGAACACCGTCATCACCCCGCAGAAGGTGTACCCGATCTATGCACTCGATCGTCTGGTGCCTGACACCGAACAGGTTTCTCTGTACGAGCAGCAAAGCCTGCGTCTGGACAGCATCAAGGTCGAGGCGAAAAACGAACACGACGTGGACTGGTACGGCTTCAATCCCCGCCTGAGCGGCGAATGGACGGTTGTGGACGAAGGTTTGAACGACGCTTCGGAGTATGCCGAGGTCACGACAAACCGCAACGGCTACCCTGTTCTCAATGCGCTCAAGCCGAATGACGGAGCACAGCTGTTCCTGCGCTATCAGCCGAAGGATACGATCGAAACCACGGATGATTTCAACAGCGAGCGGATTGAACTGACCATCCTGCCCGTTGTGCTTTCCTCGGTTACGGTAGAGGGCAGCTTTGAGCCGTTCTACTTCAACGACGGCAGCAACACCGCCGATGTTTCCGCACTGACTGTGACCGCTCTGGACGAGGACGGCAACGATTTTGATGTAACCGGCAAGGTCAAGTGGTATGCAGAAGCAAACGATGACATTACGGTTGACGAAACCACGGGCAGCATCGAGTTTACCGCACCGGGAACCTATCAGGTTTATGCCGTAGTGAACGGCACGGAATCCAACCGTGTACCGCTGCAGGTTCTGCCCGAACGGCAGCTCGATACGCTGACCGTGAACGGCACGATTCCCAATCTCATCTATAATGATGATACGGCGAACACCTTTGACCTGAGCACGCTCGATGTGGAGGCCAAGGATCAGTATGGCGAGGACATGACGCTTGACGATGGCCTGTTCGAGTGGCGGCTTGCCACGGACAAGGGCTATGCCGAAATCAGCGGCAGCGTAATCACCGGTCTTGTAGTCGGCACGGATACGGTTACCCTGTATTATCCGGTCGGACAGGACGAGCAGGGCGAAAAGGTCTATCGGACGGCACAGCCACTGCCCGTACAGGTGACGGCAAAGCCGTATCTGAATGAGCTGTATTATAATGACGGCGCTCCCGCCGCAGTAGAGGGCGCAGAGTATGATCTGTCCCGCATTCCGCTGCTGGCGCGCGATCAGCACGGCAATCCCTGTGGAATTCCGTCGGACATCGAGTGGACGCTGGCAGACACCAATCAGACCAATGCCACGATTGAAAACGGAAAACTGCTTGTTGCGGTTGGCAGTGTCCCGGATGCCTCCTATGCGGATGTGATTCTGGAAGCCTCCTCTGCCTCTGCCGGCAAGACTGCAAAGAATGTCGTTGTTAAGGTCGAGCAGCAGCCGACCCTCAAGACAATCCGCGCCGACATGAAGGACGGTTTTGTCCTGCGGCTGGATGAAAATGCGGTTCTTGCAGATCAGTTTACCGCTGTCGGCTACGATCAGTATGGCAGAGAAATGACCGGCGGCAGCTTTGAATGGGTCACCTCCAAGCCGGATGTGGTTTCGCTCGAAAACGGAACACTCAAGGCACTGAAAGAGGATTCTACCGAGATCTATGCCCGTTCCGGCGACATCGAGAGTAACCACATTACGCTGACGGTCAATGCCCCGAGACGGCTGACTGCGATCACCGCAGACGGAATTCCGTCGTCCGTTCGGAAAAACACTACGCTGGATCTGTCTGCAGCTAAGGTAACGACGCTCGATCAGTTCGGCAAGGCCTTTACTCCGGAAGAGCTGGCGGCCTATCCGGCTTCTGTACGATGGACGCTGGAAAAGAATGATACGCACGCCGTTATCAGCGGAAATACACTCAGCTTTGGTGATCAGGATGGCACGATGACCCTGATCTGTGCTGCGGTCAACGCAGACACCAATGTGATCGTGGAAAAGAAGATTATCATTCGCATCACAGACTCTACCTCCGGCGGCGGTTCCTCCGGCGGCGGTGGAGGAGGCGGAGGAGGCTTCTCCGCACCCAGCTATTCGGTATCTGTAGATGATGTAAAGCACGGCACTGTCACCGTATCTCCCAAATCCGCATCCAAGGGCGACACCGTGACCATCACCGTGACCCCCGACAAGGGCTACACCCTCGAAAGCCTGACCGTGCTGGACAAGGACGGCAAGGCACTCACGTTGACCGACAAGGGCGGCGGCAAGTACACCTTCGTCATGCCGGCGGGCAAGGTCACGGTGAAGGCGGTCTTTATGGACGACAACACCATGCTCAACTTCTTCACCGATGTGCACGCGGAGGATTACTACTATGACGCAGTCCTCTGGGCGGCGCAGAATGGCATTACCGGCGGTATGAGCGACATGCTGTTCGCTCCGAACGCTGCCTGCACCAGAGCGCAGATCGTCACTTTCCTGTGGCGCGCGGCAGGTTCGCCCGAGCCGAAGCAGCTGAGTACCTTTGGCGATGTTCCGGCAGATGCATACTACGCCAAGGCGGTTGCGTGGGCGGTTGAGAACGGCATTACCGAGGGCACGAGCGATACAACGTTTGCACCCGGCACCATCTGCACGAGAGCACAAGGCGCAGCGCTCCTGTACCGTGCGGCAGGCAGTCCGGCGGTCAGCGGCAGCGCGGCTTTCACCGATGTACCTGCCGATGCATACTATGCCGATGCGGCAGCATGGGCAGAGCAGAAGGGCATCACCGGCGGCATCGGAAACGGTCTGTTCGGCCCGCATAACAACTGTACCCGTGCACAGATTGTTACGTTCCTGTACCGTATGTATCAGGGAAAATAAGCAGTACAACACGGATATTAGGCTGTATCTGAAAAACAGGACTCTTCGGAGTCCTGTTTTTGTATTCGAGGTTAGGAAAACGAAGGAGAAACTATTGCCGCCATGGGTAAAATAACAGACCCTGCCGCTCAGGAGTATCCGAATGGCAGGGCCCGACTTATTGGGTAGTTGGACTAAATCAGAGAGCAGATTTTTATGGAGTTTTTGAAAATTCAATAGGCATATTATCAAAAATCATCGAACAGATTTTCAAAATTCAGATTTACATTTTGAAAATTTGACGTATAATATAAATAAAGGTGGTGATTTTCAAAATGCAGATGGAAGATTTGATTGAACTTGCAAAACGTGTGCAGGCACAGCAGGCCGAAGCGCAAACTGTTGAAGTGAAAGCTGCGCATCGCGGCTGTCCAAGCAAGCTGCGCGATACGCTTTCCAGCTTTTCCAACCAGAACAGCGGCGGTATTCTCCTGTTTGGACTGGATGAAAACGAACATTTCGCAGCAGTCGGCGTGTATGATTTGCAGGATTTGCAGAAAAAAGTAACAGAGCAGTGCAATCAAATGCAGCCGCCGGTTCGTGCTCTGTTTACCACCGCTGAATACGAAGGCGTGTGGATTTGTTCGGCAGAGATTCCGTCAATTGCCTACGCCGAGCGTCCGTGTTACTACATCGGTGCTGGCATTCAAAACGGCTCTTATGTGCGTGTGGGCGATGCCGACCGTCATATGACCGACTACGAAATCTACTGTTTTGAGGCATACCGCAACCATATGCACGATGATGAGCGCGTTATTGAGCGTGCAACGATAGATTTTCTCGACAAAGACCTGCTGAACGCTTTTCTGACCGAACGCCGTATATCGCGTCCGCAGTTCGCGCAGATGAACGATACGCAGGCTATGGAAATGCTGTCGATCACCCGAAACGGTGTACCGACGATCGCCGGGCTGCTGAATTTCTGCGTTTATCCGCAAGGTTTTCTGCCCGAGCTTGGTATTACCGGCATTGTCGTTCCCGGCACGGAAATTGGTGATACTGCCGACAGCGGAGCACGTTTCCTCGATAACAAGCGTATGGAAGGCACTATCGCCAATATGTTTTCCGAGGCAATGGCATTCTGCATGCGCAACATGAAAACCGCCACGATCATTGACCCGGAAACCGGCAAGCGATGTGACAAAACCGAATATCCGGTCAGCGCAATACGCGAAGCTGTGCTGAATGCGCTCATTCACCGCGATTACAGTATTTACACCGAGGGCACGCCCATTCAGATTGACTTTTTCAGCGATCGGCTGGAAATTCACAGCCCAGGTTCTCTATACGGCCGTATGTCGGTCGAAGATCTCGGTTTTGCACACCCCGATGCCCGCAATCCGGTCCTCGCCGTTATGACCGAAAGTTTGACTGACGCAGAGCACCGTTACTCCGGCATCCCGACTATGCGCCGCGCTATGCAGGAAGCAGGACTCCCTGCTCCGGTATTTATCAACCGGCAGAATGAGTTTGTTGTTGTGCTGTACAATCATCCTGCTGAACCGGAGAACCCGGTTATCACAAGCCATACAGCAGACAAAACAGCCGCGCTTCTGCAATTCTGCCGCACACCGCGCACCCGCAAGGAAATTGCAGATTTCCTTGGCATTGGAACCGTGTACCACGCCAACAAGCGCTACATTCAGCCGCTGGTTGAGCAAGGCAGGCTGAAACTCAGCATTCCGGATAAACCGTCCAGCCGCAAGCAGACGTACACGACTGACGTTTAAAGGACTCCTGACTCTTTATGGGTCAGGAGTTTTTCTATCTCAAATTACGCAAAAAGGCGGCCGCAGTTTTCCAAATCCGACATATCGTGAAATATATACTATAAAAATGAAGGATGAAAAGAGAAAGTCGAAGGACAAGTGTCGATGTAGTTCTATTGATGTCATGCCATCCCTCCCGAAACAGTGCCGAAACGTTCCTGTACCGTATGTATCAGGGCAAGTAAGCAGTACAACACAGATATCAGGCTATAACTGAAAAAACAGGACTCCTCGGAGTCCTGTTTTTTTGAGGCTGTCGAAAAACTGTAGTTTTCGACAGTCTCCGTATTTTTCCGGTCTCATCATTTATTGAGATAGTGCAGACGGCGAAGAAATTCTTCATTATCCGTTTTTTCACAGATGGCATCGATGCCTGAGGAAATGATCCATACAGCCATGCCGCGCTGAGCACACAGTACGAGCAGATCAATGATCATCTTGTGATGTGTGGACTCCTGTCCGGCGAACGGGAAAAAACAGATAAGCAGGCGCGGATTAAGCAGATACCACCGATAATACGAAAATCGAAGCCGTTCAGGGTAGGACCAGCTGCTCAGTGGCTGCAGCAGCATTTCCTTCGGAAACCAGCGCAAAGCCTCGGATAAAATGTTGGATACAATTTTTTTGCGGATGATATGCTGTCCGGCCTTGGGGATAGGCTGGTGCACAGATTGTCGAGCGCGGTCATGTTGTCGAACAGCACGCCGCCGGGGCGGTCGGGTCGCTCAATCTGAATGCCGATTTCGCTGCCGATGACGCGGCCGAGATCGCCGGGTTGGTACAGGCGGCCGTTGAGCCGGAAAAAGCCGCTCGTCCAGCCACGATCGCCCAGAAAGCATTCATGCAGGCGGCGGCCGGTGTTGTAGTTTTCATCGCGCAGAAAAGCAATCTCGCCGCGCCTGATATCAAACGTCATCGGTGGCAATGCGGGAAAGTGCAGATCCCGAACAGAAAGCACGGGGGCGCCTTCTGTCATAGCAGTGTGCTCAAAGCGTTTAACGCCTCTGCCTCCCTCCCAGCCGAGCAGCTCAAACAGACGAGGGCCATACTCCTCCGGATACAATCTAAAAAATGTACGCCGGTCGCGGATTACATCGATGCGGCTCGCGTATCGGAACATGAATGCTTCATCCATGTCAAACAGGAACACCGCTGTACCATGGCGAAGCAGCAGCTGCACGCAGTCCATTAGCTTTGCAAGATCCTGGCGACGCAGCGTCTCGGTCAGCCGGTCGAGCACAAGCAGCTTGTAGCCGTTGAACCATGCACGAAAAATTGACAGACGGTAGTAGTCAAGCATGGAAAGGTCGATAAGCCGCGTACTCCATGGCAGATTAAGTCCCATCCGGTGGAGCATGTCAGTCGCTGCGAGTGATGTCAGCCGTTCGGTGCTTGGGAAGCGCTGCCGAAGATGATTCGTACGAACAAGTGCGAGAACAAAATCGCGCATGGTCAGTTCCTTGCTCGCGAAACGAGATTTGTCCACCACAATGGCATTCTGACGAATCCAGCGCTCCAGACCGGTTGCGCCAATGCGTTGTCCGCAGCAGAATGCCCGACCGTCGGTAAACACCGTTTTACCCTTGAAAATATCGAGATATGCAGTACCGGAGGTAAGGTGTTCATCAACATAAACACCGATACACTCACCGTGTGCGATGGAAACATCAAACTGGTACTGCCCGCTCTCGCTGTGAAAATAGCCATGCTCGATGCGAATAAGCTCTTCTTTCATGTTAGTCTCCCTGCATCAGCAGCGGCATCGTGACGCAGCACTCCGTACCGATGCCCGTTGCACTGAAAACGCGAAGACCGTAATCTTCGCCGAACATCAGCCGAATACGGCTGTTAACATTGCGCAGCGCGATTCCGCCGCGTTTTTTATCGCCGGAGACTGGGCTGCCATGGACAAATTCCTCGTTAAGCAGCATGACCTGCTCCTCAGGCATGCCGACTCCGTTGTCCTTTACGCGCAGGAACAATGTATTGGCACTGTTTTCAATGGAGATATATACGATGCCATGTCCGATTTTGCCTTCCAGACCATGTACGACAGCGTTTTCTACGAGCGGCTGGAGAATGAGCTTCGGCATTCTCGCCTCAAGCAGATCTTCATTTTCCATTTCAAGTTCCATTTCGAGTTTGTCGCCGAAGCGGCAGCGCTGGATGGTGAAATAGTTTTCCGCATTGTCCAGTTCATCCGAAAATGTGACATATTCCTGTACATTTGATATGGTATAGCGAAAAAACGTAGCTAATGCTTCGGTGGTTTCTGCAATATCCGCACAATCCGCCAGCAGAGCGTCCGAACGGATAGCCTCGAGTGCATTATACAGAAAATGCGGGTTGATCTGGTTTTGCAATGCCAGATATTCGGCCTGCTTCTGCCGCAAGCGAGTGATCTCCTCACCGTGCAGACGATCTACGATTTCCCGGAAAAACGCAAAGATCTCGCGGGAGCGGCTCCAGTCTGCGCCGAGGACGGCATCCACATCGCCGTCTCTGCGATAGCGGCAGAGTGCTCGGCGCAGTTTCCATTGTGTTGTCAGCCACATAAGCGACACCTACCTGTAAAGCTTCTTGTATTCGGAAGGACTGATGCCTGTCGTTTTCTTGAACAGCCGCGAAAAATATTTCAAATCACGGTAGCCGATCTGATCAGCGACGTCCTGCACAGAGTTTTCATCACTGCATAGCAGCTCCTTGGCCTTGTTCATGCGCAGCTCAGTTAAATAATCCATAAAATTCTGGCCGGTCTCCTTTTTGAACATGGCGGAAAAATATGTTGCATTAAAGCCGACCGCATTGCTTACATCCTCAAGGCGCAGCGCCTCCTGATAGTGCTGCTGAATAAAGCGTTTGGCATCCGTAATCGGACGCGCCTCGCGCAGCATGCGCTCGTTGCGCAGACGATCTATTTCGCCACACATATCATCGTGCAGCAAGCGGAACAGCTCCTGTGCGTTGATGGCCTGCCATAAGCCGTCCATCATGCGCTGATAGAAGCTGTTGTCGGTCTCGCCGTTCCGCTGCATTCCGTAACGCATCGCCGTGAGGATCTCAAGAAACCAGTCCTCCAGCATCTTTCCCCAAAGCGGCTGCCTGGACATAACATCGCGGTAGCTGTCCTCGAGTTCACCGATGTACTGCTCCTTGTTCAGATATTCGGCGGCTTCCTGAAAACGGCGCTTACAGCTGCTGTCCATCGTGTAATACGCGTGAAAATCAGGGATATCAGTCTCCGCATCGCGCCAGACCGGAGTATGACACAGACGATCGATACACAGCCAGAGCGCCTCGCGCATAGAAGCGCCAAGCGCATCGGCAGCGGAGCATCGGCTGCCAAGGCAAATTGTCGCACGGATGCCCCAGAACAGATCGCGCTGCTTTTCTATTTCCTTGCGTATTTTGGTGAAGCATTGCTTGACCTCGACCGGCTGGTACTCCGGCAGATAGGCCGCAACAGCGACACCTTCTCTTCGAATGGCTGCGGCAAAGCCGCATTTGAGCTGTCCAAGCTCCTGCCGGACGATTTCAAGTGCGTGCTTCATCATGGCGTGCACGCCATCCGGGTTCTTCCATGCTGATGGAATATCCGGCTTGACAATAGCGGCGAAATAACAGCCGTTGGATGGCAGACCGTATTCCAGATTGAACGACCGCACCGCACTGGAGGTACGGACATCGCCGTGTATTTCGCCTATCAGCGTGTCAATGATACGCTCCTGTTCACGCTCATCGCTTTTCTTCAAACGGTACTCAATCGTAGCCTGCTCGCTGAGCTTGCCCTTAAGTCTGGTGAGAAGATCGGTCATCTCCTGCACCTTGAGCGGCTTCAGCAGATAACCCTCTACACCGTATTTCAGTGCGTTCTGCGCATATTCAAACTGGGCATAACCGCTGACAACGATAAAATGCAGTCCCGGCTGTATCTGCTTTGCCTGACGGATGAGATCAATGCCGTCAAAGCCCGGCATCCGGATATCGGTTACGAGCAAATGCGGCTGTTTGTCGCGTATCATCTCAAGCGCATGCATACCGTCGCTTGCCATGCCGACAATCTCAAAGCCAAGACTTTCCCAGTCAATCAGCTTGCACATCAGCACCTTTTTTTCATCATCTGCCAGTACGACCCTTAACATACATATTCCCCTTTGAAGGTGATTTTAGGAAAACAGATTTTGCTTGTTGATAGGAAAAAGGGAAAACGTAACCGTTTTCCCTTTTTCTTATTCATAATAACACTGTTTGCAAGGATTTGCAAAGCATTTTCAAGAAATTACTCGTAATCCTTAACGTTGTTGGAGTCGATCCAGGTGTTGTCGGTTACGATCTCGGTGGTATCGAGGGTTTCGCCCTTGAGCAGTTTAACAGCAGCCTCGATGCCGTTTGCAGCCATAGCGCCGCCGTTCTGAGAAACCGTACCGGAGATACGGCCATCCTGAATAGCTTCGAAGCCGTCCGGCGTGCCGTCAACGCCTGCGATAACGATACCGGAGTTTGCACCTGCTGCGTTGCCGGCGCCTACTGCCATGCCGTCGTTCTCACAAACGATAGCGTCCAGATCGTAAGCGGACAGCCAGCTCTCAACGGTAGACTGAGCGCTTGCGGTGTCCCACTGGCAGTCAGCCGGTGCAACGACCTGCTTGATCTCGGGATAGTTCTTCAGAATGTTCTCATAGCCTTCCATGCGCTGCAGACCGCCTGCATCACCGGAGGGGCCGGTCAGGATAGCGATGTTGCCCTTGCCGTTGAGGAGCTTTGCAACCTGCTCCATCTCGGTTTCGCCGGCCTTTACGTTGTTGCCGTAGGAAACAGCGGAGATGCCGTTGTTCTGCCAGTCGGTGCAGGCAGAGATGATGTTGATCATAACAACGCCGGAATCAGCTGCGGACTTTGCAGCATCAGCAAGGCCGTCTGGATCAACAGGCTCGAACAGGATGGCATCATAGCCCTCGGATACGCACTGCTCAATCTGGCTGATCTGGGTAGCAGCGTCCTGATCAGCACTCAGGATGGTCAGGTCAACGCCCAGCTCGTCAGCCTTGGCCTCAGCAGCTTCGGATACGGCAATCTGGAATGCGTTGGTCTGGTGCTGCTGGATGAGGGCGATCTTGTAGGAATCGCTGCCGGAATCAGCACCGGAATCGGTGCCTGCATCCGAACCGGTGGAAGTACCGCCGCAGGCAGCCAGACTCAGAGTCATGGCACCGGTAAGCAGCATAGCGAGAAATCTCTTCTTTGTCATTTTCTTTTTCCTCCTTAGAGACGTTGTGAATATGATGAAGAGGAGAGGGGGAGCGCGAAGCACTCCCGCTGCCTCTTTATCAGCAAAAATCAGTTTTTCTTGGTTTTGCCCTTTACGTCGATCAGGACAGCTACCACAATGATAACGCCCTTGACGATCTTCTGCCAGTGGGACGATACGCCCATAATGTCCAGACCGTTTGCAATAACGGTGATGAGCAGACAGCCGATGACAACGCCCCACGGCTTGCCCACGCCGCCGGTCATAGAGACGCCGCCCACCACGCAGGCCGTGATGGCATCCATCTCATAGCTCTCAGCCGCTGTGGGCTGGGCAATGGTAACACGGGAGGTCATTAAAAAGCCGCTCAGGCCTGCCAGAAGCCCCGCGATGGCAAAGGTGGAGATGCGGATCTTGGTGGTGTTGATGCCGGAGACCTGCGCTGCCAGCAGATTTCCGCCGCAGGCATATACCCGGCGGCCGTAGACTGTCTTCGACAGCACGAAGGAGCAGAGCAGAATGGTAATCACCAGAAAGACCGCCAGCATGGGAATGCCGAAGATCGAAGACGCCGCCACAGCCTTGTACGATTCGCTGATTCCGATGATGGGTTTGCCGTCGGAGATCAGGAGGGCAAGACCACGGACCGCCGTCATGGTTCCCAGTGTCATGATGAACGGAGGCAGGTTGCCCACGGCAACGCCCACGCCGTTGACAACGCCCACGGCCAGGCCGCCCAGCATGGCTACGATCAGCGGCACGAAGATCGGATACTGTCCCTGGCCCAGCATGGCGGCCAGGATGCCGGTGAACGCGACCGTTGAGCCCACTGACATATCAAAGCCGCCCGCGATGATGACGAACATCATGCCGAATGCCAGAATGCCGTTGATAGAGGCCTGCTTCAGAATATTGACCAGGTTGGCAGGCTGGATGAAGCTGGGCTTCAGGCAGGTCAGCACCACCACCAGCGCAATAAAAATCACGAAGATGAAGTATTCGCTGATCAGCGATTTTGCACGACTCTTTTCTTTCATAGTTCTTCCTCCCTTTACACCTTGATGGCAGAGGCCAGCGTCATGATCCGCTCGCCCAAATCGCTTCCGTCTGCTTCCCCGCGCACAAACCGGAGAATCTCCTTCTGCCACGGGTAGTTCATCACGGAGTCTAGCTCCCGGTCGACAAAATACCGCCGCCGAACACCGTAGGCAATCTTGTTGGACGCATCCTCCCAGACTTCTCCGATGAGCAGCGCGTCCGGCTTTTCCGCCCGGATCCGATCGCGCAGCCGCATCACAAAGCTATCCGGCAGCTCGTCGACCACGTCAAGCCGCCAACCATCTGCGCCCGCGCGCAGCCAGTGGACCGCGATAGCGTCCTCGCCGTCAATGAGGTACCGCAAAAAGTCCTCGTTGTCTTTTTTCACGCACGGAAGATCCGTGATCCCCCACCAGCTGGTGTAGCTATCCGGATAGTGCTTGAAGTCGAACCAATCGCGGTATTTGGAATTCGGGTCCGAGATGGCCTCCTGAAAATACCGGCTCCTGCTTCCCACGTGGGAAAACACGCCGTCCAAAATCACCCGTATCCCCCGTGCGTGCGCCTCCGC
>ENA-ORUG01001864-ORUG01001864.1-human-gut-metagenome-genome-assembly--contig:-NODE-1864-length-16645-cov-11.938095_pt1 | contig 16645 bp, 11 predicted proteins | sample MGYA00242079_ERZ509207 | MGnify/ENA primary metagenome ERZ509207 (study PRJEB26280, sample SAMEA2338780) | human gut metagenome | biome: human gut; feature: human-associated habitat; material: faeces...
ACAGGTAAATACGGTTTGTTACAGGCGGCTCAACCGCCTGTAACTTTTTTATTTAAGGCCTTGCAGATGAATATCTGGATGGGTGGCTCTAAGGTGGATGGGGCGGTTGGTATGATTGTCGATGAAATCATTCATTCGGATGCGGACATCATCTTTCTTAATGAACTGCGGGATTATCGGGGAGAGAATTTTATTTCTTATATGGTAAAGGAACTGAACCGGCGTGGTTATACTTTTTATGGGAAGAACAGTTCTTTGTCAGTAGGAGTGCTGTCGCGCTTTCCGATTGATGAGCAGGAAACAGTCTATCCGCGTGTAAAAGGAGAAAAAGGTGCAATTTCGCGTGTATTGCTTACTGTTGCCGGTAGAAAAGTAGCGGTATATGCCGCTCATCTGGATTATCGGCATTATGCCTGTTATCTACCCAGAGGATATAGCGGGAGTGATTGGAAAAAGATAGCTAAGCCTGTGTTGAATGAGGAGGATATCCTTGCAATGAATGGAAAGAGTGACCGGAAGAAAGCGGTTGAAGTTTTTTTGCAGCGAGTACGGTTGGACATTGAACAGAAACACACCATTCTACTGGCAGGTGACTTCAATGAACCGTCTCATTTGGATTGGAAAGAAGATACGAAAAAGTTGTGGGGACATAATGGAGCAATAGTGAATTGGGACTGTTCCCGTATGCTCTATAAGGCAGGTTTCAGGGATGCTTATCGTTCGGTTTATCCTAATCCCGTCACTCATCCGGGCTTTACGTATCCTGCCGGAAACAAATGTGCACCTGTGGCTAAACTGACGTGGGCGCCTGAGGCTGATGAACGAGAACGAATTGATTTTATTTATTATTACCCTTCCCCGTTTTTGGTTCCGGAAGAAGCTTGGATTGTAGGGCCTGTACATTCTGTTGTGAAAGGAAAAATGAAAAAGGAGAGGAGTTCGGATTGTTTTATTCGCCCTAAGAGAGGGTGGCCCACAGATCATAAAGCTGTGATGCTCTCTTTTCGCGTTTCTGGACTACATTCGGAAAATCCTTGCAATATGAATTGAAAAAACATGGAGGTGTGTTAAAATAGAATTCGGCTATCATTCTGTTGTTTAGAATGATAGCCGAATTCTATTTTGATATAATCCTGTGTAAGATCTTTTTCTCCATTAGTGTTATTTGGTCCTTATTTTACATAAGATAGCTGAAGTAGCGGGCATTTGAAGGCGTGTTTCTCCTTTTTTTGTTTTAATCCGATAGTTGGAAGTCGTTCCTGCTAACCATTCAATCTTTGAGTTGTCCGGCAGGTTGACGGCTGTCTCCGCTTTTTGCCCGCTGGGGTTTAACGCGATGAAATACTGTTCATCGCCTATCCATCTCATGTATGCAAAAGGGTATGGCTGTTCTATGTCGCTAATAGCTTTCCAGTCGCCTCTTGTGCCAATCGCTGGTATGTTCTTTCTGATTTCCAGTAGAGTGCGTACATAATTCAAGATGGAAGTACGGTCGTTTTCTTGCGAGGCTACATTGGGGTAATTGTCGGCAGGGTCTATCGGCAAATAGATTTGGTTGGATGGTGCGGATGAAAATCCGGCGTTCAATCCTGTTTCCCATTGCATGGGAGTGCGACAACTGCTTCTGTTGCGTGCGCTCTTACTCCCTTCTTTGTAAGGGGCTTCTTCCAGGTTTCTCATACCTATTTCCTCACCATAGTATATGATAGGTGGCCAAGGCATAGTGAGAAAGAGGGTTAATGCTACTTTGAGTTCTTCCGGTGTGTTGCGTTGCAGGCGGTTCAGTCGCCATATGTCATGGCTGCACGTAGGCATGGTGGCATATCCCAGGTTTCTGGTTGCTTGATATTCTTTGCCATAATTAGTTACAAACTCTTTGATTTGTCCATTGCCGGATTTGTCGAAGTAGCAGTTGTTTGGTTTTCCTTTGTCGTCTGTGTTGCAGACAAGGTTTCGGTATATTTTCACTCCGTTGTGAATAATAAGATCGATGTTGAATCCAGCTTTGATAGCTTCATGCGGCATACTCCATTCCGACATCATGATTCCTTCCGGATATTTCTTGTTGAACCAGCTTAGGATCTCGTCCCACAATTGCATGGTGGCTGTGTGGTTGCGGTCATCGCGTTTGATGAGGCTTTGTGCCATGTCTACGCGGAATCCGTCTACTCCTTTGTCCATCCAGAAAGCAATGATATTTTTCAGTTCGCTGTCGATACCTTCAAGATACGACACCACATATTTATCTTCGCCAAATCCCTTGTATTGCTGCCACGGGTCTTCATCAATATAGGCATCCATGTTTTCGTATGCATTAGGGTGTTTGGCATAATATTCATCAAGTAATGCTGAAGCCTCATCCATCATCATATAAGCCATTTCCCTTGTGATTTCGTCATGGCCACATTCGCCCATTTTCCATTTGAAATAAGGCTCAAAAACGGATGAATGTGGTATCGCTCCGTTCTTGTAATCCTCAATCATGCGATTATAAAACAAATCTTGTTTTTCAAACGTGTCGGTTGCTGTCATTTCCATACTTTTGTCGTTTTTGCAAATATACATATTTTTATCTTCATATTGAAAAATATTGATGAATATTTTTGCTAAATATTTGATTTTCAGACAGAAGCATAAAATAATACACAAGATTACGGATAAAACACTTTGGAGTATTACTCTCGTCATGCCGCATTATCAGCACAATTTTATTACACTGCAATTATTTTAAACTACCAAAAACAGGTGTGATGAGTTGAAAATTCAACTCATCACACGCCAAGTATCTGACATTCAGAATATTATATGGCATTGTGACGAGTGATGAGTTTTTTAACAAAAACTTTTATATTTAAATTATTAAGACAAAAAGATACTCACTTGCCTTTTTATTACTATATGCCTAATATTCAATTTGAATCAATCTTTTATCAATAAACTGTTTACTTTGGCAATACTTGACGCATTGTTATACACAAATTAATTTCTACAATTTCTCAATCTCTGCAAACTGGGCATCATACCTTGTTTGTTGGGTAAATTTCTTATTTGTAGAATGAATATTTGACGAATCCAACTCCGATGAAATATCCAAATCAACGGAAACATATAAAGATGTTGTTGATACGCACTTATATCTGTCTTCTTCCAATTCATCAACATTTTTAATCACACAATCACCTTTTACAGCAAACAAATGTTGATCTGAATTTCTTCGTGTATGGAACAATACATAGCCTATTGTCTGCAAATGTTCAACAATCTCCATACTGTCTTTGGTATATTTGATGCCTATAGCCAATTTTCCGTTCATCAAGAACGCAGAACTCCTGTTAACATAGTTTTCCATCATAACCATCAACACACCATTCTTAACAACTGACGACGGTTTACAGCCTTTGGCAATGGTCTCTTTTAAGGCAATCTCCGGCTGTTCTCCCAAATTACATTCTGCAATATAAAACGATTTTGCCAGATTATCAAGAAGCTGTCTGTTCGAATCACGATTTTCAAGTGCCGTATCCAAAGCCAATGAATACACATTTTTGTCTGCAAATGGCGTATATACTTTGCCAAGCAATTCTTTAAAATGCTCTTTGATATACTCTTCGCCATTTACATCCGGATGTGCTTTTATTGCATAGAAATTATAGTCAACCTGTAACCAGTCTTGAATCTCCTTACGGAACTTATTGCGCACTTTCTCTTTCCAGTCAGCTTTTTGTACAGCATTGTCACGCGCATATAAGGACAATACAAACAAGAAATTTACATCATAATGGAATAATAAAAGTGTATCGCGGTCAAAAAGTCTGTTCTTAAATTGCAGTTGTTTATATTTGTTTTTCTGACGGTCTGTCTTTTCTATTCCGTCATTTGTATAATCAAAGCCCTCATCCATCTTAGCCGATATGAAGAAATTTGGGATTATTTCATATCCTTCAGTATTTTCATCGCGCAATCTGACTTTTGAAGTCTTTACATTTTTATTGAAGTCATTAAATATATCTAAGTTCCACTGAATTACATTACGGGCATAAGTGTATTGCTTGTATACAGACTCCGTACCCAACTCATGCCCCATTTTGTAATATTTGCTGTCTCCTATATAATATGTCTGTTTGGTTTCACCGTCAATTAAGCTTTGCGCAGTAAACAGGTGGTCAACTATCTTACCGTCTTCCTGTTTTTTGTCCATTCCGTCTGGTAAAGGATTATCGCCTATCAATTCATCAATGATAGCCTCAAACACAATATAAAAGTTTTTTACCAGCAAATATTCTCTCTTTTCAGTTGCAATAAAGACTTGACGAGACTCATCGAAAAAAGCGAAACATAATTGCCATAACTGCAAAGCCTTATCTGAAAAGTATCTATACTTTATTTGTCTAAGGCGTCTTACTCCAAAGCCATTCATGTATGTTTCAAAGCGCTTACCTGTTATTAGCTGAAAATTGCAATTTATGTTCTTATCAAAGCCGTAAGCATCTCCTATATAATTCAGGATTGAAAAGAAAATAATCAGCAGTTCTTCATCAAAATTAATCTGTCTTTTCTTATTTACAGGATTCAGATATATCGGCTGCCCATTTTGGATTATTGCCGGTGTAGTTGCTATTGTGCGCATCCAGTTAATCTTGTTCAGACCACTGCGCATATTCTTCACAATAGTAAAGAAGAAACTCTGATTATTTTTATTAAAGTCAATAAGCGAAAGAATAATATCCAAATAAGTGTTGCTAAGCCGGCGTCGGCCATTGCCTACTTGCGCAATTTGCTTATGATAAACGATGTCTGAATCGCAACTTCGACTATTTTTGTAAACGACAATTGCACGATAAATCCATACCGCAAACTTATACAAGAAATTACGTTCGTCATAAGTCAACGGATTATTTATATCAAGATTTGCTATTTCTTCAGGTTTATACTTACCGAACACAAATTCACCATTATCTTTGTCTTTAAGCAAAACTTTTGGAAGAATAAATACGCAATCCTTTAATAAGGTGTTATAAAAATATCCGACATAATGAATAGACACCTTACCCTCGACATTCTCCAAAGCGTCAATGCCATGGAGAATGTCTTTTATATCAACTACGTTATATTGGTATTCTTCAACAAGTATACGCATTTAAATCAAATTTGATGTTCTGTAATTGTTATACCCATTTTTGCTGAATTAACAGCATCCATAAATTCTTTTATAGTATCACGCAAATTTGGTTTTGAAGGATTATGCATCCAACCATCTTTATTAACCCATAAAGAATTTCCATCATTACATTTTATTTCATAAGAATAGCTCGCATACCTAGGATCCATTGCATCATGTTCATCTTTATTACAAACTATCCATGAAATAGTTGAATATTGCTTATAAGGCTCCCACACGTTTATAACATCCTGTGCAGACATCTCTGGATGCAATTTTACATATTCTTCAATTGTTGTATAAGGAATTGCATTTAAGAACTTAACTTTTTTATCATTTACTTTAATAACAACCGAATTTGGCACTTCATTATTCTTATTAGAATCTGAAGCACTAACCATTTTTACTGTCAAATTGTTTAAAAACAATTCAACATTATCTTCAATAACCTTTGACTCTTCACCATCTGTTGTATAAAACTTATCATAAGTCAGCTTATTGCCATCTTTATCTTTAAACAAATCACCTGGATAATCATAATCCTTAAACACATCATTCCAAAGATAGAAAATGACCTTGCCGACAAATGTTTCTGCAGAAATTTCATTATTGGTATCTGCTTTACAGAAGAAGTACCCAAGTTTCTTATCCTCTGAATTTGTTGTTGAACCTATTAAATTATTTATCTTCTCAAGAAAGTCCCACCAATCATACTTGTTACCATTTACATTAATCATCCAGCCTTTACCTGCATCGGATATTGGAATATATTTCCAATCCCAACGCCGTTTAAATGCGCTGTCAATTGGGAAAAGACTTTGATCACTTGTATTCATTGTTGCCCATATATAAAGATTATTTGGCAATAACAACAAATCCCCATCTAAAACTCCTTTAACAACATCACGCCCTTCAAACATGGCGTTAATACTATCCTTTTGAGGTATCTCTAATCCTTGGAAAGCTTTATTCAGTTGCTTCTTCATATCCGAATCAGCATTAATAGGATATTCAGAAAAGCCTTCATCATTACGGTCAAGCAACTGAAATAAATCTCCAAATATTTGGGCACAATTTCCACGGTTTATTTCCTCTATAACAAGATATTGTTTCTTTATATTGTTAACATCTGCATCAGCATAATTTTTCCATGCAGCAATATAAGCAAGAAGAAAAGCTTGTGGAACAAACTCATAAACGATTTTAGATTCTGTTACTTTGCTTCCATCATTATTCTCTACGTAAACTGCCTTATTACCAATAACAGTTATTACATTTTCTTCTATCATTGTGGGTTTATAAGTTCCAACAAAAGAAGAATAATCCGTATCCGGATGGAAAGTTGTACGAATTACGTCCTCTTTTTTAGTTATTTTATTAATTGTATGCGACTTTCCTGTACCAGGCGCTCCATAAAATATCTGTTGAAACGGATGTTCTTCATGATTTAACAGAGATAAATGCTTATGACTCGTTTCGGCCGAATTATCCAAAACCATTTTGGCCATAATCATTAAGGTTGACGCATACCCATATTCAAATTTATCAATCTCCGTTTGTCCACTCAATGCGTTTCTTGCATCATTAGCCGTAGCATCAGGATTTGCAGCGTAGAACGCAACAAATTCGTCGAGCAATTGTTTAGATATTGTTCGTAATCCTGTTGCTCCTTTACTTATGTTCCTAACTAAATAGCACAATCTATCTTCATCTACGATTTCTACTTTTCCATCAATTGAGATATCGCCAATATTTAATTTTCCAGACATCATCTATTATTTTAATTCGTAATCCATAATATCGGTTATTCGTTTAATATCAGTCGAAAGCATATATTCGGTTGTCTATCCTGAAAACATTCTAAGTCTATTTTACAATCAGGACATACCACGGAATATTATATCAACAGTAAAATCACAAACCAACTTATTTTGCAAAATTATAAAAACACTTTTATAATATCGAATTATTCACATAAAAGCATTTACATTAAATGCAAAAAAACTAAAGAATAGAGTAATTTAGCATCATTATAAATGATTACAGTTTTCAAATCTACTTACATTTTCCATTTTACCCAATAAATCCCCAACAATCTCCCAAATATTTCTTACCTTTGTATGCAAAGACAATATTTGCGGAAAGATGTATAGCGTTCACGACACGTTTTTTGACGAGGTAAGGCATGAGGGATATGAAACCGTGATGCCATGCGATGAGGTTGCGGTGTTCAGCACTAAAGACGGCATGGGCACGGGATATAAGGTTGCGCCCATGCTCAGCGACTCGTTCAGCATAATGCTGGTAAAGAGCGGAACGGTGAAGCTCTCGGTAAACTACAGCACGGAGACACTAAAGAAGAACTCTATGGCTTTTCTGACGCCAAACATGGTGGTGTCGCTGAGCGATGCCGACGAAGACTTCATGATGGAAGGCGTGAGCTTTATGCCGGCATACTTTGACGACCTGTCGGCTTATGCGCCCGTGTACAACCAGATGATTTCGTTTGCCAACGAGAACGCGCTGCCGATAAGGAGTCTGAGCGAAAGCGAAATGAAATGTATGCAGACGATGCTGGGGCTTTATTCTGACATCAACACGGAACAGCTGCACTACAACGGCCTGATGCTGCATCTGTCTAACCTGCTGCTGTTGCGCTTTGCCGAGATACTGAGGGCGGGATGCGCTGCAGATCCATCGAAGGTGCCGCACACCGTGGAGATTTACCGCGAGTTCAGAAAACTGCTAATCGGCAATTACCTTAAAGAACACTACATATTGTTTTATTCGTCGCAACTTAACGTGTCGTCAACCTACCTGTCGCGCATAGTGCGCAAGGTGTCGGGACGCTCGGTAAACGAGCACATAGCGCACATGCTGACAACCGAAGCGCGACGGCTGCTCGACTGCACCGACCTGCCCGTGAAACAGATAGCCTACAGACTGGGCTTCGCCGACCAGGCCTCGTTCGGCAAGTTCTTCAGAAAACAGTTCGGCGTCTCGCCTACGGAATATAGAGGAGGCGCAGAACGTAAGTAAAAGTAATCAAGGAGTTATGGAGTTAAGAAGTTAAGGAGTTAAGACGTATGCCTTGACGGATATTATCATTTGGAGTTAAAGGAGTTAGAGGAGTTATCGCCAACGGGGTTGGCTAGTAGTTAAAGTCATATGCAAACGTAGTACGTGTGAAACAGACCAACAAAGCAATTGGATTTTTCACTCTTCGTTCTTCACTCTTCACTTTCGTAAGACGCACTACGTTTACTAATGTTCCGGCGGATCTGCGCTCCGCCGGAATTGAATATCAGAACCGAAGGTCAGCGTAGCTAATTTGTGATCCGATTACTTCCTATTTTGTCTTTATACTGTTGTATTAAACTCGCTTAGACATTTAGATTTTTAACTTTCGCCAGAACTGTCCGATTACTTCATATTTAAAATTACTTTATAACATTATACCAATTTGGTATTTGGATTTTTAACTTATCATCCTTAACTTAAACAAGCGGTATTTTAAGCGGATCAGAGATCCTTATATTCTATTCCGGCAGATTTTTCGCTACGCTCAACAACTCGTGCAAATCAGCCGGCACAATAGTCTTGTTGATTATTTTCACAAGCACTACGTTAGCATTTGGATTTTTCACTCTTCACTCTTCGTTCTTCACTTAAATATGCTCCTAGCTCACCTTAGTGAGCGATAACTCCTTTAACTTCTTTAACTCCCAATTACAATATCCAACAAGGCATTTGGATTCTTCACTCTTCACTCTTCGTTCTTCACTTAGAAAATACTCCTTTAACTCCCAATTACAATACCATTATTGTCTGTGACTCTCAGCACCTTTGTTTTCTCACGATGCAAATGAACCATTATGCACCAAGGCGGTTGGTTGCTGGATGCTTGTGCCTGTAAATTCTTTTATGCCAGATGCTTACGTGCATGCGTTGTTGTCTGTTTTTTCGTTTTGTTTGTTCCGCCTACAGTACGGCTTCAAAAAAAATGCCGCTTTTGTTTACTTATTTATATAAAAAATATTACTTTTGCACCGGTGTTTCACATATTATATAATAACGTGGGGCATCATAAAAGAGCAAACATAAACCGGACTTTCATGGACGGAAATGTAAATTCGAACGACAATCTTGCGACGGCTAATAATGACGCTGGCGACGCCGTAGGCGTATCTCAACCTTTCAGATTGTACGTCGCGATAGTCAGCAATAACACCGAAAAAGTGTGTGCCGAAAAGATAGCTGCATTGGGCTACGACACATACGTTCCTACACAAAAAGAGCTGCGCCGCTGGAAGAACGGGCGCCGTAAAATCATCGACCGTATTGTTATTCCTGCAGCCGTCTTTGTGCGCTGCACCGAGGCCGACCGCCGCCATCATGTTGTCAACCTTCCTTTCGTAAAGCGCTTCATGGTCAACCGCGCCGCTGCCACCAACCAATACGGCTGGCATCCCGTAGCCATCGTGCCCGACCGTGAAATAGAGAAGCTCCGCTTTATCCTTTACAACTCCGACGCCGCCATCACTATCGAGCCTCTGCCGCTGCGTCTTGGCGACAAGGTGCGTGTCGTGCGCGGCAAACTCCTTGGACTAGAAGGCAACATCGTAAGATGCGAAAGCCACGACTCTGCCGATGCCGCCAACCTCGACATCGTAGTGCAGCTCGACATCCTCGGCTGTGCCCGCATGAACATATCGCCAACGGATCTGGAGAAAATAGGGAAATGATTTATAATTCATAATTCACAATTGGGTTAGCTAATTAATGTGCCGGCGGATCTGCGCTCCGCCGGAATAAAGTATAAGGATCTGTGATCCGCTTAAACTACCGCTGTTTTACGAAAGTAAGGAAGGAACGAAGAGCAGGTGCAAAAGCGCAATCAGGCCTTGCGCAATTAAAAATTAAGAAAGTTAGTCTTGCAGTTGACGTGAAGCAATAAAGGCATATGGCTTTAACTAATGTTCCGGCGGAAGTAATCGGATCTCAGATCCTGATACTAAATTCCGGCAGATTAATTCTATTGATTGTCGGCTGCTCTCGGCATAACCAAATGAGATTTGCTTCTGCTCTCACTTGCACGACAATTGCAAATCAGCCGGCACATTAGCAAACGTAGTGCATCTTACGAAAGTGAAGAGTGAAGAACGAAGAGAAAATTAAAAGTTAAAAATTAAAATGTCTAAGCAAGTTTAAAACAGCATGACAATGCAAAATAGGAAGTAATCGGATCTCAGATCCTCAGATCCTGATATTCCATTCCGGCGGAGCGCAGATCCGCCGGTACATTAGCAACGTAGTGCTTGCGAAAAAAGACAACAATGCATTTGGATTTTTCACTCTTAACTTTTCATTCTTCACTTAAACACGTACTACGTATGCATATGACTTTAACTCCTAGCCAACTCCGTTGGCGATAACTTCTTTAACTACTTTAACTCCATACAAAAACGTAGCTCGGTCCAACCCAATTATGAATTTACCTTAAAGCACGGGCATGCTTTGCGTGGGTTTAGGTCATGATGCCCTACGATAAGGGCTTTAGGAAACAGACGGTGCATTCTCTCTACTAAAGATTTCAAGGCTTTGCGCTGGGCTTCAGTCCTGGTGTCGGCCGGCTTGCCGTTGGCGTCAAGTCCGCCTTCGTAGCAGATGCCGATAGAGTGGGAGTTATGGCCTTCGCAGTGCGCCCCGACCTTTTCGATGGGCCGTCCGTCGTGCACGGTGCCGTCGCGTGTGATATAGAAGTGATATCCGATATCTCGGAAGTGTCTGTGCATGATATGGTCGCGCCGGCACTCCTCAAAGCTCAGGCTCCTCCCTTCGGGAGTCGCCGAGCAGTGAATGATGATAAGAGTAATTGTTCTCATCGGTCATGTAGGTTTACATACAACTCTGTAAGCCGAAAGCTGCAGCTACGGCCGACAGCACACTGATTACAGTCTGAATAATAATCTTAAAGATAGTTTTCTTCTGGTCGTTCATATTTATTATAAATTTAATATTAAGTTAAAGAAAAAGAGCCCCTCCAAACCTCCCCCGTGGGGAGGCTTCAAAGTGGCTTCTTTTCGTCACTCTGCGTAGGGCTGTTTTCAATCCGCTTAAACTATCGCAGTATTACGAAAGTGAAAACTTAAGAATGAAAATCCATATGTCTTGTGGGTTCAATTCAACCATGAGTTAAAGTTAGAGTCAACGGCAAACATAATGCTTGCGAAAAGGACCTACAATACAATTGGATTGACTAACGTCACACTCTGTTTTTTCACTTTTCACTTAAATTCCTCCTCCTTCGCCGGTGTCAGCTACCGAGTATTTCGTGAGCTGTTTCACCACGGCGTCCTGTTTCAGGGTAGAGGTTGAGAGGTTACCGGTGGCACGTGCGCGGAGTTTCAGACCGCTGACATATTCGGCCACGTTGAAGGCGGTAACAGAGGCGGCACCCTTGCTCCTTATACCGACGGAGAATATAGCCAGGTCGTCCAGCTTCACGTTCTTGCCGTCGAGCAGCAGTTCCTTGATACATGCAATCATGTCTTTCAGCACACCGTGTATGACTCCGGGCGAGTAGGGAGTGTTGTGAGTAGACATGTGCTTGGCAAGCATCTCCGTGTCGTAAGTCTCGTCGCACACGGCGCGGGCGTACCATAGGTTATACCCCGTGTTGCCTTCCATCTTGTTCTGATACAATTTGTAACGAATCATAGTTTTTTAAGTTTTAAAGATTAATAATACGATTATAATTCACAATTCATAATTAATTTACCCGTTCTTGTCAGGAGTTAAAGTAGTTATAGTAGTTATAGCTCACTAAGGTGAGCTAGTAGTTAGAGTCAAATGCATTATTGATTCTTCTTGCAACCACTACGTTGGCTATTGTTCCGGCGGATCTGCGCTCCGCCGGAAAGGAGTATCAGGATTTTCAATCCGCTTACTTCCTATTTCACAAATTAGCTGCGCCGAACTCCGTTTCTTGTCAGGAGTTAAAGTAGTTATAGTAGTTATCGCCAACAAAGTTGGCTATTAGTTAGAGTCAAATGCATTATTGATTCTTCTCGCAATCACTACGTTGGCTATTGTGCCGGCTGATCTGTGCTCCGCCGGAAAGGAGTATCAGGATTTTCAATCCGCTTACTTCCTGTTTCACCATTTAGCTTATGCTGAACTTCTTTTAGCTTACGCTGAACTACGTTTCATAATTATCAATTTACTGAACTTTCTTTTGCAAAGATACAACACTGCAAAAGTCAGAAATGAGATAATGTGTAAAATGGTGAGTTACAGTGACTTAAAGTTACATAAACCTTTGCTTATCTCGCAATTTTTTCGTATCTTAGCTACATAATAACAGTCCCCGTTGCCGCAGGCATCTCACGCCTTTCTACGGAGCGACGGAGTCTTTAAGTCAAAGCAGATATGGAATGTTTCAAGATACGCACATACGGCCGCATGGAGCTTGCCCAGGCTTACTGCCCCGACATGAATCCCCGTGCCGCCTATCATAAGCTCTCGTTATGGATAGACCGCTATCCTAACCTTCGTGAACAACTCGCAGCCATAGGCGCATCGCCAAAGTCGCGCACCTATACGCCCGCACAGGTAAAACTGATCGTAGAGGCATTAGGGGAACCGTAGTGCGCAAGCAGGCCTTGCGCAATTAAAAATTCAATTGCTTTGTTGGGTATTATAATTGGGAGTTAAAGTAGTTAGAGTAGTTATCGCCAACGGAGTTGGCTAGTAGTTAAAGTCATATGCCTTGTTGATTCTTTTCTTTGTAATAGAATTGATAATAAACGACAATGCTATTGTGCCGGCGGATCTGCGCTCCGCCGGAATTAAATATAAGGATCTCCTGATCCGCTTAAAATACCGCTGTTTTACGAAAGTAAGGAACGGAGGCTATTGCCAATGCATTGCAATTGATAATAACCAACAAGGCTAATGTGCCGGCTGATTTGGAGATTGTCGTGCAAACGAGAGCGGAAACAAATTGTATTTGGTTATGCCGAGTGCAGCCGGCAATCAATAGAATTAATCTGCCGGAATAGAATATAAGAACCGAAGGTCAGCGTAGCTAATTTTTAATCCGCTTAAAATACCGCTTGTTTAAGTAAAGAGCAAATGCAAAAGTGCAACTAAAAGTGAAAAATCAAAATGTCTAAGCGAGTTTAAAACAACATGATAACGCAAAATAGGAAGTAATCGGATCACAGATCCTGATATTCCATTCCGGCGGAGCGCAGATCCGCCGGCACATTAGCTACGTTGTGCTTGCGAAAAAAGACAACAATGCATTTGGATTTTTCACTCTTCACTCTTCACTCTTCGTTCTTCACTTAAATATGCTCCTAGCCAACGCTGTTGGCGATAACTCCTATAACTACTTTAACTCCTGACATAGACATCATAGAATCTTCCGTTGGCGATAACTTCTTTAACTACTCTAACTACCGAGAAACAAAAGCCTCCCCACGGGGGAGGTTTGGTGGGGCTTTTAATTCGCCCTTTCCCTCTCTACCACCATATACATCCGTCCCCGACTGGTTGTTTTCTGTTTAAAGCCAAGTTTTTTCATGGCTACGCCCACTTTGATGGTCGAGAGGGCACGTTTTATGAAGATGTTGATATGCTCAATGATATTCGTGGCGTTCACCAGCTTATACGGCTCGTTCTCCAGCGGCAGCCTGTAGTAGGTCACTATCAGTTCCTCTTCAACGTTAGGCACCTCGAACGACTTTATGTGGCGCGCCATGGTGTTAATCTCCGACCCGTTAAACCAGTAAGCCATGCCGCTGCGCCATAGTGCCAGCGCCTGACTGTATATGCCCTGGTAGTCATACCTCACGGTGCGCGGGTCGTCTATATAGTCAGCCTCAAAGGGCAGCCAGCGGCGGTTGCCAGTCTGATCCGTCAGAAACTGCATGTTGTTGCCCGTGCCGCAGAACGAGGCTATGTGCGCCCTGTTCTCCTTATACCTGCTGTATGCCGCCCTCTCGTTTATCGTCTTCGTCGTTACGAGAGCCTTCAGCTGGTTCAGTTCCGGCGTGCGCATCGAGTCGATCTCTTCAAGACAGATGATAGCATATTCCGCCAGCGACAGCCTGTCGTCCTTCGTCATCGTGTCGCTGTTGGTCTTAGTATAAAAATACGGCCGCAGCTCCTCCGGCAGCAGATAGTTGAAAAACGTGGTCTTGTATATGCCCTGACGGCCTATCAGCACCATTATCACGTTGTTCACCACCTCCTTGTCGAGCAGCGACGCCACCATGGCCACGAGCCATTTTCTGAAACACATGTCAAACAGGCCCTGCGGGTCTTCGGTGTCATCCCATAAGTCGCCCTTCCTGACGTGCACCATAGCCGTCAGCGTGCCTATATGGTCGGTGGTTCCGTCCCATTCGGGCAGATTGTCAAAATACTCTTTAAACGGATTCCATTCAGCCACGTAGTCAGACAGAATCACGTTGTGCAGGTCGATGCTCCTTACGTGCAGTCCTGCCTTGTTCATGGCCGACCACAGCGAGTTCTCCAGCCTGTCGGTTACTTCCAGCCATCTGTCGCTGCCTTCTGTCTTATATTCGGTCTTGCGTGTAATCACGTTAAACCTGAACGCTGCGTGCTCATCCAGAAACTTCTCGATAGCAGTTATGTCCACGCCCTTGGCGCGGTCGTTGGCATCGCTTTTCTCAATTTTCTGCACCCTCATCGAGGCGTGTTCGGCTGTGTGGGCAAAGCACGACTTCATTATTGCCCTCACGCTTGTGCTGTCATAGTCGCTGAAGCGCTCCACAGCCCATTGCGTGGCTTCGTCCTCGTTCACGCCGAGTCTGTTGAGATAATAACCCGCCTTCGACACATACCTGTTGTATGAACCCTTGCAGTATCTCACGCCCTCGCGTTCCAGCTGTTTCTCTACAGCCCTCACGGCACGCTCAAGCGTAGTGTGATACTTTCTGTCGGTGCCCTTCTTTGCGGCAGCCTTCTTTTCGGCCAGCTCAATCGCTATAGGCACGCTGTCTGTGTTCAGCGTCGCCTCTGCGTCATGACATATCACCGACAGCCGTCCAAGGTTCTTACACTGTCCGTCGGTCTCGCATCCCAGCAGGCGTGCGAAGTATTCGTTGCCCGTCCTGAATGCTGCGCCGTATATGGTGCTCATCTCGTTGGCGGTCATCTTGTCGGTCAGTCTGGTGCCCTTCACCTCATATCTGAACAGCACCCTCAGTCCGTTGCCCGATATCGTCTTATACACCATCATGGCATGTCCGTCGTCAGTCAGCGTCTTTCTGGCGCTCTCTACGTCTGCCACATGGTCAAAGTCGCACATACCCACGCCTGTCAGACAAACAAAGTTCTCCGGCCTTCTGCCGCCGTCACATATCACGGCAGGTGTAAATGCCGGCATATGTTTCTTTATCTTCTGGGCGTCATCCTCCAGTTTGCAGCTTTTATAGTATCTGTATTTCTCGGTGTTCTCTGCCAGTGTGCCTGTGGTAACGATGTTAAATATCTCTTGCCATTCAATGCTCCGGCATTCCTGGCTGTACATGTTTTTGAAGATAGTAGATTGCATATTATTCTTTTAGATTTAGTCTTTTGCCACGCAGACTGTCTGCGATGGCCACAAATATATAACAACATTTTGTAGCATTAACAAAATTGTCCCCACGGGGACAAAAAGTTTTAAAAAGACAGGAGATTTATAAATAAAGACACAAAGGAGAAACTCTACAAGGCTATTGTGCCGGCTGATTTGCACGAGTTGTTGAGCATAGCGAAAAATCCGACGGTAGATATTATCAGAACCGAAGGTCAGCGTAGCTAATTTTCAATCCGCTTAAAATACCGCATATTTAAGTGAAGAGTGAAGAACGAAGAGTGAAAAATTCAAATGTCTTGCTATGAAAAGAATCAACGAAGCATTTGACTCTAACTCCTAGCCAACTTGTTGGCGATAACTTCTTTAACTCCTTTAACTCCCGACTCGAAAGCACATATCCGCCGGAACAAAGGTTAATACAAACTTATAGCCCGAAGGGCTACACTTCAGTAACCGTTGGTGTGGCACCCACGGCCTGTAACAATGCCAACTATGGGCACCCGAAGTTGTGCTATATTGTAGCAACTACCGGACATAAGAGCAAACAAGGAAGCAGGCTTGCGCAATTAAAAATTAAGAAAGTTAGTCCTGCAGCAGACGCGAAGCAATAAAGGCACATGGCTTCCTGTGCTATTGTCATTGGGAGTTAAAGTAGTTATTGCTTACTAAGATGAGCTAGGAGTTAGAGTCAATAGCAAACGCAGTACTTGCGAAAAGATCCAGCAAAGTATTTGGATTTTTCACTCTAAATTCCGCCAGGCATTTTTAATTTTTAATTTTTCATTTTTAATTCACCCAGTTATAGGGTGGTAACCTGCTCTATAAACTCCTTACGCGCGCGCCCGAGGAATATAAGTGTTAATATCCATTTT
>ENA-ORUG01001867-ORUG01001867.1-human-gut-metagenome-genome-assembly--contig:-NODE-1867-length-16616-cov-75.875370_pt1 | contig 16616 bp, 12 predicted proteins | sample MGYA00242079_ERZ509207 | MGnify/ENA primary metagenome ERZ509207 (study PRJEB26280, sample SAMEA2338780) | human gut metagenome | biome: human gut; feature: human-associated habitat; material: faeces...
AATATCGGAGATTACCAACTTTTTTAGGCACTATTTCTTATCCCGAACTGAGGTATATATTTGATGGCAATGGTAATTTGAAGGGCTACAAAGGTATTGAAGGTGAAGTAAATCTGAATCAAAATACCAGCAGCACCACCAAAGCAGAAATAACTGGCATCAAGACAAGAAGTGGCGAATCATATATCTATGCAGTAGCCAACATTTCTTCTACGGGTCTATACCCTGTTGAGACTAGCAACAATACCGTTGAAACAAACAAGTTGCCTATTAACTTGGATGAAAAAAAAGCCCAGGCTGATGAATATAATTTCACACTCAACAAACTGAAAGCTTTAACTTTCAATCGTGAGAATACTTCTATTGATGTCTCAACATTCTTAATGAGTGGCGCCGTACAGACTGGCAATTTGGTGAATATCACAACAGCTGGAACAATTGCCAGTGGCGACAATACCATCCGATTGAGCCGCATCGTATCCAAGGTGAAGTTTACCATCAAAGCGGCTAAAGAAGAAGGAATCACCCGCTCTTTTAAGCTGGATACTTACGACATCATGAACATCGCCCAAGAAGGACGTTTAATTGGTAATAATGATGGAAATGATAGAATCGAGGCTGAAAAAGTAAACAACAACATCGGTAACACTATTGGTGTAAACGATGTGGAAGCCGGAGCTCAATTCTTCGAAGTTTATCTGCCAGAAAATCTTCAGACCAAAGTTAAATCAGTAAATTCCCAGGCAGCTCGTGAGGATGATAGCCAAACAAAACCTCAGAAGGTTTTTACTAATGCCCCTGCTAAGGGTACATACGTAGTATTAAAAGGTAAGTATGAAGAAACCAAAAACGGTACTACCAGAAGTGCCGACGTTACCTACTATGTTCATTTGGGCGACTGTACCAAGGATGTTGACAACTATGATGTAGAGCGTAACTGCAAATACACCTACAACATCACAGTAGCAGGTGTAGATAAAATCATCGTAGAAGCCCTAAAACAAAATGAAGAGTATCAGCCAGGTGCCGAAGGCGTGGTTTTGGAATATGGAGCGAAAGGTAAGAATATGACACTCGACAGTCACTACGAGTACATGGTAATGCGCTTCTATCAGAATGATATCCAAGAGTTGAAAAAAGCTGGTAAAGGCTATTACTATCAGGTTTATGCCCTGGGTAATCATACCGACGTAATCAACGTAGGCGCAACAACAACTGGTAACAAGAATAATGTAGATACAAGCTGGATTCAGTTTGCAATCAAGAACAGTGTTTACAGCGAAGATAAGTCCGATAGAGGCACTGCATGCAACTATCCTGGCACTAAATCCAGTGATCTCTACGATGTAGAGAGTTTCTTGAAATATCTCTATAGTAATGCAACAAATTCTTTAATATGGAAAGTATATGACAATATAAAAGGACACTATCTAGATGCAACATGCTTTATCAGTGAGAACTATTACAAGAATCTCAAATGGAATCAATATGTGAATGATGTTGATAAGCGTGCCTTCTATGTTGCCAATGAGGTAGAGACCAGTAAGGATGGCAGAAGCGTTTACGCTAAGACTCAATATGGTTTGACCCAGTATAACATTCAGACCTTCTATGACAGAAGTAAAGCTGGAAGCATCACAGCCTACGGTTGTGAGACTATTAATGATGAGGAAGGTAAAGATTTTTCTGTCAATGGTCGTGGAAGCAAGTACAATTCTTCTGGTAACGATACATGGAATGGACGTGCCAATATGCTAAAAGACATAGAGAAATCAGATGATTGGGAATCACTCAAAAGCAACGAGTCTCTGATTAAAGCGTGCATGTCTAGAAACCGTGACCTGAATGGCGATGGTAAAATCAGTGATGATGAAATCCGCTGGTATGCTCCAACCATTTCTCAGTATATTGGTATCTGGATTGGAGAGGAGATTATGAGTACGGAAGCAAAACTCTTTAATAGATCAACCTCTACACTCGAAAGAGAAAGTGATCGTATGTTGTATTATAGTTCAACAAATAACCAGAACACTTATTTCTCTGAAGAAGGTATGGCTACCAATAATTACCCTACCCAAAACTATCCTCCAAAATTGGTACGTTGCTTACGCAACCTGAAATCATACAATGAGGGATATAATTATGAGCCAGATAAGTACTATACATACAATACATCGGAATCCACAGTGACACTCGATAAGGTTGACGAAAAGGCTTTGAATACGTCAGGAGAGCTGGGAGAGCTAAATGAGCATGAAGAACGTTCCGCAGGCAATAAACCTGCTAAATCGTTCAGAATTGCAGCCAAAACGTATCCAGAAAACAATAGTGGTGACGCCAGTATGGAGAGTGTAGTATATGGTAGATTCAAATGCTATGGCAACTATAATGAAGGAGACAGAAAATGGAGAGTGCCAAATCAAAGAGAAATGTCTGTGATGTATTTAATCAATCCTGATTTGATCAATATGGCTTATTGCAGAACAAAATTCTCAAATATAAACTTCAGAAAGTCTTGGACATATACTTCCGTTTTCACAATGGCCACCAACTGGAGTGACTATTCGTCAGGTAAAGTCCGTTGCATCAAGGTTTTGAAATAACAAGTAAAACACAAAAGTTAAGAATCATATATCTGTAAGAGAGGAGGGAAGGAAGCTTTGAATACTTCCTCCCCCCCTTGTTTTAATTATTATAAGACATTATTATCATTTACTATTATACAAATTTGCGAAAACTAGACTAGACTGGTCGTTGGGATTTTAGTTGCCGAGGTGACTCACCTTCTAAGATTCCACGACTTTTTTTTGTGCCCTGAAAATTCCACCCCCGCCAGCCGTCCCACACCCCCATTAGGCGTCCCGACGGATTTGAAATCCGTCGTAAAAAAGGTTTGACCTATCAAACCAGTGGATTTGTAATCCCCTAATCCATAACACATTACAGATAGAACTTTTAGTTCTCCATTGAATACGTGTATTTATTTAATGACTGAGTAGTTACCCAGAAAGACCGTGAGGCAGAGTAAGATAATAACTTTCAAACAAAAAAATCTCCCCATAAGTTCAGGCATCTATCGCCTGGCTTATGGGGAGAACTTGTATCTGATAATTTTATGATTTCAATTGAAGCAATTGCTCATGGGTTAAGCCCGTCAGTTCCATGATAGAGTCATCATCCATACCCTTTAATAGCATTTTCTTCGCTATATCAAGACTTTTGTGATAACTACCTTTAGCTTCACCTTTGGCAAAGCCCTTAGCTTCACCTTTGGCAAAACCTTTGGCAACACCCTCATCAATACCATTCATGTAATAGCTCATTAAGACACCATAGTAATCATCGGCGGCCTTTAAGCTTTCATCATATTTCTCTTGCTCTTCCTGACTTAGACAGCGGGAATCTGCCAGTTCAGCAAGACGCTTGAAAATCTTCTTCTGTGCCGTAAACGGCATTCTCTCTAATGCTTCCATATGCTTTAATACATAAATCCATTTGTCAATCAGCAAATCCTTGCTGAATTCTTGTCCGAAGAGGCGTTTGAATCCCCAATCGGTGAAGGGGTTAATATATTTACCCATGGCAAAATATTGAGATAATTGATATCTGATGGCAAATTTACGATTTTTCTCTGAAAACTCCAAGAAAAAAACGCAAAAATTTGAAAAACCATAGAATTTACCTCTATTGGATCATAAAACTATTCCGCCTCACAGGATATGTCGTTCATCACCCTGCCAGGCGTTTCGGCGGAGGATAGGGAGATTATCTAAAAGATATCGCCCATCAGCAGGCTAACACTTGCACAACAGGTGTTGGGCGCTTGCATATCAGCTGTTATGCAAGCGCACAACACCTGTTGTGCGGCTGAAGACATAGGCATCTCCGGCTTATACCGTTAATTCTTCCGGCAACAAGCAAAGGTTACTCCGAAGACTATTAACGTAAAAACGATACAACAATGATAGTACTTTCAAGCAACGACGAAAGTACTTACAAACCGCAAAGCAGCTTGTATCGCTTATTGCCTCACTATGGCATAACATTGCCCCTTACCAGGGCTATAATCTGTCATTGCCTGGCACAAAACGATACGTCGGGAGCTTTTTTTATAAAAGCACCACTCTCTTTTTTACTCTTCACTCTTCACCAAATCGGCTGAAACCCCGATAAACACTGGGGTTGCGAGAGGTGAAGAGCAGTGAAGAGTGTTTTTGAAGCAGTACGGTCAAAGTTTTTCGGGAAAAGTTTTGGAGATTAGGAGATAAAGTATTATCTTTGCCATCAGATTCAAAAACGAATAATCAAACTGAGTTATGATAGTAAGACCAAAGCGCATTTATCGCAAGCGCATACCATACGGCATGCAGAATTTTGAGGATGTCATAAAAGAGGATTGTTACTATGTGGACAAGACTCCTTTCATAGAGCAAATAGAAGAATCCCACAAGTATTTCTTCTTCATTCGCCCTCGCCGTTTCGGCAAGACACTCACCCTCTCCATGCTTGAGAATTACTATGACATCAACAAAAAAGACAAGTTTGAGGAAATCTTTGGCAAGCTTTACATCGGGCAGAATCCTACACCAGAGCATAATACATATCTCATCATCCGCCTCAATTTTGCCGAGGTGGCAGCAGGATTGGATGACTATAAGGATGGACTGGACAACCATTGTCGCCTTGTGTTCAATTTCTTCTGTGACATCTATGCACATATTCTTCCTACTGGTACCAAGGAAGGATTGCAACAGGAGCCTGATGCGGTATCCAAGTTGAGATTTCTTTGCCAGAAGTGTCAGGAGGTGGGAAAGAAGATTTATCTCTTCATCGATGAGTACGACAACTTCACCAACATGATTCTCGCCCATGAGGAGCATCTTATGAGGTACCGAAACCAGACCCACGGTGAGGGATACTTGCGCCAGTTCTTCAACACCATCAAGGGTGCGGCAGGCAATACCCTGGGCAGAGTGTTCGTCACGGGAGTAAGCCCTGTGACCATGGATGACCTGACCAGCGGATTCAACATCGGTACCAACTATTCGCTCTCACCTGACTTCAATGAAATGACAGGATTTACCGAGGAAGAAGTGAGAGAGATGCTGGATTATTACAGCAGCGTCCTGCCGTTCAATCACACCACCGATGAGCTGATCAAGGTGATGAAGCCATGGTACGACAACTATTGCTTTGCCGTCAAGAGCTATGGCAAAACCACGATGTACAACTCCGTGATGGTGCTCAATTTCATTAGCAACTATATCGATAATGAGTACGACATCCCCGACTCCATGGTGGAGACCAACATCCGCATCGACTATGACAAGATGCGCATGCTCATCCGCCACGACAAGGAGTTCACCCACGATGCCAGCATCATCCAGCAATTGGTGACCCAGGGATTCGTGATAGGCACGCTCAACGAGAACTTCCCTGCCGAGCGAATCAACGACCCAGACAACTTCCTCAGCCTGCTGTTCTATTTCGGCATGGTGACGATAGACGGAACATACAAGGGTGAGACCAAGTTCATCATCCCGAATGAGGTGGTACGTGACCAGATGTACACCTACCTGCTCGACACCTACAAGGAGAATGACTTGGTATATGATAGATATAGCAAGGGTAAACTGGAGAGCAAACTGGCATACGATGGACAATTCAAGCCATACTTTGAGTATATCGCCGACTGCCTGAAGAAATACTCCTCACAGCGAGACAAGCAGAAGGGAGAGGCTTTCGTGCATGGCTTCACCTTGGCGATGACGAGCCAGAACAAGTTCTATCGCCCTATCTCTGAGCTGGACAATGACGGCGGCTATGCCGACATCTTCCTCTCTCCGCTCTGTGACATCTACAAGGACATGGTGGATTCATATATCATCGAGTTGAAATATTGCAAGAGCCAAACTACCGATGAGCAAGTGAAAAAGCTCTTCGAGGAGGCTTCAGCTCAAATCTCCCGCTATGCGGAAAGTGATATGGTCAGAGAGGCGGTAAAGACCACAAAGCTCCACAAGCTGGTGGTCATCTACCGCGGAGCGGAAATGGTGGCTTGCGAGGAGATATAATTACCGGAGAAGAATAACAGATTCAATAAATAATAAATAATAAAAGGAAGAAAATGATGAAAGCAAGACATATCTCTTATCTTATCGCATGCATGATCATGTTATGCTGCCTGAATACCCAGGCGCAGAATGCATTCCCCTACCCTGCGCTGCCTGATACGCTGCGCAGCGTAGAACAGCGCGCTACCTACCTCAGCGAGCACTACTGGGACAACTATCAGTTTGCTGATACTACACAACTGAAAAACGAGGAGATTACAGAACAGGGATTCGTCAACTTCATCGATATCCTCGCCCGTTTCAACGACAAAATCGCCCAGAAAGGCATCAGCGCCTTCACTGCCAAGGCTTACGCACAGAAGCCTGCCAAGGAGAAATTCGAGAGCCTGATAGAGCATTATTTTGACAACCCACAGTCGCCGATGAGAAACGACAGGGTATATAGCTTCTTCCTGGCGGAAATGAAAAAGTCGCCTTACTTCGATGAAGCGGAAAAGGAACGCATCGACTTCAAGTGGAAGGCGGCACGGAAAAACCTGCCAGGCACCAAGGCTACAAACCTCTCCTTCAAGCTGGAAGATGGAAAAATGCATCAGTTGACTGACTATCAGAACGAAAAGGTGATACTCTACTTCCATGATCCGGAATGCGAGAATTGCCACAAGGTTACGGCGTGGCTGAAAAAACAGACCATTCCTGCTGAATACAGAATGCTCAGAATCATTGCGGACGATCAGATAAGTGCTACTTACAGCATCAAGGCGATGCCTACGATTTACTTATTAGACAAAGGCAACATCGTGGTTTTAAAGGACTGTACGCCGGAACTGCTCATCAGCGTCATCAATAACAATTAATTAAAAAAAGAACTAGACTGGTCGTCTAAGCGACGCTCAACTTATTATCATTTACCATTATTCAATTGCATGAATTTTAAACTATCCAATTACATTATTTAATTATTCAATTACATTCTTTAATCACACTTTAAATTCACTTTCTATATTATATTTTCTATTCTACCTATTTATATTGAATCATAATCGTAAGGTATTGTATTAATCATATATTCTACCTTATTTCGCCTTTGTAGAGTCGTAATGCATATTGAACTCCTCGCGAGTGTGCTCGTTTCTCTTAACTACGATCACATAGTCACCATCTTTAACTATTCCAACCTTCGCAACAAGTGTGTAATAACCATACTTACCAGACTTGCCGTAATCGCCTGTCTCGGTGATGATAATCTTGTTGCCAACTAACTGAGAGTCAAACTTGATATTTGTGCCCTCATCAAAGATTACATTCTTGTGAGTCAACTGCAACTGACCACCAGAAAGAACCTTGCATACCAGCTTCTCGTTGTTCTCACCATTGATGTTAGAGGTTTCATTTACCTCAGCACCGGTTGTCTGTGAATAACTGAGCAGTGAGAAGTTAGACTTCGTCGTAACGGTGTTGACGCGTGTTGTTGTATCGCCCGTCAAATCATCGTCAGCCGCACTGCAGCTTACTAAACCCAATGCCACCATACAAGTGATGACCATTCCAAAAAACTTTTTCATATTTTATCATTTACTAATTGTTATTCAATCATTTAAACCTGATCTCCTCTTACAAGCATCTGCCCTAAGGCAGTACTCAGGAAGACTTCTAAAAATAACCTTTCGGCCTAAATCATCTTTTACAATATACAAATGATATACAAGAATATAAAATGTACTTCCTACTTTTGTTCGAGTAAAAATTTAGAGAAAAAAGTAATACGCTCCAAATATTTTAGGTTAAATTATGTAAAGAAGTACAACGTTTACGCACACAACAATCCTGTTACATAACAAAATGAAAGAAAAGCGAAAGAAAGATGAAAGAAAAGGGCATTAAAAAAGCGGAAACCCCGAAGGATTCCCGCTATTATTTTGGGTTGATAAATCTCGAAGATTAGTCGAGGTTAGCCAACTTGTTGTCAGAATGAAGAACATCCTTGATCTTGTGGCTATAGAGGTCAACCATGTACTCACGAGCCTTTCCGCAGTACTGACGTGGGTCGAAGTACTCTGGGTGCTCAGCCAATGTCTCACGAACACCTGCTGTGAAAGCAAGACGAGAGTCAGAGTCGATATTGATCTTGCAAACAGCGCTCTCAGAAGCCTTAGTCAACTGATCCTCTGGGATACCAACTGCATCTGGCAACTTACCACCGAACTTGTTGATGATATCAACATACTCCTGAGGAACTGAAGAAGAACCGTGGAGAACGATAGGGAAACCAGGAAGCTGCTCCTCAACTGCTGCCAATACGTCGAATGCCAATGGAGGAGGAACGAGGTGACCAGTCTTAGGGTCACGTGTGCACTGCTCTGGCTTGAACTTGTAAGCACCGTGAGAAGTACCGATAGAGATAGCCAATGAATCAACACCTGTACGTGTAGCGAAATCAACAACCTCCTCAGGCTTTGTATAGTGAGACTCCTCAGCTACTACGTCATCCTCAACACCAGCGAGGACACCGAGCTCACCCTCTACAGTTACACCGAACTGATGAGCGTAATCAACAACCTTCTTTGTCAATGCAATGTTCTCCTCGTATGGAAGAGCAGAACCATCGATCATTACAGAAGAGAAACCGAAATCTACACAGTCTTTACATGTCTCGAAGCTATCACCGTGATCGAGGTGGAGAACGATCTCAGGATGGTTGCAACCCAACTCCTTAGCATACTCTACAGCACCCTCTGCCATGTAGCGGAGCAATGTAGGGTTAGCATACTTACGAGCACCCTTAGATACCTGGAGGATAACTGGTGACTTCAAGTTTGAAGAAGCCTGGATGATAGCCTGGAGCTGCTCCAAGTTGTTGAAGTTGAAAGCAGGAACGGCCCAACCGCCCTTGATAGCTCTTGCGAACATTTCCTTAGTGTTCACAAGACCGATTTTCTTGTAATCTACTGCCATAATTGTTATTAATTTTATTGTTTAATGAAACATTCTATTCATTTTTATCAGATGGATTCTAGACGCACCCACCATAACCGACTGCAAATTTAACTTTTTCTTTTGAGACGGCAAAAAATATGCTTACTTTTTCGTGTTACAAGCGAGTTAAAAAAGTTAATTCCCCCTTTTTAGCCGCCTAAAACCCTTTATTTGCTAATTGCACTTTGCAATTTGTACTCCCGAACGGCATAAGCCAAGACGATGAGGAAACCGATAAACGGTACCACGAAAGGCAGGGTGACATGGGTGGTATCGGCTATCATTCCCATCAGCAGGAAGCCGCATCCGCCTATCGGAGTCATCATCAGGAGCGAGGATGCCGACTTGGTGAGATTGCCCAATCCCGTGAGGGCGATGCTGAAGATGGTAGGGAACATGATTGCCTCGAAAAGATAGTTGCCCACCAGGGCTACCAGCGACACGATGCCCAGATCGCAAAGCACCAGGCCGATGCAGACCACGCTGCCCACGGCACAGATGAGGAGCATTGTGGTTGCCTGGATATGACGCATGATCCAGCTGCCCAGGAATCTGCCTACCATGAAGAACGCCAGGGCGAGGGTGAGGACGAGAGAGGCGGTGCGGTCGCTCATCCAATGCATGCCGGTGACGAAATTGATGAAGTAGGAATTGATGGAGATCTCGGCCACCTCGTAGCTCAGGAGGGCGAAGAGGCCGAAGACGAACATCCTGTGGTTGGCAAAGAGCTTGGCGATATTGCTGCCCTTCGCCTTGTCTTCCTTCGTCTGCTGGTGCTGGATTTCAGGCAGATCGACACGGGAGAACACCACGGCGATGGAAAGCACCAGAACGCCCAGGATGGCATAAGGTATGACCACATTGCCGCCCTGCTGCGTATCATTGAAGAGGAACTGACCGATGCAGAAGGTGGCAAAGATGCTGCCCAGTCCATTGAACGACTGCGAGAGGTTCAATCGGCTGGTAGCGGTCTCCCTGGCACCCAGTTCGGTAACGTATGGATTGGCGGCTGTTTCGAGGAACACCAGTCCGCATCCGATGACGAAGAGGCAGAAGAGGAAGGCTGAGAAGCTGCCTATCGATGCCCCCGGAATAAAGAAGATGGCACCCAGACCGAAGAGCAGGAGGCCGAACACCACGCCCCGGCGATAACCATACTTATTGATGAAGATGCCCGCCGGTATAGCCATGAGGAAATAACCCAGATAGGTAGTTACCTGGATCATGGCAGACTGGGTGATACTGATGTGCAGGGCATTCTGGAAGTGCTTGTTGAGCACATCGAGAATGGCACGCGCGAAGCCCCACAAGAAGAAGAGCGACGTGATGAGAATGAACGGAACAAGATATTTCTTGTCGCTCACTGAATGGTTTTCTGTTTCTTGGTTCAACATTTTTTATTCTATTTCTTTAACACTTTTTTTCTTGATGCCGGCAGTGCCGGGAGCCTATTCCTGCGGATGCAGGACGGCTCCCTCCTGCTTCTTGCCATCCATCAGGATTCTGAGCGGACGGTCGAAGCGTACATGGCGCACATACTGCGTCTCCTCTACGGCTGGCATCGCATCCAATATCTCCTTGTTTACGAAGCCTCCCTCCCCGGTATTCGTATCTACCGTGAAATAGCCCACGCCGAAAGAGGTGAGGTTCTGGAAGAAGTGGGTGCCCTGACTCGGATCGATGTTGTAATTCTTCAATGCCACCTCTACGATGACGCGGGCGGCACTGATATGCGGCCACTTGACCGGTACGCCCAGGTAATGATCGCTCGATCCCCAGCGTCCCGGACCTATCAGCACATAATTCTTGCCATCTGCCAGGAACTTGCGGTTGATGCGCTCGATATCATCGGCTACATAGAAGTTGTTCATCGCCGAGAAGTGGTCATCGTATTTCACATACACCACATCGGTGACATCCTCGCTGATGCCATGACCCAGGGAGTTGTGGGAACGGAGCAGACAGTCGGCATCCGGTATCGCCCTGACATCCTCGTCGAGCATCTCCTTGGCATCCACGATCGGGCGGATCTGGAGGAGATAGAAATCGCAGGTCTTGTCGGCATGGATATTGCAGGCAAACTCAATCTCCACCGGTCGGTGCATCGCCTCGGAACCGCACTTCATCGACATCTGCATGAGTTCCGGCAGGGGTACCACATCGTGCTGGAGCACTCCGGCAAAGGTGATGAGCTTGCGGCCGGTTTCATACACACCGTCGTTGATGACCTGATCGTAAGGGTCGAAGGTAGAGGCGATGTAGTTGAGACTCTGGTCTTCTACCGCATCCTTCACACGGAACTTGAGGATATTGAATCCGTCATCCACCTTGAAGTCATCGCCCACGTGCCGGGTGTCGAGAGCATAGAACTGGGTCTGGGTATCGCGCAGCGCCATCTCCGTCTCGGAAGTCTGCAGCACCTGATGCGGATGATACGGACAGACGCGGAGGGTCTGACCGCCATCCACGATATACTTGCCCAATCCGAGGGCAAGACTGGCTATGCCCTCCTCTGCCTCCTCATCGCCGACAGGATAATAGTTGAGCGAACGGAGCACGCCACTCATCGTAGGATAATAGCGGGTGCCGTAGTCCTTGCCCACCACCTCCTGCAGGATTACTGCCATCTTCTCCTGGTCGATGACGTTGCGGGTGGCGGTCATGTATGCCTTGGAATCGCGATAGAACACCGAGGCATACACGCCCTTGATGGCGCAGGCGAGCATCTGGAGCATCTGATACTTATCCGCGAGATAAGGTATCATATAGGTGGAATAGATACCGGCGAAAGGCTGATAGTGGGCATCCTCGAGCAGCGAACTGGAACGGATGGCGATAGGACTCTTCGTTGCCTCGAAGAAGGTGAAGAAGTCGGCTATCAGCGAATCGGGCAGCTGCGCATGGAGGAAGTGCTTCAGGATTTCATCATCGCTGGCATCGCTCAAGGCTATCGGATAGAGATTGTTGCTCATCATGAACTCGTCGAAGATATCGGTACAGAGCACCACGGTCTTCGGAATCTGCACGGTGGCATTCTCATACTGGTTGAACTCAGGATGGCGCTTGATGATGTTGTCGAGGAAGGCTAGTCCCCTGCCCTTTCCGCCCAGCGATCCTTCGCCGATGCGGGCAAAATGGGCATACTTATCGAACTTCATACGGTCGAACACGGCAACCACTCCCAGGTTCTTCATGTGACGGTACTGCACGATGGCATCGAAGATGATCTGCCGGTGGGCATCCACATCCTGCAGCTTCTCCCAGGTGACGTGCTTCAGGAAGGCGGAAACCGGGAAGATGGCACGGGCACAGAGCCAGCGGCTCATGTGGTTGCGGCTGATATGATAGAGCATCGAATCGTTGGGGATGTTGAAGATGTTATCCTGCAACTCCTTCAGACTGCGGATGCGCATGATTTCCTCGTGGGTCTTCGGGTCACGGAAGATGAAATCGCCGAAGCCCATGTGCTCCTCCATCAGGCGACGGAGATCCACACTCATCTTCTTGGAGTTCTTATCTACAAAGCGGAATCCCTCGGCTTCTGCCTTGGAACGGTTGTCGCTCTCGGAACTCTCGATGATGAGCGGCACGAACGGATCGGTCTTGCGGATGTAACGGAAGAGACGCAATCCGGCATCAGGACATTTCTCACGTCCGAAGGTATCGGTGCCGTGCTCGGGATTCGCCTCCTGCTCCACCTCGTTGCCGAAAGCCTTGGCGGCACTCTTCAACGGGAATCGGGCATCGCTGATGACACCCAGGGTGTTGTTGGAATACTTATCGTAGAGTTTCTGCGCCTCTTCGTAGGTACGGGCGAGCACCACCTTCGGACGGCCACGCATTCGCATCGTGGCAGCATGGCGGTTGAGGGCTTCCTTGGAAAAATTCTTGCTCTGCTCGAGGATATAGTTGTAGAGGTTGGGCAGGATGGAACTGTAGAAGCGCACGGAGTCTTCTACCAGGAGTATCATCTGCACGCCTGCCTCCCGGATATCGTGCTCCAGGTTCATCTTATCCTCAATGAGCTTGATGATGGAGAGGATGAGGTTGGTGTTGCCCAGCCAGCAGAATACGTAATCGAAGATGCTGAGGTCTTCGTTCTCCATTCGCTTGGTGATGCCGTGGGAGAACGGGGTGAGTACCACGCAGTGGATATTCGGGAACTTGCCTTTGATATCACGCGCCACATCGAAGGCATCGTTGTCGGCATTGCCCGGCATACAGATGACGAGGTCGATGACGGTGGAGCGCAGCACCTGGGCAGCCTCTTCGGTAGTTGAGACCTGGGTGAAGGTTGGGGGATAACGGAGTCCCAGCTCCATATACTCATTATATATCTTCTCCTCGATGCGTCCATCATCTTCTAGCATGAACGCATCGTAAGGGTTGGCTACAATCAAGACATTGTAGATACGTCGCATCATGAGATTCACAAATGATACGTCTTTCAAATAGAACTTATTCCACTCTTGGGGTACATTATTTTCCATATGTGTAGCGAATTATCGTGCAAAGATACTGATTTTCTGAGATTTTCTTGCATTTTTCATCGTTTTTTTATATATTTGCAAAGAAAATATCGAGAAGTTATGAAAAGAAGATTATTTATCATAGCATTATTGAGTACATTTCTGAGTACATTATCATGCATCCCATGCTGCGGCCAGAAGCATCAGCGTGGCAAGGCATCCTATTACTCTAAACGTGCCACGGGTGCCAGGTCGGCAAGTGGACAGAGAATCCACCATGACAGTCTGACGTGTGCACACCGTTATTATCCCTTCGGCACGATGCTGAAGATTACGAATCTGAGAAATGACAAGAGTGTAATCGTTGAAGTGATTGACCGTGGTCCGTTCGGAAGGGGAAGAATCATTGACCTTTCCTGGGCAGCCGCGAAAGAAATCGACATGATTTCGCAGGGTGTGGCTACGGTGAAGGTAGAAAGACTGGATAACCCTGTTCCTTTCAAGCCTGAGGACAGCAAGCTCCCGAAGATAGATTTCGAAATGGCTGAGTTTGAACCAAAATATTATTTCGAAAAGAAGGAAAAGGCAAGGGAGAAGGCTGAAGCCAAGATCGAGGCAAAGGAAAAAGCTAAAGCCAAGGTCGAAGCAAAGGAAAAAGCCCCTCATCACCGCCATACGCCCTGAAAGGGCAAAAGCTCCTAGCCCAGGGCAACACCCTGGGTAAACCAACAATGTACAATACGCCCTGAAAGGGCAAAAGCTTTATACTCCCCCAAAAAGAAAAAAGCAAGAACCAGCAATCAAGCTGTTTCTTGCTTTTTTTGATTTTATGTTGCAACTACTAGGGGATTATTATCTCTTGGTAGGGATATTGAATTCATTGACCTTGGAAATGGATTTGCCCTCATGAATCACACTCACACAGAACCGTGCCATTCCATCCTTTAACTTTCTATCCGCTTTTACCATTGCGGTGTATCGAACACCCGATCCTGGGGAAATCTTCTCGACATGGATACTCGGCGAAATGAAGATATGTTTGTTGCCGGTTGTTTCAACCACGGTTGGAACAACATCGTAAACCGGCTTATGACCTCGGTTGAGTATCTCGAATATCACCTTGCAGGTTTCATTGCGATTCAAACAGTTATCTTCGTTATCATCAACAAAGCGGGCATTCACAATCTCCAAAGTAGGAGAATAGGAGAATCGGGCACCAAGCTCCTCTACGGTAGCGGTAGGCAAAGAAGTAGTAGGCTGCTGGGCACTGTAATCGCCGGTATAGTCCTTGCCCTTGAAATCATAGAGACGGTCATCTCCACCATTGTTGGAATCAAAGATCTCCGGATTATCAGTTACGGGAGTATTGCCGTAATCATAAACCTCATTCTCTCCATCATTAGAAGAGCGGTTGTTTCGAGGATTCGTAGGATAGCGACGTGTGTTTCCAGGATAACCGGAGCGTCGCTCTGCCCTATCCTGCTGGTAGGCCGCTTCACGGTCAGCCTGCGCCTGATCAGCCTGACTTCCGATAACAGCACCTACAACAGCTCCGCCAGCCATTCCGATGATGGTTCCCATGTCAGAGCCTCTGGGTCCACCGGACAATCCACCGATGGCAGAACCCAGAATGGAACCGATGGAACCTCCTGCGTAGGCTCCACTGCCAGTATATGTATCGCAACTGCCCATCACCAGGGAAGAGCAGAGCATCAAAAGTATCACCTTTTTCATAACCCTATCATTTAATTCTGCTGCAAAAGTACAACTATTTATTGAAAACATCAAGAAAGAATCCCTAAATAACGTTAGGGAATCCCCTAAATCCGGAAAGACATCATCAACTATCCTAGGGAAAAGCAGAGCTAGTCAAACAAAAAAAGCGCATCTGTCTAACGACAGAAGCGCTTATATATAGTGAGATCAGTTGTAACTTATTCAGCTGCAGCCTCTTCAGTTGCAGGAGCCTCAGTTGCAGGAGCCTCCTCAGCCTTTGTAGCCTTGCGACTACGACGAGTCTTCTTAGCAGCCTTAGGAGTCTTAGCCATGTTCTCATCAAAGTCAACGAGCTCGATGAAAGCGATCTCAGCTGCGTCACCCTGACGGGTACCCAACTTGATAACGCGAGTGTAACCACCAGGACGGTTAGCTACCTTCTCAGCTACCTCACCGAAGAGAGCCTTCACAGCGTACTTGTTCTGAAGATAACGGAAAACAACACGACGTGATGTAGTTGTATCATTCTTTGAACGTGTGATCAGTGGCTCAACATACTTCTTAAGAGCCTTTGCCTTTGCGAGGGTCGTAGTGATTCTTTTGTGCTCACTCAAGATAAGTGATGCAGCCATGTTAGCCAACATCGCGTTACGATGAGAAGCAGTACGACCTAAATGGTTGAATTTCTTATTGTGTCTCATTTTAATTTTTGTTCTTTTTGGACAAAGGATGCATTACGCATCCTTGTCTAATTTATACTTTGAAATATCAGTTCCAAAAGACAGATTCAGACTCTCGAGCAAATCATCAAGCTCTGAGAGCGATTTCTTACCGAAGTTGCGGAACTTCAAGAGGTCAGTCTTGTTAAACTGAACCAAATCACCCAAGGTATCTACATCAGCTGCCTTCAAGCAATTGAGCGCACGAACACTGAGGTTCATATCTACGAGACGAGTCTTGAGCAACTGGCGCATGTGAAGAACCTCCTCATCAAACTCCTGGTTGGTATCCTGATCAGGACTCTCCAGGGTAATCTTCTCATCAGAGAAGAGCATAAAGTGATAGATAAGGATCTTCGCAGCCTCTTTCAGCGCATCCTTAGGACTAATGGAACCATCTGTTGTAACTTCGAGTATGAGCTTGTCATAGTCGGTCTTCTGTTCAACACGATATGGCTCAACAGCATACTTTACGTTACGGATAGGGGTGTAGATGGAATCGATTGGGAGAACGTTAACGTCTGTGCAGAATTGACGATTCTCATCAGCAGGAACGTATCCACGTCCCTTATTAATTGTCAGATCAATCTGCATCGAAGCTTTGGAGTCTAAATGACAAATCACCAAATCAGGGTTTAACACTTCAAATCCAGTCAGATACT
>ENA-ORUG01001872-ORUG01001872.1-human-gut-metagenome-genome-assembly--contig:-NODE-1872-length-16577-cov-5.127890_pt1 | contig 16577 bp, 19 predicted proteins | sample MGYA00242079_ERZ509207 | MGnify/ENA primary metagenome ERZ509207 (study PRJEB26280, sample SAMEA2338780) | human gut metagenome | biome: human gut; feature: human-associated habitat; material: faeces...
GTCATTCGAAACCGGTATGACCGCTAGTGGCGCACCGAATTAGCCGTCAATTGCATACTCTCACCACATTTTACATTCTTGCTAATATTACACTTTATATTAGCATATTTGTAAACTTACTTTATTATTCAACCACAATAATTTATGTACTCATTTTGTACTCACGACCAAAATTAGTATATAAAAAAGTCCTTATATAAAGGACTTTTGATGTTTATCGAATTATTCGAACTCGGAAAAGAAAGTTATAACGTAAACATTATTGTTTACTATATATATGCAAATTACACTATTTATATACAATTAACATGTATTATATCTTAACTATTTTTATTGGTATCATTTTGGTAGCAGCTAGATACCTACAAGCAAATCTAAATATGGTTTAAATTATTTCATATGTATTCTCTTTTAAAAGCTACTATTTAAGTACTCTTCCACATCCATTATTTTGAGATTAATATGTCAAAGTAACTTCCCAATACCCATTTTTCGGCGATCCATGTCGTATAAGAATACCAAGCTCTTTTAATTTCTTAATATTACTTTCTATATTTCGACTGGCAATACCTATTCTATCAGCCAGTTTAATAGCCGATAATTGATTATCTTCCAAAAGCAGTTTAATAATCTTTTTCTGCGTATCGTTAAGTTCTATTTGTTGTTCTATTCCCGATACTTCTCCGATGTTTCTCCGATGTTTCTCCGATGCTTCTCCGATGTCTCTATTTTCTTCCATCATCGGAAATAAATTACGGAATAATTCTACACGAAACATATTATCGAACTCCTGAAATCTAGGTTTCGGAAGTCCATACTCTTCAGCAGCGTTCAGGATTCTTTTTATTCCGCTTCCCAATGCCTCAACGAGTCCCATTTGGCTAAATATATTGGCAATGCCTTTATTACGAATTTTCGAATGACCATTCATGACTTCCTCATAAGTCAATCCGTTATATAAGCCTCCCGGAGATTTCACTTCCAACCTGTCATTCGAACTCAATTTTGTATACTTCCAAATCCATATAGCACATACATTATATGGCCATTTATACAATACTTCCTGTATTATTTTATATTCCAAATCTTTTACTTATATTTTGTACTCATTTTGGAGTCACTGTGAGTACATATTGAGTACAGCGTGCATCAGTTTAACATAATTCGATGAATCATTAGTGTCATTGTTTGATTATAATGCAAATATGTTTTTATACTGCAACAAGAAATGGATAATAATTCATTTTGTTATCATCTATTTTACATCACTTTTATTAAATATCACCAAGGTTGCACAATACATTAGAATAGACCATACTACTAACATTAATACTGCATTTAGTGATGTCTGTGTTCCATTTCCTACCATCACAGTTAGACTGGCAAGAATACTAAATGGATTTAACATAGGAAAGAATTCGATTGAATATGTTATTTGTTGAGAATATATGTGAATAAGCACAATGAATAATCCTAATGCATAGCTAACCCATGTTTTTCTGATAGAAATTGAACACAACAATCCTAAAGTTACTGTAAATATTATTTTCATCATCCCTAACCCTAAAGATAGAATTAAAGGAATAAAAATATATGTATTCTCCATATTAATAGGCATATAATTATCCATCGAAATAAGATGCTCATAAAACATAGAATATGCATATCCATAATTGTAAGAAGTCAGATTTGTTTTAAAGCCAACAAAATTATTCCAGTCAATCAGCATATATGAGTTTAGCCCATCAAATCCATGTCGAAATCCTAGAATCAGCGCAGGAACAAATAAAGAGATAAATATTATCAGGGTGTAACTGATTCCTATTTCTATAATTCTTGATAGTAAAAATCTATTTGAGCTTTTTGAATTCAAATAGGATAACTCAAAACTTTTACTTTGCTTTTGCTGCCAAATAACAATTAATGTATAAAAAACACCAATTGGAATAACCATTAATGAAAATAGACTCCCTAGACGTAATTGGCGGCACAAATACATCCATGGACCTTGCGCAATATTCAATATATTTTTATTGTTTGCTGTTGCTATTTCATGAAATGCATTCTGAAGATTCATATAGGTATGATGATATGCATCTTCATAATCTCGGTTAAAGAACTTTTGCATATCATTTAATAATGATGCATCAAAAGATATATCAGGATATCCTATTTTAGCAAGTTCATCTTTAAACACCACTCGACTTAACTGCTTATCCGTTTTTGCGAAACAATCCATTTCAAACATTTGATTCCACAAGTCATACTTCTTTATATCAGGATAATTTTCAAATCCTTTAACGCCCTCTTTTTTTAAACAATCAATTGCTTCATTTGCATTTTTACTCTTCCAATTTAAATATTCTTTATAATTATTTAACACTTCAACCTGTTCAGGTTTTATTTTTTCACTCAATTGTTTTTTTATAACATCAATTTGAGAAATTGAGTTTTGACTCTCTACAATCAATTGCTCATTATGAATGATATTCCTTTCTACATCATTCTCTAGATTTAAAAAGTTCATTGAAAACATATTAACAATCAAAAAGATCAGTAAACATACTAAGCTAGCTTTGCTCCTTAAAATACTTTTCATCTCATATTCCATATCTTTTTCTCCTAATTTGCCCCATTTAGATCGATTCTTTCTAAATATTTAACCATACAAAAATGAATGATTACGATTAATAAAATAATAATCCAAAGAATCAAAGAATTTATTGAGAAGATAGAACTAAATAAATTAATGTCTGTTAATAAAACGAGCAGACATAGACAAGGAACTAATAGACTTATACCACTGTTTTTTGTAAGAAGTGAAAGCACTTGAATCATAGTTGATAGAAAAGCTAGTAATACGATTGTTATCATTAAATTATTCATACACCACATGCTAATAGGTACGAATGTGTTTTTAACTATAACAAATACTTCATCTCCTAAGCCATAAGCGAAATATCCTAATACAAATAAAATACTGATCATCATCAAACTCATAATCATTGTAGCTATTGATGTTACAATTGTTCTTGATAAATAAATCTTCGCTCTTGAACCCGTCATTGTGAACAGTAATTTATAAGTGTTTGATTCAAAATCTTTAGACCAGCAGTCAAAATTAGATAATATTACACATGCAAGTATTACAATAATTGGAATCCCACCAAAAACAAAAAAATTAGATAACATATAATATGCTGTTGGCATTTTTTCGTATACAAAATCGTAGAATTGATTTTTCATATACATATCTTGAAGTTTGATTCGATTTTTTAGATCTCTTTCATCATTACGCAGCATGATTGAATATGATGAAAGATCTCCACCTTCATCAATCACTTTTTGAAGGAGCTTATCTCTTTTTATCATTGTTTCAGCGATACAATGTGCGTTTTCATGTTCAAGATTATAAGACACCAGTCTGCAATTTTCTAAATCTGCCTGCCAAAAATCTCTGGATTTTTCTAGTTTTTCTGTGTCTTCACCAATTTCTTTCATCCCATTAATCTGCTCTGTTATTATTTTAGATCTAGTTGCATCTGAAGTCACCATTTGCTCGTAATAATGAACTTGACTCGAAATAAAATTATTGTGTTTTGGCACAAAATAGAAACAAAAAATCACAATCATAGAAAGACATCCTATGATAAAAATGCCTATATTTCTTTTTGAAAAGAAAATACGGATTTCATTATAAATCAACGTTTTCATACGCTTATCCTTGGTACAAGTTTTGATAATATTTCTCTAGACCTTCTCCTTTGTCTTCAATTGAATAAATGGAAATATTATTTTTAACCAATAAGTTGATTACGTTAGAAAAATCATTATCTGAACCACATTCTAATCTTATATATTCATTATCGTTCGTTACAATATAGTCTTTTAAAATCTTTTGTGCATATTGATTATCTGAAGTTTTGATACACGAAATATGTTTTTGATGAAGCTCGTCTATTGTCCTATGTGCAATAAGCTGACCATCTTTTATAAAAATAATTCGATCTACTAGCTTATCTACTTCACTTAATTGATGACTCGATAAAAGAATACTTGTACCATCATTACGTATATCCAGAAGTTTCTTTCTTAAATCAATAATAGCCTGTGGATCCAATCCATTTGTCGGCTCATCCAATATAAGCAGTTTGGGCTTGGTCATCATTGCCAACGATAAAATCAAGCGTTGTTTCATACCCATGGAATAATGTCTAACTTCTTTTTTCAATTCACTATTTAGGCCACTAAAATCTTCCATTTCTTTAATTCGGCTTTTATCCAGTTTTTTCCATTTTGCGACCATTTTAAAATGATCCTTACCTGTAAGATTGGGATAAAGAGCTGGATATTCGATACTAACACCCATGTTAGATAAAGCATTTACCCGGTCTTTATCTATGTCATATCCATTAATTGTTATTTCACCTGAAGTTGGATGATATAAACCAGCAATACACTTCATTATGGTAGATTTACCTGAACCGTTAGGCCCAATCAATCCTAATATTTCATTTTCATTAATACTGAAAGAGATATCTTTTAAAATATTTACTTTATTTATTGATTTAAACAACCCATTTACCATTAAAACCATAGTGCACCTCCTTTGTGTATGTTTTTAAAATTACAAATTCAAATACTTTCCACAATTTTTTTGGTAAATTCCCAATTTGTTTTTGAAAACATTTTTTGTTCATGATTTAGTCTATCATCCATATTCATCACCTACTTTTTAAGAACCTGAACCATTATATCTTTTCAGTCCTCTTTGCCATAAAAAGGCTCCTATCACACCATAAATTATGTCGACTAAAGCAATCATAATGACATACACCCAATGCACATTCACTTTATTTAACAGAATTAAAGATGGATAATAATTTACCAAACCATACGGTAATAGTACCGTAACAATAAACTTAAATGCTTTATTAAATATACTTATCGGATAATGTTGTACACTTTCCTGTATTTCATTTGTACTATATAAAATAGATTTTGATTTCATGGTCCAAAAAGATATACAGCTTACTGAAAAAAGAATTGCGGTAAATACATACACTCCATTTATAATTGAGACTATAAATCCAAACATAAAACCAACTGTAATTTGGATATGTAACATTTTTGCCGCAAATAAAGCTCCAATCATTCCCGTTGTGAAATCACATAAATCTGTAATACTAATTTTTTCAGATGCTAATTGCAAAAGAGGACTCACCGGTCTTAATAGGAACCGATCAAATGTTCCATTCACAATATGATTCTCTAAATCACTAATATGTCTAAAAAAAGTATTATGAAATCCTAAACAAGATAAGAATAAACAATAATTAAAAACTATCTGCCAAAAAGTCCATTCATTTAGTGTATGAAAGTTTTTCAGCATGACCCAGATCAAGAGAATAGAAGAACCGTTAATCATGATAAGCCCGAAGAATCCTGCAATAAAACTTGAACGATATTCAGCAAATCGTTTTAAGCCCGCTTTTATTAGATCAAAATATAGTTGAACACTTTCCATACCCTAACCTCCTTGTACAACGATTTTCTTCGATACACATTTCCACATAAAACGTCCAATCAAAGATAATATAAAAATCCAAATCAATTGAAAACAAACGGTTTGAAAGAGATTGCCATTTCGAATAAAAAGAAGCAATGGCTCGTAAAATACATATTTAAAAGGTAACCAGTTTATTATTCTTAAAAGAAAATCCGGATAAAACCATAAAGGAACCACTTGTCCTGAACAAAATGCAATCAGGGCATGAAAAATATAGAGATATCCTTCTAGATCAAGACTTAAAAAACAAATTAAAGATAAAATATAATTCATTGAAAACAACAATAAAAAGCCAAGTACGAAAGTAATTAAAGCTCCAATTAAATTCACATTTAGCTCTAGTTTAAAAAACCAAGTTGATATTAAAAAAGAAGGAATTGTGAAAATGCAAAGATTAACCACCGTTGAAGAAAGAGTTCTTAAAAACAATTGTGTTTGTAATTCCATTGGCTTGAGTAAATCACATATAATTCTTCCATTTTTTATATTTTCTTCCACATAAATATGTGGACCATCCCACCAAGTAAATGCCTGTGATAAAGATATTGAAAATATACTATAAAGCAGCATTTGATTTAGATCAATATTTCCAAACAAAGAAGCATTCTGCTTATATAATGTCATCCATAACATTGCATAGGCATAGATTCGTATAAACACATTGACTAATGTCATGCAAAAAGCAGATTTATAAGCTGTTAAAGATGAATATTGTTGTTTTAAATAAGCCCATAAAACACGATACATATTAACATACCTCTTTAATTACATCTTCTATTTCTAGGTCCTTGATTGAAAAGTCTGCAACCTCTGTATTTTTTAATAAGCAACTCACAATATCTGTAACCGAATAAAGTTTGTAATTGTATTGAATCAGCATAGTTTTATCATCTAAATTCTGTATACGAAGATCTTGAAAATCTTCTAAAAACTTTAATTCATCAATAGAATACGTCTTATTAAATACAACTTTTAAATTTCGATACCGTATATATTTTTCTTTTACACTCTCTAAATTCCCATCATATAACATTCGACCATGGTTGATTAAAATTACTCGATTACATAATTTTTCCACATCCTGCATATCATGTGTTGTCAAAAATACAGTTACCTTCTTTGTTCTATTTAACTCCAAAATAAATTCTCTTAACCTATCCTTTGTTGCCACATCCAAACCAATAGTTGGTTCATCTAAAAACAATATGGATGGATCATGTATTAATGCCGCAATTAAATCACACTTCATTCTTTGCCCCAAACTCATCTGTCTTACTGGCAAATTCAAAAATTCTTTTACCTGCAGCATATCAGAATATTTTTCTACTCTATCTTTAAAATCACAATCTGGAACTTTATAAATCTCTTTTAACAGTTCTAAACTTTCTATAGCTGGAATATCCCACCAAAGCTGACTCTTCTGACCAAAAACAACCCCAATATGTTTAGAGTTTTCCTTTCTGTACTTTAAAGGATCTTTTCCAAACACTTTAATCATTCCACTATTTGGCATCAAGATTCCTGTTAACATTTTTATTGTGGTACTTTTTCCGGCACCATTTGGTCCAATATAGCCAACAATATCACCTTTACGTATACAAAAACTCATATCATCCACAGCTATAAAATCTTTAAAGTCAGGATAAATAATATTTTTAATCATATTTTTTAACCCACTCTTTTTCTGATATGTGCGGTATATTTTCCGTACATTCATAATTTCTATAATGTTTTCCATCAATCATCACCTTTCCATATTATATAAACAACTATTCTAAATTCAACTTTCGTATGTTTACTAACTATATGATTGATACACTTTATATGTGTATCAATACCTATTATAAATGTGTGCTGATCCAATCAATGAGTATATAAATTGTTTTAAAATACTAAAATTATAATATGAAGAATAACGTTAAAAATTACGTTTGGAAAATAGAATAAAACAAGAAATCCATATCACTTTATGTTACTATTAATCCACTGAGGTGATGCTTTTATGCCATATAAACATAAAATTCCAATTTATACAGAAAATTTAAATTTGACAGGTGCATATTTTAGACATCAAAGAATTATTGATGGACTTTCATTAACATACGTCGCAGATTCAATTCGAATGAACAAGGGTTTTTTAAGTGATTTGGAAAACGGGAAAAGAAATTTTCCTGATGGAACCATTAATCAATTAAATGATTTTTATAACTTAAAATTCGATGATTCTCTTAAATATTACATAGAATTAGAAAATAATATTGATGAAATATTTCACGCTCTATGTAATTCCAATACTTTTAAAGAGAAACAATTACTGGAATTAATTTTAAGTAAACGAGACATATATGAAAATAGCAGTGGATTTTTTTTATTTAATCTTTTAAATCTTTTTTATCTAATACGATTTAATTGTAATGAAACCTTTATTAATGATGAAAAAAAATTAATCGAGTCTAATTTAGATGCCATTAATTCCAAAGATTTATCAATCTTTTATTGTATTTTAGGTATTTATTATAAAAGAAATCCATCTACAAATTTTGTGGCTGAAAAGTACTTTAAAAAATGTTTGTCTTTATCTTCAAATATTCCTGACATCGCTGCACTTTGCACATTTGAACTAATTAGTATATATGCTGAAACAAACAGATCTGCGTTAGCATATACATATTGCGAAAAATCCAGAAGCATTTTCAATCGATTACAAAACTATACAACAATGTTTTTTATTGATTTTTTTCAATGTAATTGTTTAACAAACTTAGGACTCTATAAAAACTCAATTCAAAAGCTAACTGAATTGCTAAACAATATTAACCAATCAAGTAATAAATATATTTCAACCATTTATCATAGTTTAGCTTGGTGCTATTTATTAAACTGTCAATATAGTGAATGTATAAAATACACAAATCTAGCAATTGAAAACAAAGATCCATCTTGTGCTTTATGTTATTTCATACCCTATTCATATTATAAACAGAAGGAGTATCTAAAATGTTTAGATTATATAGAATCTCATTTAGAATATGCAGACGATTTTTACAAGCCTTTTTTGCAAGCTATAAGTGCTCGTATTCAAAAACAAAATGTTGATTTTGAAAAAAATATCATTTTGTATTATCAGTCACTCTTGCAGAACAATGTATACGAAGATATTCCACTTATTCAAAACTTTATTTTGGATTACTATACAGAAACCAACAATAAAGATATGATAATCAAAATCCTTATTGACATCAAATCATTTAACGATAAAGATTTAACATTAAAAAGCTCTACACTCTTTACCACTTCACAAAGTTAAGAAAATCGCACTTATTTATCATTAATTAAAGCTTGGGTAAAACATCATTTACTCAAGCTCTTTGTTTATCTAAATTCCTTTTCTGTTCTAACTGTTTATTATACTCTCTATACTTTGATGAACGTTTTCTTATATAGTCTAGACTCTTGATCTGACTTCTTAATACTTTAATATCCGGCGTAGTGCTTTTGCTTCTTTGGATAGTAAGGGAAATTGAAATATATGAATTATGCACATTAGCAGACTATTTTAATGTATCTACTGATTATATACTTGGTAGAACTGAAAACAAGGCTACACCAGATACTACATGTGCTTTTGAATCACTGCTAGTAGAGAACTATAGTTCTTTAAAAGAATTACGAAATTTAAATTTAGACGAAAAAGCAATTGTCACAAGCATAATCGCTAACTGTGTAAACTTAATTAATCTTAAAAACAAATAACTAACATTACTGCCATGTATTTGTGATATTATTATTGCAATGAGGTGATAATCTTATGCCATTTGTCAAGCAAATTCCAAAGTCACAACATAAAATAAATAATATTGGTGGATTTTTTCGAAACTACAGAATAAATGACGGTCTATCTTTAGCATATGTTGCAGATTCAATTCGGATGAACAAAGGTTTCTTAAGCGATCTAGAAAATGGGAAAAGAAATTTTCCAAATGGAACTATACAACAATTAAGTAATTTCTATGATATTTCATTCGATGAAAATCAACAACTATATGATGAAGCATGTGATATTCTTAACGAAGCCTTTAAAGCTTTATTTTTTGCTAACCAGACAGAAGAATCCGATATTTTAAAAAAAGCAGTGGAAAATACTAATATCTATGAAAATTCTAGTGCTTATTTTGTTTTTAAAATCATAGAATTACACTATCATATGCGTATTAGCAATAATAATAATAATACACAAATAGAATATATTAGAGAATTAGTCGAATCAAATTTAGACGCATTATCACTAGCTAACATATCCATCTTTTACTGTTTGCTAGGCATATACTACAAGCGAAAAAGTGTTTCCATTTTCATTGCTGAAAATTACTTAAACAAATCTTTAGAACTGTCTTCAAGTAATTCTAAAGTATATGCATATTCTCTTTTTCAACTAATCAGTTTATTCGCTCGTACTAATCGTGTAGCTTTAGCTTATTCATATTGTGAAAAAGCTAGAAATATCTTTAATCGACTAAATAACTATACTACTCTGTTCTACATTGATTTTTCACAATGCAATTGCTTAATTAGTATGGGATTATATGATTTTGCAACAGCTAAATTAAAGGAATTATTAAGTGATATCAATCAATCAAACAAAGAACATGTTCCAAAAATACACCACAGTCTAGCTTGGTGCTATCTATTAAACTGTCAATACAGTGAATGTATAAAATACACAAACTTAGCAATTGAAAACAAAGATCCATCTAGTGATTTATGTTATTTCATACCCTATTCATATTACAAACAAAATGAGTATCTAAAATGTTTAGATTATATAGAATCTCATTTAGAATATGCAGACGATTTTTACAAGCCTTTTTTGCAAGCTATAAGTGCTCGTATTCAAAAACAAAATGTTGATTTTGAAAAAAATATCATTTTGTATTATCAGTCACTCTTGCAGAACAATGTATACGAAGATATTCCACTTATTCAAAACTTTATTTTGGATTACTATACAGAAACCAACAATAAAGATATGATAATCAAAATCCTTATTGACATCAAATCATTTAACGATAAAGATTTAACATTAAAAAGCTCTACACTCTTTACCACTTCACAAAGTTAAGAAAATAGCTCTTTTATTTTTTCAAATGCTTCTTCGCTGATAACATGAAAAAGCCTTAATTTAAAAGGAAATTCTAAAGATTTTAAAGAAAAATTTTAATTCATTGACATAAAATTTTTATTCTGTTACTTTGAAAATAGGTAAGGCCTTACCCATTCAAAACAAAAAGGATGTGGAAAAAATGTATCACGGAAGATTTAAAAACAGTCACTATGAAGCTGGTTTTCATTGGGGACAAATGTTAAAAAAACATGGAATAGAAATCTCTAAGCAACACACTTTTGTTATTAGCGAAGAAAGACAAAATTTTGCAAAGGGAAGTATTCCTATTTACAAAAAATATTATCCAGAAATATTGGAGGAAATAAAAGGAATTGCTGACGGACAAGAATGTTCTTATGAGAATTTATGCACATTTTTGTTAAGCATGTATTGCTTTGAATTTAGCAATCACTGCACATGCTTTGCTTTTAAAGACAATCAAAATATTATTTTTGGAAGAAATAGCGATTTTTTAGTAGAATTAGAAAAGCTATATATGAATTGCTTGTATTCCCTTGATAATGTTTATTCATTTAACGGAAATACAACAGCTTTTGTGCAGATAGAAGATGGCGTAAATGAACATGGTTTAGCTGTTGGTTTAACATTTATATATCCTAAAGTCAGAGAATATGGCTTTAATGCAGGAATGTTAGTTAGATATATTTTAGAAAAATGCAAAACAACAGAACAAGCGATTGCTTTCTTAAAAAAAATCCCGATTGCTTCTCAACAGACACTTACAATATTAGATAGAAATGGAAACATGGCAATCGTAGAGTGTAACCCTTATATTGTAGAAGTCATATATCCTGACAATGATTGCTATGTAGTTAGCGCTAATAATTTCAATTCCATAAAAATGTGTCCATACAAAAATGAAGAATGTATTGACGACTGGAATTCTACAGAAAGATATAATGTCGCATACAAGACATTAAAAGAACAACACGGAGTATATTCTTTAGAACTTGCAAAAGACATACTTTCGGGGAAATATGGTTTTTTGTGTCAATATGACAGAAAAACGGGAGCTGATACAGTTTGGTCTGTAATCTATGATATAAAAAACAAACGAATTTTCAGAGTTGAAGGAAACCCTTCTCGAAAAAAGTTCAAAGAAGATACAAGATTTAGAATTATGTAAAATTTAGGCTTAGCAGATACATTGGTGACTAGTTAATATATTCAACATTAATGGTGTCTATTTAAGATTTACTGTATAAGTGTAAACGAAAGAGAGACTACACTTATGACAAGAACTTCAAAATATTTAAACCAAGATACTATCGCTGCTTTACAAGCATTTCAAATAGAAAAGATTGATCGTGAAATCACGGATTATTTAGATACAAACAATAAAATGAATACGTATATTTTGAACACTGCCCTAAATGCAGATGTTATCATCCTCGTTTAATTAAGAGCGGTTTTGCCAACTCTGGTAAGCAAATGCTTCGTTGTAAATCATGCGGAAAACGTTTTGTTGTAGACCGCGGTCAGCTTACTTTTTATTCTCACCAAGACCAATCCAAATGGAATGAACTTATCCTGGATACATTGAATGGAGTATCTCTTAAAGAAACGGCTGCTAAAATCAATGTAAACGAACGCAATGTTTTTAATATGCGTCATAAATTATTGGTTAGTCTAGGAACTGAGGAATATCCCATACACAGTGGGAAATGAAGTAGAAATGGATGAAAAGTATACTCCATACAATTATAAAGGAACTAAGATTGATGGAGTTGAACCCAAACATCGTGTAACACCTGCGACAAAGAGAGGGTTGTCTAATCAGCAGGTGTGTATCATCACTGCAATACAGAGATTCACTCATACAATAGCCAGAACATTATATTACGGCAAGCCATCCTCAATAGATCTATTAAAATTTGGTGAATGTCTTGAATCAAAATCTTTTACAACGAACTTTTAGAAAGTAAGAACTATACTAAGAAAGTGTTAATTAGTCATGAATCGTATGATAAATTCAATCATTTAAATACAGTGGATAGTTTCCATAAATTGATTGAAGAAAGACTGCAAAAATATAAAGGGGTAGCATCAAAATATATAAATCGGTACAATGCTTTTTTTCACGCAAAGAGAAACACAAGGAATGGATAATACAGAAAAGCTATAGTACGTACTACTTAGATTGAAAAACATCTATAAGATCGCTCGTTTAAAGGATTTGAAGAATAAATGGTTATTCGTATAAGTGATAAAAAGCATAATTATAACAATGTCACCAAATTGCTAGTTAAGCCTTAAAGTAATTCCAGAATATCCTGAATTCGCATGGTTTGAAGGAATTGTTAATAGTTTGACCCATCGTAACTATTCAATTATGGGAGATCATATCCGAGTGTCTTTATATGATGATCGACTAGAAATATTTAGTCCTGGACAACTGCCAAACATTGTAACATTGGACAACATGTTAAATACTAGGTACTCTAGAAATCCTAGAATCGCACGTGTTTTAAGTGAATTTGGATGGGTGAAAGAGTTAAATGAAGGTGTTAAAAGACTTTATGATGAAATGCAAATGTTCTTTTTGAAAAAGCCAAACTATTCTGAACCTAACGGAAATTCTATATTATTAGTGCTAGAAAATAGTATTACATCTAGATAACTTAGAACGGATGATAAGTTGTCCTCTATGTTTAGCCAAGAAATATTAGAAAGCCTTAATGAATATGAAACAACAATTATTCAATATTTAGCAAATAACAAATCAATCACTGTAAAAAAAGTAAAAGAAGTAATTAATAAAGGAGAAACATTTTCAAGGAAACAATTAAAACATTTAGAAAATCTATCTCTAATTGAATGGCATTGAAGTAATAAAAGTAATCCTACGCAACATTATACTTTAAAATCAAATTAGTATAGAATATATCCGATTTGTTAGCATTACCAACACGGTAGTGCTTTTCTTTTATCCATTTAGAAAAGATGGTGATACTATGGCAAATAATGATAAGACTGCACAAGCTTTTGATATGATTGAACAAGGTGTTAAAGACGTATATTCGTCAGATAAATTTAAAGACTATTTATCTTGTTTAAGTAAATTCCACAACTATTCATTAAATGAGTATTCCACGTACTCAGAGCCGCTCTGTCCACCACAGAAATCCACCCATTCCATCGTTTAGAGCTATCCAATCCATTAATCAGAGCCATTTATACACTTTCAGTTGTAAGATGTATTTGTAAAGTTTTAAATTCTACAAATCTTGCGAATTGGAGTTTTTTTGCATATGACGGAAAAATACCATACATCTAAATTTGTATGGTATTTTATATTGCTAACATAAATTATTAATTGTCATCTTCTGCCTGTCTGCTTTTTAAGATTTCCTTTGCTTCTTTAACAGTAATTGCACGCGAATCCGTTTCACTATTCAAGTAGATCTCTTCATCCCCATTTTGTAAGTAAGCTTCTCCACCTAGAAAGCCATCTCCTAATGGAATCACTTTTTCACCATCGTCACATTCAGGAAAATAACCTACATCCTCACTCATCTCATTTACTTCTTCAACATTGACCGGTTCCTCACTCGATCTTGCGAAAGCAGGATAAGCCGAAACAGCAACTAGACCAATAAACAAAGGAATTAATAATCGAATCTTTTTCATTGTTTCACCTCCATCTTTAAATATTGACTACATAGTAATAAGTTCCTTGTACAGCATTAGAAAACGTTTCCCTATCAAAAATATATCACGTTATTATTTTTTTACAAGTGTTTTATTTATTTTTTGCATATGCTAAAATATAAACGAAAGAAGGAATAACTCATGGAACAACTAACAAAAAAAGAAAGAACTATAATGGATATTTTATGGAATGCCGATTCCGCATTATCAGCTAGTGAAATCAAAGATACATCACCCGACTTAAATATCAATACCGTTCAGCAAGTTTTGCGTAACTTATTAAAATGTAAATTTATAGAAGTAGATGATGTTGTTTTCAACAAAAAGTCTTTAACCCGAACATATAAGCCTGTAGTCTCTCAAGCTCAATATATATCTGCTTTTATTAGCGATTCGAATCGTTTTAAACTACTATGTGGATTAGTTGATGAAGAAGATGACTTAGATTCTTTAAATGAACTTCAAAAGCTAATCAACAAACGAAAAAAAGAAATTAGGTGAATTATATGACATTTATTTTGTCAACATTATTATCTACATTAATTTTGACAAGTTGTATGATATTTATTTTTGATTTTTGTATTCATAAACAATGGAACATGAATCAAGTATTCTTCAAATTATTTTTGTTGATCATATTCATAAAACTATGTTTTCCATTTGAAACCAAGTTATCAATTCTTATCCCTTTAGATAAGATTATGAATCCACTAATCGATATTCTTCAATATAAACTATTCAATCAGATTTACATGTACCATTTTCTACTTTCTGTTGCTGTAATTGGAAGCATCTACCAATTTGCAGAACTAATAAAACACATTAGAGAATGCAATTACATTATTCACGAAGTAAAAAATAATGGTATTCGTATAGAAAATCCTGATTATGAAATTTATCAAACATCCTATATCAACACACCGATTGTTATGGGATTACGAGGAATCATTCTAATCCCTGAAGATCTAAACAAAGAAGAAATTGATTATGCACTTAAACATGAAATAACACATATTAAACACAAAGATAATTTAATCAAGTTCACTGCAAACTTATTTAAAATCTTATTTTGGTGGTTTATTCCAATATACATTTTTAACAAACAATTAGATCTTTATCTTGAACTTCACGCCGACAACAAGGCTATCGAAAATCTTGAAGAACGCCAAAAACTAGATTACCTGAATTTTCTGATTAAAACACAAAAACAAGCAATCAAATCTTCTACAACTGTTTTAAGTTCAAACTTATCATTCAATAGAAAATCAAATCTGAATTACCGCATAAACGCTATTCTTAATAAAAAAAATAGTCCGACTATTTTCGTATTTCCTATGCTAATTATAATGATTTTTCTTAATTTTTTGATTTTGACACCTTACTACACAGAATCAAATCTAACAAAAGGCACATATGAAATATCAAAATCTAATGCATACATATTGGTAAACGGAGGAGAAAAACAATTAGTCGTAAATATGAATGGAGAAAGTTTTATATCTCCAATAAAAAATTATTCACTTTTAAAAAAAGAAATTGACTTAAAAGAAAAGAATTCTCTATATATACCTGATCATGCTTTAGACAATGCAAAAGACATAACTCGATGGAAATACAAAGATGTAGATGGACATTTAAGCAAGAGAAAATTCAATGCTTATAAAAACACCTGGGATTCAGATTGGATTACATACGATAAACAAAATTAACAATAAATAAAAGCAGATCAACTGTCCTAATAGTACATGTGAATCTGCTTTATTATTTTGCTCTAATTTTGGTGTTTTTTTGCTTATACAGTCATATGAATTATCGGTTTCCGATAATTCATTCAATTATTTGTGTACTCATTTTGTACTCACGGCCAAAATCAGTATATAAAAAAGCCCTTATATAAAGGACTTTTGATGTTTATTGATGATCATTCGTAACCAATTTCCCTCATTTTTTGCAATTATCTCCCCATAGCTCCAAGTTTTTCTCTTATAAAAAACTCTCTCTTTTTCTTTTTTATTTTCATTTTTAAAACAAGAAAAATAGCTAGAAAATAATATGCTTTTATTCACGAAAAGTGGCTTAAATACAAGGTTTTTGTTATGTGAAGTCGTGTTTTTTACCAAAATCGAGTAGGAGAAAGTAATAAAACTTTCGTCCTCTCACACCACCGGGCAAGCC
>ENA-ORUG01001876-ORUG01001876.1-human-gut-metagenome-genome-assembly--contig:-NODE-1876-length-16562-cov-2.691343_pt1 | contig 16562 bp, 9 predicted proteins | sample MGYA00242079_ERZ509207 | MGnify/ENA primary metagenome ERZ509207 (study PRJEB26280, sample SAMEA2338780) | human gut metagenome | biome: human gut; feature: human-associated habitat; material: faeces...
ACCGCCGGCGGCCGTCCCTTCAACTCCGCCCGTCGCTTCCTTCTTCAGCAAAATGGTAAACTGTCTGGCCGCAGGGTCGTCATCGTCTTTTATATATTTGCGCACGACGTCCTCCTCCGTCTGTCCGTCTCTGATGCTGAAAAATTCCGTGACCTCAGGCTTCGTCTCCCATTCATAAAACAGTCCTATATCCTCCCAACGGGATGGCCGTATGATAAGACTTTTCGTTTCCATTTTTGTATCGGCTTTCTTTTCCATTTTATCTCCCTGGCGGCTCCTTTCTTTTTATGCTTTCTATATATCACCGCAGTCTGCGTGCGGCAGCCTGCGGGCGGCAGTCTGCGTGCGCAGCGGTCTGCCACAGCTCAGCTTATGATGTTATAGCTGCAGCCCTCAAAGACGGTGTCAAATCTGCATATCCCCTTATACCTGCAGAACGTGCAGGCTGAGCGTTCCTTCGTCTTCATCGGATAAACGTCTATTTTGCCCTCCGACAGCTGCATGCAGGCCTCCTCCACCTTGGCGGCAACCGCCTCCCTTAGGGCGGCGAAGTCCTCTTCGGAAAGCAGACCCTCCCTGCCGGCGCTTTTGACGCCTTCCTTTGTATTCTTGACCGGCGCTATTTCGGAAAATCCGGAAAATTCTCCGGCAATATCCTTTATAACCTGAGGATCGTCAACCATTACTCCGTCCAGCCTGAAAGCTTTTCTTATCTCTTTTTCCAGCGTCCCGGCGTCTATCTCTTTCTGAGAAAAATCCACCGCCGGCTCTTTTATCTTGAAATAAAACACTCCGGCAGGCTTCCTGGCTTCCACCTCCGAATTCCCCGCAGAGCCGCCTTCCTGGCCGCAGGCCGCCTGCAGATAAAGCATCAGCTGGAGCCTGTAGCCTTTGGCCGCTTCTTCCGTATCAAATGTTTCGTTGCCTGTCTTGTAATCTATGATCTTGACTCGGTCGTCGCTGAGATAATCGACACGGTCGATTATGCCCTCTATCAGCACATTTCTGTCAGGCAGCTTTACCTCCACCGGCGGCAAGCTGCCTTTCCTGCTAAAAGAGACCTCCGGCATTATGGACTTTATGCTGCCTGCCCTAACCTGCTCCACCATAGTCCAGCACACCTGACGGCATATCTCAAGAGCCCTTTCTCCCCTGTAGACTTCCACGTTTCCGTCGTTGAACAGGCCGTCTCTGTAGCTGTCTGCTATCTCGCCTATCTTTCTGTCAACCAGTTCTTCACATTGGCGGCGGGTGATCTTCATCCACGGCGACTCGGGCGCCGTTATTTCCACGCCGTCCATGGTCAGTTCCCTGGTCACTTCCATCAGACAGCGGTGATAGATGTCGCCGATTTCCCGCGGCGCGGCTTCGTATATCCTGCGCTCCTCCGGCTTGAGTCCATAAGCCACCAGGTGGGAAAAAGGACACCTGGCAAACTTTTCGAGTCTGGAGGGGCTCAAGGTAAGCGTTTCATCAGTTTCTCTGCGGAAAAGCGCGTCTGCGGCAGCGCGTCCCAAGTCCTCCTGCCTGTTGGTAAAGCTTATTCCGCGTCTTACCTTTTCTATCCTGTCCGGTTGATTTTTTCTCACCCAGCTTAAAACCTGGCTCCACTCCCGGCTCAGCGGCTGTCCTTCGCCGACGGCCTGCAGTGCTTCCGTCAGATGTCTTACGCCGCTTATGCCGCCGTTTATCAGCTTACTGCTGTCGCCGTCGTTTAAAACGTCTTTCTCCGCTTCAAGGTCCGGGAACAGTTCTTTCAGCTTAAGAAATATCTTTGACGGCTTTGTCTGACTTCCCTCTATGTCCGAAGCGCTGAAGCTCACCCACAGATAGTCGCTGGGGGCGGAAAGATTTTTATATATAGCAGTCTTTTCTTCCATAAACCTGACTGAATCGACTTTGCACAGCTCTTTTCCACCGCTCTGGAATACGTCTCTTTCCTCCGCGGAAAAGATTCCCTGGGACGGTTTTTCCTGGGGAATAACTCCCTCGTTGGCTCCGACCACTACAAGAGCTTTCATCCGGCCGCTTCTGCTTCTCTGCATGTTGCCTATCATCAGGCCGTCCTCGGAGGGCGGTATCTGCCCGATCTCCACCTCGGACAATCCGGCCGTGAATATATCCCTGAAAGCTTCCGCATCCATTTCGTCAGCTCCCATTATTTCATATATCTGTTCCAGAATCATCATCAGGCTGTCCCAGACTTGCCTGGTCTCGTCGGCGAATTCAGCGAAGCCTTTTTCCTCCTGCTCGGCGGCGAAGGAGGCTATCTTCTCAGGAAGTCTGGCTTCATCTCGCAGATACTTATAGAAGCCTTCGATGAAGCTTCCCATATCGGAAACTTTCAGCAGTTCCTCCAGCGGCGCGATGTTTCCCACCGCTCTTTTGCGGAGCGTTTCTATTCTCTCAAGCCCCTGCTCGCCGTACTCGCCCTTGCCTCTCCTGAAAGGCTTTTTCCACATGGTTCCTTTTACTTTATATTTGATGCTGTAGTTTTCCAGATCGGCAAGCTCTTCGCCCGTCAAATCGCCAAATCCCGATTTGAGCAGTGTCAAAACGCTTTCTGTCCTGTATTTTTCAATCACAACGTCTAATAACGATGTGACCGTCTGAACTACGGCGTTGGACATGATGTCTTTCTTGGCGTCTGTAAACACCTCGATGCCGTATTCGCGGAAAACCCTTGCCAGCGCTTCGCCGCGGCTTTCCATATCGTTGCATATAACTTTTATATCCCTGTATCTTAGTCCCTTGTCGCGGACCAGATGAAGAACGTAGGAGGCCGCGCTCTCAGCTTCATTGTATATGTTGGCGGCTTCCACCAGCGTAAGTCCGCCGCTGTCCCTGGATTTTACCGACGGGATCGCATAGAGTTCTCTCTCTATATGTTTTATCGCTGCCGCTTTGCCTGAGAAAGCAAATTCCTCCGGAATGGCGATTCTCCTGTGAGCGACCCCCAGACTGTCGGCCAGCTGCTCTGCATTGTGCATGACTATGCCCGGCAATTCAAACAGCTCCCTGTCACGGCCGCCGGAGGTTGTTCCGCCGCGGCCGCCAATTTTTCCGTCACGGCCGCTGTAGGCTCCACCGCGGCTTCCGGACGCCGTGCGCCCGAGTACATCAGCTGCTCCGTCCCAGGTCATGACGAGATTCAGTTCTTCTGCCGCAGTCATCAGCTTTCCCAACAGCGCCATGGCTTTAGGCGCGAAGCTGTCAAAGCCGTATACCCATACCCGGCTACCCTTTACCAGCCGGGAACGGCCTATCCTTTCCAGGTACAGGTCGACGTAATCCTCAGAATCCGTGTATTTTCCACGTATTTGTTCTTCGTAATCGGCGAAAATGGCATATATGTCCATCAGCTTTCTCGCAGTATATGAATCCTGCTCCAGGCTATCCGCCATGGTTTTCAGGTCCTCCGCCCCGCAGTCGTACTGTTTCATTTCCGATATGAAATTGTTGACGGATTCGAGAAATGAGCTCTTTTTCTCCATACCCCTAAAGACCTGGAGATCGTCGCTTTTTCTGCACGCGCTCTTGTAGAGAAGCATGTGCCTGCCGTATTTATCTATGAATCTTCTCCGGCCGCCGCCCAGCTCTTTGAGAACGTGGCTTCCCAGCCTTGACGGTGAAAGTATCTCGACATCCATAAGCGCTGAAACGCCAAGATGGCGGAAAGCTTCCCTTTCCGCCTCGAGCGTATACTGATCGGGGACCAGTATCAAGGTCCTGCCGTTCAGGCTGCTGAATATGAATTTCTCTTTGTCCAGATTCTCCCTGCTGAAGTAGATATTGAGCACTATTTTACCTCTCTACGCCTATTTCTTCGAGGCTGCTTCTTCAAGAACCGTCATCATGTCCATAGGCGCGGCTATTTCATAATCTATCTGACATCCCTTGAGCTTGTCGTCGTTTCCCGTTATCCTCCAGTCCACCAGCACCGACTTGACTTTAGCATTGTTGGCACATCTTATGTCAAAGGAACTGTCTCCCACCATAAGGGCTTCTTCGGCTGAAGCTCCCAGCTTCTCAAGCCCCAAAAGCAGCGGCTCCGGGTCCGGCTTATGCTTGTCCGTATCGTCGCAGCTCACTATGGCGTCAAAATATCCTGATATGCCGAATTTCTCCATGTAAAACTGCGTGGACTCTCCAGTTCTCGACGTGACGACGCCTATCTTATAGCCGGCGTCTTTGACTGCTTTGAGCATTTCGATTATTCCCGGGAAAAGCTTCACCAACTCGTCAGCCTTGGCTTTTTGATGGGACCTGTAAACTTCGGCGCTCTCTTCCGGCTCCACGTCCGGGAATTCCCTCGCCATCGTTATAAGCAGCGGCTCGCCGAAGCATTTTGTAATATGCTCTATGGGCATTTCGTGTCCTTTATACAGTCTGTATGTATGCTGCCAGGCCTCGACGATCACGTCGTTGGTGTTAACCAGAGTTCCGTCAAAATCAAATATAACTGTGTTTATCATAAATTCTCCTAATTCATTGTCTTCTCGGCAGTGGTTCTTTCAAATTAAAGCTTCATCGTCAGGCCGACTTTCATCTTTTCCGGGTCTATGGAAATGATCTTGACCTTGACAGTGTCGCCCACCGAAACCACGTCCATAGGATGCTTGATGTACTTATCGCTCATCTGCGATATGTGCACAAGGCCGTCGTTTTTAACGCCTATGTCCACAAAAGCGCCGAAATCCACCACGTTTCTCACAGTGCCGGTAAGCTCCATGTCTATCTTCAAATCCTCAAAGCTCTTGACATCGTTTCTGAAAACTACCGGAGGCGCGTCCTCACGCGGGTCTCTTGCCGGCTTTTTCATTTCTTCCACTATGTCGGCCAGCGTTATCTCTCCGACTCCCAGCTCATCGGCCATCATGGAGACGCTCTGTTTGAGATTTTTCGCACTGTATGCCGTCTTGATCTTATCTTCTATGCTCTTGTCTCCGCCTTTGCGTATGACCTGAGAATCCACGCCCAGCTTTTCCATCATCGCCTGGGCTGCGCCGTAAGACTCAGGGTGTACAGACGTTGCGTCCAGCGGATTGTCGCCGTCGGCTATTCTTAAGAAGCCGGCGCACTGCTTGAACGCCTTTTCTCCCAGCTTAGGCACTTTCATCAGCTGTTTTCTGTCGGTAAACTTTCCGTTCTCTTCCCTGTAAGCGACGATATTCTTGGCTATTCCCATGTTTATTCCTGCGATGTAGGAAAGCAGCGACGGTGAAGCGGTGTTCAAATCGACTCCTACTCTGTTGACGCAGTCCTCGACCACATTGGACAGCGCTCCCTCCAGCAGCTTCTGATTGATATCGTGCTGATACTGGCCGACGCCGATGCTCTTCGGGTCGATCTTGACAAGTTCTGCCAGAGGATCCTGCAGCCTTCGCCCAAGGGACATGGCGCCTCTGGTGGTGACGTCCAGGTCAGGATATTCCTCTGCCGCCAGCTTTGAAGCAGAATATACGGAAGCACCTGCTTCGTTTACTATGGTATATTGAATGTCATATCCGTTATCGCTTATAAAGCCGGCCACAACTTCCTCCGTCTCCCTGGAAGCGGTGCCGTTGCCTATGACGATTATGTCCGTATGATATTTCTCGACCATTTTTTTGAGCACGGCGCACGCTCCGGCCACGTCGTTTTTCGGCTGTGTAGGATAAATGGTCGTATATGCTTTCAGCTTGCCCGTCTCGTCGAGTGCCGCTACCTTGCAGCCCGTCCTGTAGCCGGGATCTATGCTTATGACTTTTTTGCCCTTTACAGGAGGAACCATGAGCAGGCTTTCAGTGTTTTTGGCAAAAATCTTGACTGCCTCTGCTTCCGCCCTCTCCGTCAGGATATTTCTCATTTCCCTTTCTATGGACGGTGCCATCAGCCTCTTATATGCGTCGGCTATGGTCTCCTGCAGCAGAGCGAAGAATATGGACTTCTCGTTCTTTATCACGGATTTGGCGATGATGCCGTGCATGTCCTCAGAGTTGACGGTTATCTTGACCTTGAGTTTCTTTTCCTTTTCGCCTCTGTTTATGGCCAGAACGCGGTGGTTAGGTATTTTGGAAATGGCTTCCTGTCGGTCGTAGTACATGTCGTATACGGTCTTTTCCTCAGGGTCTGCAGCCTCGGTGCAGATCACGCCTGAAGAATAAGTCTTTTCCCTTATGTCCTTTGTGATCTCAGGGTCGTCGGCGATCATCTCGGCGATTATATCCATGGCTCCCTGCAAAGCTTCTTCAGGGCTGTTGACTTCCTTTTCAGGATCGACAAAGGCTAAGGCTTCATCTAAAGGCTCTCCTTCAGTCTTGAGCTGGGCGAACATTATCATGGCCAGAGGCTCCAGGCCTCTTTCCTTTGCTTTAGATGCCCTGGTTGCTTTCTTCTGCTTAAAAGGCTTATACAGGTCTTCTACTCTCTGCAGAACTTCCGCTTTCTGAATTTCCTCCTTCAGATCCTCCGTCAGCTTGCCCTGCTCTTCGATGAGCCTTATGACTTCTTCTTTTCTTTCCTCGAGATTTCTCAGATATTTGAGCCTTTCGTCCAGGTCTCTCAAAACCACGTCGGTGAGGCCGCCGGTAACTTCTTTTCTGTAACGGGCGATGAAAGGTATGGTATTGCCCTCGTCTATCAGTCCCACAGTGTGCTCTACCTGAGTAGTCTTGATCTTGAATTCTGCCGCTAATTTCTGTATTATATCCATCTTCATTTAATCCTTATGCTTGAGTTTTTCGTTGATAAAATAGTCGATGTCTCCGTCCATCACCGCCGCCACATTGGAGGTCTCGGCTCCCGTCCTGTGGTCCTTTACCATGGTGTAGGGCTGGAAAACGTAGGAGCGTATCTGGGATCCCCAGGTATTCATCGAATAGTCGCCCTTGAGTTCTTTCAGCGTTTCCTTGTGTTCCTGCTCTTTCAGCTCGGCCAGCTTGGACATGAGTATCTTCATGGCCACTTCCCTGTTCTGATGCTGGCTCCTCTCGTTCTGGCACGTTACCACTATGTTGGTAGGCAGATGGGTTATCCTTATGGCTGAGTCTGTCTTATTGACGTGCTGGCCGCCGGCGCCGCTGCTGCGGAAAGTGTCTATCTTCAGATCTTCCGGATCGATTTCTACCGACAAGTCCTCTTCGACCTGGGGAACCACCTCCAGCTGTGCAAAAGACGTCTGTCTCTTTCCTGCAGTATTGAACGGCGATATTCTCACCAGCCGGTGGACGCCTTTCTCGTTTTTAAGATATCCGTAAGCGTTTTCGCCGTCTACCATTATGGTCGCGCTCTTGATGCCGGCCTCGGTGTCGTTTTGGTAATCGGTTATTGTGACTTTATAGCCTTTCTTCTCGCTCCAGCGCGTGTAGAGGCGCAGCAGCATGGAGGCCCAGTCCATGGCGTCGACTCCGCCCGTTCCGGCATGAATGGAAACTATCGCTCCGCACTTGTCGTATTTGCCTGTGAGCAAAGTAGAAATCCGCGTGTTTTCCAGCTTTTCCTCAAATTCTGAAAACAGTTTCTGTATCTCTTTGGCCATCGAAGCGTCGTCGTCCATCTCTGCCAGCTCTATGAGCTCTTCTATGTCCTTGAGAGATTTTTCAAGGCTGCGGAAATTGTCCACCACAGACTCCATGGATTTCTTTTCTTTCATGGTTTTCTGCGCCTTTTCAGGATTGTCCCAAAATCCCTCTTCTTCTATTTCTCTGTTGGTTCTGTCTATTTCTGCTTCTAATTTAGCCAGGTCAAAGAGAGTCACCGACTTCTCGCAAAGTCACCTCCAAAGCGGGAAGCTCCGCTTTGATCTGTTCAAATTGAATCATTGTCAGGCTCCTTTCAAAACATTAGTATATTGATTTTACCACAAACGCGGACGTTGCGCAATCATGGCTAAGGCCAAAAAAAACGACATCCGAACTCCTAAAAAAACGACATCCGCGTGCGGTCTGTTGCCGCTCGTGGATGCCATTTGTTTTAGAATATTTTCTTTGACTGGCGTCGATGCTGACTGTCACTGATGAAATGCGCCTCTTTCCCGGCTATTTCATCAAATCTTTCATCTATTTCATCATGTCTTCCATGAAAATGCCTACGGACGATCCCAGCTTAACGTCTACTCCCATTCTGTAAAGCGTCCTCTCGATTGCAGCCAGCGCGCATATCAGGTCATGAGTATCTGCATTTCCCATATGGCCTATTCTGAACATCTTGCCTGCATAAGCCGCAAGTCCTCCGGCCACTATGATGCCCTCTTCCTGTACCATATTCCTGAACGTCACGTCGTCTACTCCATCCATGTAAAGCACGTTGGAAAGGGTCGGCGCTTCGTGCCCCTCTTCTGCGAGGATTTTGAAGCCCAGCGACTTGAGAGCGTGTCTCATGGCGGCCGCCTGTTTCTCATGGCGGTCAAATCTGTTTTCCAGTCCCTCTTCCATTATTATGCGGATGGCTTCTTTCATCGCCCACACGAGATTTATGGCCGGAGTGGCGAAGTATTTCGACGGATCATCCATGATAGGTATCCATTTCTCATAGTCTACATAATACTCAGGAATAGTTTCTCCCAGGCTCTTTCTTCTGGCCAGGGATTTTTCACCGGCGAACACGAGAGCCAGACCGGGAGCCACGCCGAAAGCTTTCTGTGAGCCTGTCAGAAGAACGTCTATATGCATCGAATCCACGTATGATCTGGCTCCTGCAGTGGCGGCTACACCGTCGACTATGTAGATGGTGTCAGGGTATTTCTCGTGCATCATCTTTCCGATCTCTTCTATCGGCGCCAAAACTCCCGTAGCCGTATCTACATGGGATACTGTCATGGCGGCGTAGTGCTTTTCAGCCAGTTTCTTTTCGATCTCTTCTACCGGCACTATCTTGCCCCATTCGCTCTGGATGACGTCCACGTTGAGCTTCTTTCTCTTCGTAACGTCCAGGAATCTGTCTCCGAAAAATCCATGAGAAATGACGAGAACGTTGTCGCCCTCTTTTGTATTGTTGGCGATTGCCATTTCCATAGCAAGGCTTCCTGTACCTGCTATGACGAAAGCCTGACCTTTGCAGTCCATCAGGACTTTGAGGTTTTCTATAACTTCCTTGTAGTCCCTGACGAATTCAGGATCGCCGAAAGCGCATGTGTCTCTGCCCATCTGATCCTGAATGCTTCTCACAGTAGGCGAAGGTCCCGGTATCATGACAATTTTTCTGTTAATCATTCTTTTCCTCCTTTGAAAAACCTTTTATATTAAACAAAATTTTTTACTCCGCAATTATGGTAAGCATTTTTCATGCCAACGTGCAGGTGTTTTGTTTGCATGGGCTGAAACGTCTGGTTTTCGGGGTTTATGCCGATTTTTGATTCGCGTGCTTATTTTTATCCTGCGATTTTTTTGAGAAAAAAGCGATATTATTATTATTTATGATAATTTTTATCATCACCGCCACCGCCGCAGTTCAAGGCCTCGCAGAGCCGCATGTCTGTCAAAGCACCAACAAGGCATACTCCCCTCGGAATATGCCTTGTTTTTTATATTTCATGGCTGCGGTCAGGCCTGCTCCGCCCGCGCTACAGGGAAGAAAAGCATTGGCTGAACATCTCTTCCGCAAAGTCGCCGTCGTTCATCTTCTCTTCAACGTACCCGTTGAACTTATCCTTGTCTATTGCGCCGTCCTGCAGCACGTCGAAATAGCCCGGATAGTTGTTTTCTATCGCCGTTCTTTCAGCTTTATATGCACTGCCGCTGAAATTGAATGTGATATGATCCACATTATCGATCAGCATGAAAATTGATACGGCATTATACAGCATGGCTCTGTTCACGTATTGATTCTCGTTGTAATACCAGTCTGTGGTGCTGTAGTCTATGGTCAGGCCGATACTGCTGTCTTCGGAATCGCTGCTGCCGCCGGCTCCGCCAGCTCCGAAACCTCCGTTTATTTCAAAAACGCAACCGTATTCTGAAAGCGGCAGGTCATGAATGAGATTCCCTGTATTGCTGTTATCTCCGATATATTTATTCTTATATTTTATGATATTGTCGATGCCGCTCTTTTCCCTGTCAAAGGGCGTCATCGGAATGGTATCGGAGCTGTATTCTCTCCTAGTATCTATAATATAGTACTCGTTTTGAGTGTCAGCGTTTACCCTGTACACTTTGTACAACAAGCTGTCGTATGTTATCAATTTCGATTCCCCGAACTCCGTCGCAGTCGTATAGCGATATATCGGCGGCCTGTGAAACGATGCGACGCTGAAAAAGTCAACCGCATAGAACACCGTCAAAGCGACAAGAAAAGCCAAAGCGCATATTCCGGCCTTTTTGATTCTGTTTTTTATCTTCAATTCTCTGAACAGACCTGCTGTAAATATCAATATGCCTATGATAGAGTAAACTGAACTCCAACTGCTTTCCGGACTGAAAACTATAAAAGCGCTCAGGCTGACCAGTACGCCTGCGGCCATTATGAAATATGATATCTTTCTCTTTTGGTTTTCAATCTGTTTCTGCGAGTAGCCGATGATATCAGAAGTATTTTTTTCTAATTCCTTCTGATATTCTTCCGTCTTTATTTTCTCTCCGCTGAACAGTTCCCTGCTGAGCACCTCTCCGTTGAGCAGTTCGCTGACGGTAATGCCGAGCTCCGCGCACAGAGGTTCAAACAGCGACAAGTCCGGCATGCATCTGCCCGTTTCCCATTTAGATACGGACCTGTCTGATACCCCCCCCCCCAGCTTTTCGGCAAGTTCCACCTGTGTGAGATTTTTCTTTTTTCTGCTTTCCGCAATAAATATGCCTATCTTTTCCTGATTCATAAAAATGTCCCCCTTTTCACAGACTATCTTACAATATCAAGGCTTATTTGCACACGAACTGGAAGTAGAGTTTTAAATTTTCATATGCGGGGTTAAACATTTTTCTTCAATGGTCATTTCTTTTTTGCTTGTTTTGCTTCACTCAATAATCTATCAAAATCAGAAACATAATTTTTATCTTAAATGACTTTATATTTCTCATATTCACTTATCGCTTTATCTTCAGCTTGCTTATGTGATATTTTGCCTTTATCCTCCAGAACTTCGTAGTGGAATATCTTTAGCGCATTTTCAACTTCATTTTTCCAATCATCCATATACATTGCAATATTTCTTTCAGCATTATTTTGGGCAACAACAATATCTGATTATAATATTTGGTATTATAAGTCTGCTTTCCGCCATTACCACATGTTCCAAAATGGAACATGTGCTATTTTTTTCAAGTTCTCCATCATCATAAATATTGTTAATATGTTTTGTTATAGCAGGTCTCTTCACTAAAAAATTGCTAATTGTATTATACTATTTCAGATCTTATTTCTCAATAAATCCACTCTATAAAAAAGGGTGTCAACAAATCAATTTTTTGCTGACATCCTTTACTTTCAATAAGTTTTATTATAATTTTTTTAAACTATTTTCCACAGCAGTTCTTATATTTTTTCCCGCTGCCGCATGGACAAGGGTCGTTTCTGCCGACTTTAGGCGTCTCTCTCCTTACGGTCACAGGCTTCTGGCGCTCCTGAGGCTTAGGCGCGGCCTGAGGCATGCCCTGCTGAGCAGGCACCCGTCTCGGGTCATCGCCGGTGAAATCCTCCTTGCGCTCTTCGCCTCCCAGGATGATCTGTCTTCTCTCCGTTCCTGTCTTGAGAGTTACGTTATAGCAGTGGCGCACCGCCTCTTCACGGATCTCATTTACCATGGCCTCGAACATGTCGAAGCCCTCAGCCGCATAGGCGTTGGCCGGATTTATCTGGCCGAGGGCGCGAAGGCCTATACCCTGTTTCAGGTCGTCCATCGCATCGATGTGCTCCATCCAGTGGTTGTCTACTACGCGGAGGAGAATCATCTTCTCTACTTCGCGCATGCGCTCACTGCCGATCTCCTCTTCCTTTTTCTCGTAAAGACCGCGGAAAATCTCAAGCACGTCTTCTTCCAGCTTTTCTTCCGTCAGCTCCAGCTTTTCCTCGTCGGAGTATGACACGCCCTCAAACGAGCCTGTAATCCTCTTCAGGTTTTCATTGAGCAGCTGCAAATCCCATTCTTCGGCAAATTTGCTGGCGACAGTGACGGAAGCGACGGTGTTTTTCACCAAATCCGTCATCATTTCCATAATGTACTCTTTTATATCGTCGCCGAACAGGACTTTGCGGCGCTGGTCGTAGATGATTTCGCGCTGCTTGTTCATTACGTTGTCGTACTGGAGCACGTATTTTCTTATTTCAAAGTTGCGGCCCTCCACTTTCTTCTGGGCGTTTTCTATGGTTCTGGAAAGCATGCCTGCCGCTATGGCCTCCTCTTCCATTCCCATCTTGCCCATCAGATTCTGGATTCTTTCACCGCCAAAGAGACGCATTAGATCATCCTCGAGGGAAATGAAGAACTGGGTGACACCCGGGTCTCCCTGACGTCCGGAACGTCCTCTCAGCTGGTTATCTATACGTCTTGACTCGTGCCGTTCGGTACCGATTATGCACAGGCCTCCCAAGTCTCTGACTTTCTGCTGTTCTTCAGCCCTTTCTTCCTTGTATTTTTCAAGGAGCTTGGAAAACACCTGGCGGGCGTCGTTCATCACCGGGTCTGTACTGCTGACAAAGCTAGTGGCAAAAGAAATCTGCTCTTCCGTATACTCGAGCTTTTCCATCTCTTTTTTCGCCTCAAACTCCGGATTGCCTCCGAGGATTATATCCGTACCTCTACCTGCCATGTTGGTGGCGATGGTTACGGCTCCGAGACGGCCGGCTTCCGCTATTATCTGAGCTTCTTTTTCATGCTGCTTGGCGTTGAGCACGTTGTGCTTGATTCCTCTTTTCTTTAAGAGAGAGCTGAGCAGCTCGGAATTTTCAATGGAAATAGTGCCGACAAGCACCGGCTGTCCGGTGGCGTGGATCTCGGCTATCCTCTCGATTATGGCTTTGAGCTTGGCGTTCAAAGTAGCGTATATGGCGTCATCCATGTCTACCCTGGCGATAGGCTTGTTGGTCGGTATCACGACTACGTCCATATTGTATATTTCACGGAATTCCTCTTCCTCGGTCTTGGCGGTACCTGTCATACCGGCAAGCTTGTTGTACATGCGGAAATAATTCTGGAGAGTTATGGTGGCCAGCGTCTTGGACTCGGAGCGCACCAGAACACCTTCCTTAGCCTCTATGGCCTGATGGAGTCCGTTGCTGTATCTTCTTCCGAACATGAAACGTCCGGTGAACTCGTCTACGATGATGATTTCGCCGTCTTTAACTATATAGTCCACATCGCGCTTCATAATGTTGCGCGCCTTGAGAGCCTCGACCACGTGATGGTTGATTTCCATATTCTCAGGGTCGCCCAGGTTTTCAATGCAGAAATATTTTTCGCACTTGGCGACGCCCTCGTCGGTCAGCGTGACTTTCTTTTCTTTTTCTTCTATGGTAAAGTCCTCTTCCAGCTTGAGTCCTCTGACGCAGCGGTCTGCTTTCTGGTAAAGGTCTGTGGATTTGTCCCCTCTGCCGGAAATTATCAGCGGAGTTCTGGCTTCATCTATGAGGATGGAATCGACTTCGTCGACTATGGCGAAGTTCAGATCTCTCTGCGTCAGCTGTTCTTTGTACGTCACCATATTGTCTCTGAGGTAATCGAAGCCGAATTCGTTATTGGTGCCGTATGTAATATCGGCGGCATAGGCAGCCTTCTTTTCCTTGTCTTTGAGCCCGTGGACCACGCATCCTACGGTAAGGCCGAGGAAAGTATATATCTTTCCCATCCATTCCGCATCTCGCTTGGCCAGGTAGTCGTTGACGGTGACCACATGCACGCCTTTGCCCTCGAGGGCGTTGAGGTATGCCGCGAGCGTGGCCACGAGAGTCTTTCCTTCACCTGTCTTCATCTCGGAAATCCTGCCCTGATGAAGAGCGATACCTCCGATAACCTGTACTCTGAAATGCTTCAGACCCACGCTTCTCCAGGCACCTTCCCTGCACACCGCGAAAGCTTCAGGCAAAAGGTCGTCCAAAGTTTCGCCGGCGGCCAGTCTCTCTTTGAATTCTCCTGTCTTGGCCTTAAGCTCCTCGTCGCTCAGACTCTCCATCTGTTCCTCAAGAGCCATTACCTGATCCGCGATTTTTTCTAGTTTCTTAACTTCCTTGGAATTAAGGTCTCCAAAGACTTTCTGCATTAAACCCATAAGTTTCCCCTTTCTATTCCTCCGCAGACAGTTCACTGACGATCATATTTATTTCGAGCGCTTTCCTCTCGTCCGCCTTGGTGACTGTCACGTCAAATTCCTTGTAGTCCGCCGTATACACAAATCTGTCTCCCACAGCCGGCAGCTTGTCTATCTGAAGCACCACCCATCCGTTGACGGTGGTCGCGTCCACTTCCTCTTCAACGTCGAAGTAATCGAACATCTTGTCTATGTTTGTGCTGCACAAAACTCTGTAGCTTCCGTCCTGCTGCTGTATTATATCCTGCAGAGCGGCCGCGTCGTGCTCGTCATAGATTTCTCCGACCAGTTCTTCTATTATATCCTCCATGGTCACCAGCCCGTATGTGCCGCCGTACTCGTCGACTATGATGGCGATGTGAGTTTTGACAGTCTGGAGCTTTTTCAGAAGCTGGGCGATTCTCATGGAACCGGCGACAAAGATTACAGGTTTGACATATTCGGACATGGAAGCCTTTCCGCCCTTGATAAAGTTGTGGAAATCTTTCTGATTGAGAACGCCTATGATATTGTCCAAGTCGTCTTCATACACCGGCAGTCTGGAAAAACCCGTCTCAAGGAACAGCTTGGCGACTTCCTCTTCGTCTTCGTCTATTTCGACGGCTTTGATATCGACCCTAGGCGTAAGCACATCCCAGGCCTCAAGATCGTTAAATTCTATCGCATTTTGTATCAGTTCGCTCTGTCCCTCGTCTATTCCGCCCTCGGTCTCGGCTTCCTCGACCATGGTGAGAAGCTCGTCTTCTGTGATAGGCCGGTTGCCGTCAGCGTTGAACATCTTGGCCAGGAATTTTTTCCAGCATGCGAAAAGCCAGTTTATCGGCTTCAGTATGGTGGCGAAAAGTTTTATGATAGGTGCGGAAAACATGGCGAATTTCTCCGGGCTTTCCTTTGCTAGGCTCTTCGGTGAAATTTCTCCGAATATGAGCACTACCACAGTTGCTACGGCCGTGGCGATGGTCGCTCCGTATTTAGGGTAAAGTTCTATGAACATTACCGTGGCAATTGAAGAAAGGGCGATATTGACGATGTTGTTTCCTACCAATATGGTGGAAAGCAGATTGTCATAGTTCTCTGAAAGCTCCAGCACTTCGGCGGCTCTCCTGTCTCCGTCCTGCGCCATGTTCTTCATTCTTATCCTGTTCAGCGACGTGAACGCCGTCTCCGTCGCGGAAAAATATGCTGAAAAAGCATTTTATGAAAGAAAGTCTCCAAATCAGGGCACGTACATGGGTACCGTAATAGCCCCGCCACCGGGACAATGTGGCACAAACCCCAAAACGAGCGAGCGGCAGCAAGCGGGCCATAAAACCCGGGGTCCAGGGGGCTTGCCCCCGGCCCTCTTTCTCCCCATTTCTCGGGAGAAATGGGGACCCCGCCGGGCAGGCGGGCCCCCGGGGCGCTGCGCCCCGAGGCATCGGAAAAGCCCCGACCACGGGAAGGGTACGCAGCACCCTACCGCACCCCCTCCGTGGCGGCGGTGTACACCCGGATGGGTTCCCCGGTCTCGGTGTCCCGGGCCTGGGTGAGGTAGGTCCAGCCGCACTTCTCATAGAAGGCCGTGTGGTCGGTGACCAGGTACAGCCGGGGGATGCCGGCGGCCCCGGCCTCCCGCCGGGCCAGGTCCAGCAGGGCCCGGGCCAGGCCCTGGCCCCGCCAGGCCTCCTCCACAAAGAGGGCGCAGAGGTTGGGGGTGAGGTCCGGCCGGTCGTGGAAATCCTGGGGGATGAGCCCCACCCCCGCCACAATCTCCCCGGCGGAGAGGGGCAGGCCGAAATACTGCCGGGTATACTCCGCCGCGTCGGCAAAGGCGTGGTGGGTGACATAGTCGGTGTAGTCCTCCGGCACCGGCGCTATGCCGTGCTGGCCCAGAAACCGGATGTCGATCTCCAGCCAGATGCTGTTGGAATCCAGTAGGGTGCCGTCCAAATCAAAAAAGTACATGGAAAACCTCCGTGAGTCGGTTGAAAAAGTCGGTCTGTCTTTCGTGGGATGTGTCAGGTCCGACGTACATGCCGCCGGATGCAGGACAGGAAGCTACTCCTCCGTCCAGAACCGCCAGGGGAAGTGGACGGCCTCCTGGGCGTAGTCGATGCCGATGCGCTCTCCCGTGAAGATGTGCCCGGGGGCGTCTCCGGCGCAGACGTACAGCGGTCCGCACGGAACGGTCACATCCAGGCCGTTTTGCTCCCGGGTGAGCAGCAGCCCCCGGCACAGCTTCCCCGGACCGTTGAGAAAATTCTTTTTCTGATAGGCAGTCATGGCGTCCATCTTGCATCCAAAACGGTTTTTTGCTATAATATCCCCGTTTGCGACGGCCTGCGCCCCGCGGATCAGCACGGCGCAGGG
>ENA-ORUG01001891-ORUG01001891.1-human-gut-metagenome-genome-assembly--contig:-NODE-1891-length-16483-cov-4.039932_pt1 | contig 16483 bp, 9 predicted proteins | sample MGYA00242079_ERZ509207 | MGnify/ENA primary metagenome ERZ509207 (study PRJEB26280, sample SAMEA2338780) | human gut metagenome | biome: human gut; feature: human-associated habitat; material: faeces...
GGGTATTTACGGAGAAAATACCGTAGCTTATTAGGGAATTTTCCGAGCCGCAATAATGAAAACGAGATGCTATATCACAGAGATGCGTCTACTTTACAGAAAAAGCGTCTCGATAACATCTACCTTAAATCTGTTTGCGAGTCGCTTGAAGAAGCCTTGAAAAATCCCCGGTTCGTCAACGCTTTGGTGGAAGCTGTATGCATAAGTCTGAGACTTTCGATGGATGAGAATATTCACAAGTTCTATCGCATTATCAAAGCCACTGATAGGGAACTGGAATATCTGCGCACCTCAGAAATCGATCCTGAGCTATGGCAAGGCTGCATTGCTGCCTTCGGTGCGAGCAAAGAAGAAATAGATTTTTGGGAAGAGGTATGCCGTAAGAATGGAAAAGAATTTAACTGTTGCCATGATGACAATCTTGACAGAAACATGTTGGCTGAAATTTTGGGTATTGAAAGAAGCATTGCCACAAAAGAGGCTTTTGAGGCGAATCAGAAACGACTACTGAAAGCTCAACGTGATAAATTGACAGCCGGATATTGCTGGCATATACATAGTCTATCCCTTGGGAATGCAGAGAAGGAAAGATGTTATTTAGCCCGAAAAAGTGACTTTGAGAAGGATGATTGGGTGGAGAATCTTCAGAAAGGCATTTCACATAAACTAGCCCCTGATTATGCAAATATAATAACCAAAGAATGTCGGGATCGGTTTGACTTCATCCAAGACGCAGATTCGAATGATAATTATCCAGATATATTGGACGATTACAAAAAGCTGATTAGCGAGTGCAACAGTTCTCTATCTCTGAGCGAGGCGCAGAGAAGTATGTTATATTTCCCTGGTCATGTCAAAGAGTTGGAATCATGGCTTCAGGATATATCGAAAGCAAATGAGGAAAAGGAAGAAGCCGACTCTAATCGACTCATTGGTTCTTCTATATTGCCGATAGAAGAAGTAAGTATTGAGCTGGTGGATAACACTTCTATACACGACGGAAAGAACTATGGTGGAGGAGGTGGTGGCGGTTGTAGCAGCAATGACGATAAGGTAAAAAAACGTCATGGCAATTGGGCGGAGGATAAGGTGGTCGAGGCTATGGAGAAAGACCCACGTTATAAGATTATCCGCAAATGGTCGAAATATCTCGATAAATTGAATGGTAGCGATGAGGTAGGCTACGATCTGAGTTACGAATTAACATCGCGCCCCGGAGAGACGAGAATGCTTGAGATTAAATACAGCGACGGAAAGTCATTCATCATGTCTGCCAACGAATTCAATGTAGGCTGCAAGAATCCACTTTACGACTTTGCGCTTGTATCCCCAAAGGAAATTAAAATAATCCAAGGAGCACTGACTGATGACAGCCGTTATAGAGCTACAGCACATTCATATAATGTCAAAGTGTTAACCACAACGAAAACCGATGTATGTTTTTCAGATACTGATAGTAATGAGCACATTCAGTAGAAGTAGTATAAGATGGACTGTTTTTTCCCTTATTCTGACTTTACTTTAATTAATGAACATATATATGAATACGAGGATAAAGTAAGGTTGCTGATATCATGGAAAATTGTAGATTTCAAGCCTCAATTTTGATGGAAAAGTGTATAAAGGAACTCTGATTCATTGGAAAAAGTGTGAGATTCTAGATATTATTCGCTTGAAAAAATGTATCAAGCCTTGGTTTATTCGCTAGAAAAAGTGTAATTTTGTCATTGAAGAATAAGGTTGTGCCATGCTTAAAAGGAAAATAGAAACATATTTAGCCGATTGGAAACAGTCTAAGGACAGAAAGCCTCTAGTGATAAAAGGTATACGCCAATGTGGAAAGACATATATTGTCCAGAAATTCGCAAGGGAGAATTATGATAGCGTGGTCTATATGAATTTCATTCTTGAACCAGACAAGAAGTCTGCCTTTACTGGCAATATAGATGTTGATACTATCATTCTCAACCTCTCAGCTTTGATCCAGGGCAGTCGTTTCATTGAAGGAAAAACCTGCATTATCCTTGACGAGATTCAAGAATGTAAGGAAGCAAGAACTGCCTTGAAGTCATTCCATATAGACGGGCGTTTCGATGTTATCGCAACAGGTTCTCTTTTGGGAGTGAAAGGTTACGGCCAAAGCAAGAAAAAGAAAGAAGATGTAGGACAAGATTCAGTTCCTGTCGGATATGAAACAGTGATTGACATGTACCCGTTGGATTTTGAAGAGTTCCTATGGGCAAACAGTATCAGTCCTACTGTTATTGATTCTGTAAAATCATGCTTTGAGAACGAGACGGTTGTCCCCGAGGGGGTTCATAAGGCCATGATGGAGTTGTTGTACAGATATGTCATTGTCGGAGGTTTGCCGGAAGTGGTGAATTGTTTCCTTGAGACTAAGAATATCGAACTTATATATAAGTTACAGCGAAATCTTATTGCCGAATACGAAGAGGATATGGTCAAATATGCAGATGATGCAGATAAACCCAATATCCGTGAATGTTTTGAATCTATTCCGAAGCAATTGGCTAAAGAAAACAAGAAATTCCAGTATTCAGTTGTAAAAAAGGGAGGAAGGTCTTCTCAATACATTGGTAGTATTCAATGGCTGGAGGATGCCGGGATTGTACGTAGATGCTATAACATACAAACCACGGAACTGCCGTTAGAGGGAAATTCCATCAAGGACTGTTTCAAAGTGTACACTACCGATATAGGTCTCCTTGTGGCAATGCTCGACTACGGCACTCAGGCGGATATTTTAAAGGGTAATCTTCTTGGATACAAGGGAGCTATCTTTGAGAATCTGATGGCGGATTTTCTATGTAAATCCGGTCAAAAATTATACTATCTCCATAAGGATAGCGGACTTGAATTAGACTTTCTGGTAAGATTCAAAGGCGAATGTGTTATCCTTGAAATTAAAGCAAAAACAGGTAAGTCAAAAAGCATGACTACAGTTCTTAAAAACAAGGACGTATATCATGTTAAAAATGCAATTAAGCTAGGACAATATAATGTTGGACGCGAGGGAGATATACTTACTATTCCGCTATACATGGGATTTCTTGTTAACGACAAACTCGCTGACGTTATCATTCCTGATGTTGATGTGGGCTTATTAACAACTATTTTATAAAAAGGTATTATTGCAAAGCTAATATTAGTTGGAATCAAAATGTTTGATATGAGTATTGAAAAAGAACTCAAACTTGATGCCAATTTATAGCCACTAATGCAAATTTGCCTCGTCTTCCTAATACTTACAGATAGATATTGAGAAGGTATTGATAGCGAATGTATCAGAAAGATTTGAGGAAGCCGAATGGATAATTGGAAAAAATAAACATGAATGATAATTTTTAATACATATAATCAGTATTGAGACAAAATAAAGTATAACATCATGATACAAAGCGTTAATAAATATCATATCTACGAGATATTTTCATCTGATGGTAATTTCTACTATACCATCCCAAAGTATCAACGTGAATATACATGGAGTTGTCGTGAATGGGAAGCTCTTTACGATGACATCAGTGAAAACAACGATGAGTATTTCATAGGGTCTATCATATGTATTCCTTTGGGGGATACTATCAATCCTTATTTGGAGGTGATAGATGGTCAACAGCGACTGACCACCATAAGCTTATTCCTAACCGCTATCTACACTCGTTTGAAGGATCATGTAAAGTATTTGAGCGAGGATGACGGTGACGTGCTGCCGTCATTAAGGAAGTCGCTGAAAAGCAAAAATTCTCCGAACGAAATGAAACTGGTACCACAGGTACAAAATTTCAATAAGGATGATTATGATTACCTATTGAACGAGGTAGGCTTGAGAAAAGCTACTGCACCAAAGCATGCTTATTACTCTATGAGAAAAATTGCTCGTTGTTACACCTATTACTTAAAGCGTCTCAATAAAGAGATGGAAGGTATGGATGGTGATGGTGCAGTCAATTTCTTGTTGGGTAAATACAATAAAGTGAAGCAGGCCATGCTGGTTAAGATTGAGGTTTCTACTCATTCTGACGCTTACGTTTTATTCGAATCACTGAATAACCGAGGAACACCCTTGACTGCGATCGATCTAATGAAGAATCTTATTATGGCACGGGCGGAGAGTAACAATCTGACTATAGATGACTGCTTCAACCGTTGGCAGATGTTACTCGGTAATCTATCTGATGACTATGGGATACAGGAACGTTTTTTCCGTCATTATTATAATGCCTTCAAACATCGTTTGAATGAGCCATTCCAAAGTGATAATGACCGCAAAAAAGACCCATTGGGTGTCGTGGCTACTCGCTCTAATTTGCTAAATATATTCGAGAATCTTATAAATAAAGATTTGCCATCTTTTCTTGATGATATTTTGCATTGTGGACAAATTTATTCTTGGCTCATTCTACAAGATTCCACAGAAACGACCTATCGTAAAGCGCTGGAAGACCTCGACCATATCCAAGGCGCACCTTCTTACCTTCTTCTCATGTACTTGATGAGGAATAAGAAAGAACTTGCTATTACAGAGAATCACATCAACCAACTCATTAGATTACTTGCTAAGTATTTTGTTCGCAGAAATATTACGGACTATCCGAATACACGTGATTTAACACGGATTTTTATGGATATTATCAGTAAAATAGAAGAGTTGGACTCTGTAGGAAACGATTTAATGACACTGATTGTAGACATGCTGAGTACGCCAGCCAATTGTGCTTCAGATGAACAATTCCGCCGCAGTTTAGAGGGTGATGTATATAAAGATAATGTAGGTGCAACACGCTACATACTTTGTAAACTCGCAGAGTCTGCTATGACACAAGAAACATGGACTGATTTATGGAAACGAACTGATAAAAAGGTATTTGTATGGACAATCGAACATATCTTCCCTGAAGGAGAAAATATCCCGCAATGTTGGGTAGATATGATAGCTAATGGTAATAAGAGTTTAGCTCAAAAATATCTAGAGGAATACACCCACAAAATTGGGAACCTTACTATTACGGGTTATAATAGTACACTCGGCAACAAGTCGTTTGAAGAAAAGCGCGACCGAAAGAGTAAGGACGGCAAACGCTTTATAGGTTATAAGAACGGGCTTGAAATAAATCATGAGATAGCTACTAAGGATATGTGGACGATTGAGGACATCAAGACTCGTACCGCTGACTTGGTAAATAAGTTGATAGAAATCTATGAATTTCCAGGGAAATAAATTTAGTTATGGCAATAAAGAAAACTCAATTATATAGCATACTTTGGGAAAGTTGTAATATCCTACGCGGAAGCATGGATGCAAGTCAATACAAGAACTATGTATTGACTATGCTGTTCTTGAAGTATATCAGCGACAAAGTTAAATCCGATTCAGACATATTTTTTGACCTTCCTGAAGGATGCTCTTTCAATGACATCGTTAATCTTAAGGGGAAGCCCAATATTGGTGAGGAAATTCAGAAGAAACTCCATGCCATAGCCCGAGCAAATCCTCGATTAGATCACATTATCAACGAAGCTGATTTTGATGACTCAACTAAACTTGGAACAGGAAAAGCTAAAGTTGATACATTGACAAGCCTTATTTCTGTTTTTCAGAAGGATTTCCTTGATTTTAGTAAGAATCGTGCAGGTGATGACGATCTTATCGGAGATGCCTATGAATATCTGATGAAAAATTTTGCTGCAGAAAGTGGTAAAAAGAAAGGTCAGTTCTATACACCTGCTGAGGTTTCTCGCTTAATGGCTCGTCTGATAGGCATACATAAAGACAATCGACCACAGATTTCTATATATGACCCTACCTGCGGCTCGGGGTCATTGTTGCTTCGTGCGGCAGCGGAATATACCAAGCATCGTGATGGTGTTTCTATATTTGGTCAAGAACTTGATGGGGCAACACGAGGTATGGCTGTTATGAATATGTATCTTCATGGTTATGATGATCCAGAGTTAGAGGTTGGAGATACAATTGAAAAGCCGTTTTTCAAATCAACACCAAAGCAGCTGGAAACATTCAACTATGTCGTTGCTAACCCTCCATTCTCTCAGAAAGGGTGGATAAAAGGAGAAATTAAGATTAATGACACCTTTGGACGTTGGGGAACCTCAGACAATCTTCCCCCGATTCCACCTGTTGGTTATGAAGATTATGCATTTCTACTTCACATTATCAAGTCTATTAATTCTCAAGGACGAGGAGCTTGTATATTGCCCAATGGAGTTTTATTCCGTGGTAATGAAGAAGAAGCTGTTAGGCGAAAAATTATTGAGAAACGGTATATCAGAGGTATCATAAGTCTACCTACAAACTTATTCTTTGGTACTGGAATTCCTGCCTGTATTATCATTATTGACAAAGCTAAGATTTCGACATCAAAAGGCATTTTTATGATTGATGCTCGCTCAGGATTCGCAAAAGATGGAGCAAAGAATCGACTTCGTGAACAGGATATTCGTCGTATATTTGATGCATGGGAAATGCTTGAAAATCTAGAAGCTAACGGCAAGATCGATGATAAAGAGGAAACCGTACCTCACTATGCCAGATTCGTACCATACACTGAAATTACCAATAAACGAAATGACTGCAATCTCAATGTGTCACGCTATATAACGCCAGTCGACACTGAGATTCAACAAGATCTTTATGCTCATCTCAAACTAAATGGAGGATTACCTGCCAAGGATGTAGAAGAAGGATTTTCTTATCTTTGGCGCCATTGTCCAACACTTAAGGACGAGCTGTTTGAGCCTTTGGAGAATAATTATTATAAACTATGCGTTGGACGTAACGAGATTCCAAATACTATTACGCATAATAAAGAATTCAGTACTTTAAGTGGATTTTTCTCGGAAGCAGTAGAAGAATGGTATAAACTTGTGTCACAACAGATGTTAGCGCTTGCTCCTGGATGTCAGCCTAAAAAACTTATAGCAGACTGGAGCGAGTCACTTCTTGAAATGCTTTCCGAAATCGATAGTCTCGTTGATAAATACACGATATATGACATACTGCTCAACTATTGGAATTCAGCTATGCAAGATGATTGTTATCTAATTTCTCGCTATGGTTGGACTGTGGAATTGTCGTGTGATGTTCTTACAACCGATAAAAAATCTAAAGAGGTAAGGTTCGTACCTAAAAAGAACCCCACTTTTAGGGATTATAATTGCGACTTGTTGCCAGTCCATGTAGTTATCAATCAATATTTCAAAGAAGAGAACGATGCGGTCAATAAAGCTGAAGAGCGAGTGTCACAACTCAAAGGTGAGATAGAACAGATGGAGGAGGAATACTCAGAGGAACTTTATGATACTGTCAGCGAAATTACAAACAAATATCTTTGTGCGATATGTCCTAAACCATTGAATGGAGAAAAAGAAATTTTAGAGGATTTTCTTGCGATTAATGAAAAAGGAAAGATAGGTAAAGATAAACGCAAAGCTATTATCGCTGAAAATAGGGATGTATTCGACCAGCTTAATGATTTGAGTGTAAGTGCAATTAAATCTCGGTTGAAGGAAGTTGTTAATTATGCGGCATTGCCAGATGATACCATTAAGTTATATAAACAATATATTGACTTGAATAAAGAGTTGGCTAATACTAAGGCCGATGTTAAACAAAAGATTTCTAAGTTGACCAAACTTGTTGTTGAAAAATATCCTACTTTACAAGAATCGGAAATTAAGGATATGGTTATCAACGATAAGTGGCATACTGCTATCGTTGGTGGAGCCATTAGTGCAGCATTTGATGTAACTGTGGATATCGAACAACAAGTTACAGCTCTTGTCGATCGTTATGTTCGCCGCCTATCCAACATAGACGCCTCAGTACGAAACCTTGAGGAAAAAGTAAATGCTCACCTCGCTAAAATGGGATTTGAGTTATGATTGAAACCAGATTCAAGCAGACAGAGTTGGGATTGATTCCTGAAGATTGGGAAGTTTGTAAAATTGGAGATTTTACAGATATTGTTACTGGTGCTACACCATCAACAGAAAATCCAGATTATTGGAATGGTCATATCCGTTGGATGAATTCTAGTGAACTTAACAATAAAATTATATTTGAGGTTCATGGTCGAATATCAAAAAAAGGGTATGATTCTGCAAGCACTCATATGTTGCCAACAAATTGTGTCCTTATTGGATTAGCTGGTCAGGGCAAAACAAGAGGGACTGCAGCCATTAACAAAGTTGAATTGTGTACTAATCAGTCTATTGGAGCTATTCTTCCTTCAGAAAATATTGACTCAGATTATTTATATTTATATATGGATAGTCAGTATCAAAATCTCAGAACTATATCTTCTGGAGACGGAGGTCGAGGAGGATTGTCTAAAACGCTCCTTTTGAATTTTGAAGTTGTAAAACCTAATGATATTGGTGAGCAGAAACTCGTTGCAGAGGCACTAAACGATACAGATAAGTTAGTTTGTGAACTCAATACTCTGATTGGAAAGAAACGGGCTATAATGCAGGGAGCAATGCAAGAGCTTCTAACCGCTCGTCGTCGCCTTCCCGGTTTCAATAAACCCTGGAAAGAGGAAATTGTGGATAATATCTGTATAAGATTTGACAATTTACGCATTCCTGTCGCTGAAAATCTTCGAAAAAAAGGGAATATTCCGTATTATGGAGCCAATGGAATTCAAGACTATGTTGATGGCTTTACCCATGATGGAGAATATATCTTGTTAGCAGAGGACGGTGCAAACAATCTTGTAGATTATCCAATTAGGTATGTCAAAGGTAAAATATGGGTTAATAATCATGCCCATGTTTTACAAGGTAAACCAAATAAAGCTGACACTCGATATTTGTCATATGGTCTTAAAACCATAGATTTTGAATCTAATATAGTTGGAAATGGACGTGCAAAATTAAATGCAAAAACTTTAATGGATTTGCGTGTCATAATTCCATCTACTATAGAAGAGCAAATTGCAATTGCAGAGGTTCTCTCAGACATGGCTGCTGAAATCGAGACCCTGGAGTCAAAAAAAGATAAATATATTGCAGTCCGTCAAGGTATGATGCAACAGTTATTAAGAGGAAAAATTCGTTTGATATGAACACAATACCATTAGTAGATTCAGAACGTGTAACCCAAAACCGTGTAGTTAATCTTCTCCACGATTATTGCGGTTATCAGTATCTTGGATATAAGCAAGATGTCGATAATTTTCCAATTATCCCTGAAATTCTTGAAAAGTTTATAAAAGATACACAACACGCTTCAAGTACGGAGATTGATAAAGTTCTTCGTTTGCTTGATTTGGAGATAAGCCGATGCCATGACAAAGATACGCTGTTCCAGTGCAATCTGAACTTTTATAACTATCTGCGCTATGGAGTAAATATTCAAGGTGATGACGGACAATGTAAAACGATTAAGATTATCGAGTGGCTAGAAGATAATGTGGCCGATAATATCTTTTCTTTGGCAGAGGAAGTAACTGTTCGCCGTAATATAGAAGAATATCATACACGTCGTCCAGACATAGTAGTATATATCAATGGAATGGCACTAGGAGTTATCGAATTGAAGAAATCAACTGTTAGTGTTAAGGACGGTGTGCGCCAACAGATTCGTAATAATAGTAGAGATAATGAAATATGCCATTTTTTTGTGCCAGCTCAATTTCTATTTGCGGGAAACGATAGTGAAGGACTGCATTATGGTACAATATTGACTCCGGAAAAGTTTTGGTTACGCTGGAAGGAACCAACAGGTCAAAGTTATCCAAATGATACGTCCACGCCCGAACCAATTTCTGAGCTATTCTCAAGATCTGAATTTCCTAATGAGCTTGATCGTTCATTGCTTCAGATGCTTGAACCGAAAAGAATTTTATGTCTTATCCATGACTGCGTTGTATATGATGGAGGTATTAAGAAAGTTTGTCGTCCAAACCAATATTTTGCATTCGAAGCAGCCAAACCACGTATCCGTAATAAACAAAGTGGTATTATATGGCACTCGCAAGGTGCTGGCAAAAGCTTGATGATGGTATGGTTGGCTCAATGGATATTGGAGAATATGCCCAATGATCCACGTGTTGTTATTATCACAGACCGTGATGAACTTGACAAACAAATTGAGAATGGATTCAAAGATGCTGGTCATAAACCAATTCGTGCTAAAAGCGGAAATCATCTTCTTTCGATGCTATCAGAAGTTGAACCTAATTTGATTTGTACCCTTATTCATAAATTCGGTATTGCAGGACAGGAGGAATCTGCATTTTCTTCAGAAGAGAAGAAACTCCGTGGAAAGCGTTCTCCGGAACAGTATATGGCCGCACTTGCCGAAAAATTGCCACAAGGGTTTAAGGCTAAGGGCAATATATTTGTTTTTGTTGACGAATGCCATCGTACACAAGGTGGTATACTCAATAAAGCTATGAAAAAAATCATGGGCGATGATGTTATGCTCATTGGTTTTACTGGAACTCCATTACTGAAACAACAAAAGAGTAAACTTACATCGAGAGAAAATTTTGGCAATTATATCCACACATATAAATTTAATGAGGCAGTTAAAGATCAGGTAATTCTTGACCTACGTTATGAAGCTCGTGAAATAGAGCAGAATCTAGAAAACGAACAGGCCGTTGACCAACTCTTTGAACATATTACACACAATCTCAGTTCAAAAGCAAAAGAAGAGTTGAAAAGCCGATGGGCTGTGATGAAGAATCTTTTTTCGAGTCGTGACCGAGTACGTAAGATTGTAGCCGACATTGTAAAGGACATGCAGCTCATATCATGCCTTCGTGAAGGTTGGGGTAATGCAATGCTGGTTTGCGATAGCATTTATCAGGCTTTTCGTTGTTGGGAAGTCTTTCAGGAAACACAACTTAAAGGACATTGTGCAGTCGTTTCAAGTTTTAACGGTAAAGATGCGAGTCCAGAAGAATCATCTTCTGGAGAAACACAAAGCGAGGCTGAATATAAAGCAGAGATGGCTAAAAAGATGTTTAAGGACCGCACTCCCGAAGAATTTGAGGAATGGGCTAAGACTCAATTTGTTGACCATCCAGGTGACATGAAACTACTGATTGTGGTAAGTAAACTGCTTACTGGTTTTGATGCACCATCGGCGACTTATCTCTATCTTGATAAGAAAATGGAAGGGCATGATTTGTTTCAGGCCATTTGTCGTGTAAATCGTACAAACAACGAACATGAAGAAAAAGAATTCGGTTATATAGTCGACTATAAACAGCTTTTTAAGAATATTGAAAATGCGGTTAATGATTATACCAGTGGAGCATTTTCAGTTTACGACAAGGAAGATGTGGAAGGATTGTTAACGGATCGGTTTGAGAATGCCAAGCGTGATCTGGACACAGCTCTTGAACGTGTAGAGCATCTTTGTGAACCTGTTGCGCATCCAAAAACGACCAATGAATTTTTTGATTACTTTGTATTCGACCAACGTAGCACTGAGCCTGATGGAGAAGAAGCTGCAACTATCCGAACTGCTCCTTTACGCGAAGCCTTCTATAATGCAGTGAAAATTCTTGTCACTCGTTATTCTGCAATTGCGTTTGAGATGGAAAGAGCTGGTTATACTTCAGAAGAGGCCCAGACAATATTTGAGCGTATTAAGAATTTTGACAATATTCGGAATGCCATAATGCATCGTGCTGGAGATATTATCGATATGAAACAATATGATCAGCAAATGAGAAATATTCTTGACATGTATGTAGATGCAAAACCTTCAAAGGTTCTTGCCATGCTTGAAGATTTTTCATTTCTTGACCTTGTACTTGACGGTAACTCAGAGACCGCAGAACATGAGGCTGAGGAAGCACTTGGCGGAAAGGATGGTGTGGCTTCAACGATGACCGCAAATGTGCGTCGTGTAATTAATCGTAAACGTGAAAGTAATCCAGAAGAATATAGAAAATTTTCAGAACGCATAAACCGATTGCTCGCAGAGTATCGCCAAGGAGTCCTTGATTATAAAGAATACCTTAAAGCCATTGCAGAATTGGCTCGTGAACTAGGGAATCGTACATTCGACCCTAGGCTTGACACTCAAGGCAAACAAGCATTATTTGATAATCTAGGCGAAGATTTAGCATTAACTCTGGAGGTCTATCAACTTATTAAAGTTAATGCAAAACAAGGATTTAGAACAAATGGTGTAAAGGAAGCTAAACTTCGTAGGGCCTTAGAAGCATTTTCTTTGTCTAAGCCAATTGATGTAGATAACATTCTCCGCATTGCAATAAATAATCCAGAGTTTTAATGTATACTATAGAAGTTGCAGATATAGAAATTGAGATTGAACGCAAAGCTATAAAAAATTTGCATTTAGCTGTCTACCCTCCAGATGCGAGGGTACATATTTCTATGCCTGATTATCTGACAGATGATGATGCCAGAAATTTTGTTTTGCAAAAATTGGATTGGCTTCGCATACAAATAGAGGAAGTGCTTGCCCAGCCTAGACAAACAAAACGACAATTCGTATCTGGAGAAAGCCATTATTTATTTGGCCAAAGATATCAACTTATTGTTGAAGAGTTACCTCACTATGTAAATAAGATGGAACTTAAAGGAAATACGCTTTATATGTTTTTAAAACCGGGTACTTCTATTGAAACAAGAGCAGAATTAATGCGTACCTGGTATAGGTTTCATCTTAAAAAGGAATTGGAATCAATGCTTCAATACTGGGCTAATAAACTTGAAGAGACTCCTTTTAAATGGCAGGTCAAGCAGATGAAGACTGAATGGGGAAGTTGTATTCCCTCAAAGCGTCTGCTTATTTTTAATCTTGAACTTGCCAGAGTACCACGTGAGTGTATTGAATTTGTGATTGTACATGAGTTTTGTCATTTTAAAGTTGATAATCATAACAAGATTTTTGAGATGTTGATGAACAAACGTCTTCCAAATTGGCGAACTCTGCGTCAAAAACTGAATACATTTGTGGCACTACCATATAAAGAATAATATAACATATGAACCGAATAATATTAATAGGCAATGGTTTTGACTTGGCTCATGGACTTCCTACTAGATATGAAGATTTCATAAACTGGTATTGGGAGAAACGAGTTGATTCTTTTATAGGAAATCTTACGCCAATATCGGAGGATTGTCTTTGTTCTATCAGAATAACTTCAGATAATTATAATCGCTGTTGGAATGTCTTTGCGTTTAATCTTCCTAGATACTTTAATAAACCTTCTAGTAAAGAAGTTATTGATTGTATTGTCAATGATTCTAAGTCTTTTGAGTTTTCTATGTCTCCTTTCTTTAAAAACATCTATACTTCCGTTAAGGCTAAAGGATGGGTTGACATAGAAAAGGAATATTATGATTTACTGCGAAATGCGATTATAAGTCCAGACAACTGTAATTATACAATTTTTGAAATTAACGAACAGTTGAATTATATCCAAAAGCTTTTGACTCAGTATCTTTCCTCTATCACAATTGATAACATAATAAACAATGAGAAGATACAACATTATATTTATGGGGAAATATGTAAAGACGATATTAGCATTTCGAAATTACAGTTGTACTATGATTACATTGATTATCTAATACAACAAGACAATGTGTATCAACAGTTACTCGATAGATATGGTTATAAAGATCCCCATAAGTACTTTATGGTGGAGGATATTAAACGATTAAAAAAGCAATATGCAAGATCATCGGAAATAGAAGAAAGTTATCTGAAAGATATTATTCTTCCTGAACATATTATGCTATTGAATTTTAATTATACAGGAATGGCAGACAAATACGGGGATATAGAAGTTGCTTCAATAAATCATATTCATGGCAACCTGAATAATCCCATGAGTATTATATTTGGTTATGGTGATGAACTTGATGATGATTATAAAAATCTGCTTAAACAACCAGATAATGAGTATTTAAGGAATATCAAATCCATAAAATATTTGGAGAGTGGCAATTATCGTAAACTATTACAATTCATTGAATCTGCGCCATATCAGGTTTATATTATGGGACATTCTTGTGGTAACTCCGATAGAACACTGCTAAATACATTGTTCGAGCATAAAAATTGTGTTTCAATAAAGCCATATTATTATCAAAAAGATGATGGATCTGATAATTATATGGATATAGTTCAAAACATATCAAGAAATTTTACAGATATGAAAGTGATGCGTGACAGAGTTGTAAATAAAACATTATGTGAGCCGTTACCACAATATTGATTTATAGTAAAGAATATTAAATGCAATAGAGTTACTGATCTTTTCAATTTGAGGGAAAAGAAGATGGAGCTCAGGTGATGTACTAGAATGAGACTATCTGGTGTACGCAGAAAGCTACGTCACAATTATTTTACTGTGCCCTAGATAATATTGGACTTTACTTGAAAAATATCTATAAAAGTGGAGAACTCATGTAGGATGCAACTACCGAGTTTTTCTCAGTAGTTCAAAAGGAAGGTGTAAGACAAGTGAATCGTACTTGCTGTCCCCATACCTAGAGCTTAGACAATTTCTAACCATACCAACCGTAAGTAGTACAAACTTAATCCAAGTCGGATCGAATAGTAATAATCTCTATCAAATCAATAGTATATTCACCGGTACTTATATATATTCTGCTTTATATGTATATTTACTTCTAATTAATAATTATTTTTAATTCTGAAAATTAATATTATTGTTTTATGAGCATTTATGGACACAAATCTGTTAATCTCGCACAATTAAAAGAATGGGCAAAAAAATTAGATGTTGAGCAAGTATTAGAAAAATCAAAAAATGGTTTATATGGTCAATATGCTTCTGACGATATTTGTAGAGATCTTTTAGGTGGTTTTTTACGTAGTATTGAGGATTTGGTAGAAGGTGATGAATGGTATGATAAAACTATTCCTATTTTGAATCATGCACTTATTCCTGCCGTGTTTATGGTGGCAGATAATGCAATTAGAGTAGCAAACTATTATGAGATAATAATCCTTGCTTCGGACATAGAAACAAAAAAGAAGATGATAAAAGGATTCAGTTATCTTGATGTTGGATATTTGCATGTAATTCAAGATGGTAAAGCTATTGCCACAATCGGACAAAAAAGTGATTTGATATGGTTATGTTTATATGAATTATTTATTAAACATGACCAGTTTAGTATAGAACACACTTTGCCAAATCATGAAGAAATTATGTCTCTTCAGTTGGCAGATACTTGGGGGCTATCTGAATATGAAATCCGTGATCTAGTGAATGAGATCCTTTTCAGATGTTCTACAGAGCTAAATCTTAATTTTAAGATTTATCATATAGACCCTTTAATAACAAAAGAGGGTGTTTCTGGCTATTATGAACTTAAGAGTAATATGGAACATTACGAAAGTATTCCAATTATGTACTTCAATTGTGCTTTTGCTATAGAAGATGTTAGAATGCAGTATTTAAGCTATTATCATGTAATAGAATACTTTTTCATAAGAGCTCAAAACCATAAATTTATCGACACAATACAAGTTGGAGGATATTTAACTACTCCACTGAAACATAATGAATTGCATAAAGCATTAAAAAAATATGCTTACTCAATGAAGGAATTAGATTCGTTGAAGCTTGTCATAAATAAGACTATAGATGCTCAAACACTGATTAATTGGATAAATCAAGTTCCCGAAAGAGCAACTCATTTAGCTAATAATACAAATCAGAGTATCATATTAAATGTAGCGATGAACAGTAATGAACTTCTTTCTAAATTAACAAATAGAATATATTATTTTAGATGTTCGATTGCACATGCCAAAGGTGATACAGACGAATATATGGCTATGCCAGAAATTGGCAATAGTGAAATATCCAAAGAGATATCTTTGATAAGATGGGTTGCTGAGAATGTTATTAAACAATGTTCTAATTGGTAGTCTGTATATTATATATAACAGAGAATGTGATAGTAAGCAAAAAATTTGCAGACTTAATCTGTAATATCGTTCATTTTGTCTGAAATGGTATGACCAAGAATGTGAACTACTGGTAACAACATATTTGTTGGCTACACTAACAATATTTCCTAATATGCTTAAAAAGATGACTAAGTTTACGTTATCCCAATATATTGATGAGGAAGAAGTGCATAGATACTTCATCAAGATTTAGAGAACAGAAATAATCCGGTCATTATAGTCAGTCACACGGCTTCTGTCCAGAGAAAAGTGGTCAGACTGCCACAACATAACATCAGTTGTTCCCTAGATTTTTTGAACAAACTGGAGGCGAGGAATCTGGTATTAAGAATATAGTAGAAGATATTAATTTTGCATTTTCTATGTTTCCACTTTATAAATTTTTCAGATTTACATTGTGTGGATGCGAAATGAAAAGAAGAGCCAAAGAAGTGCAAATAAACACGCTTTATAACAGTATATTATAGCATATTTACATTTTCACTTGTTCTCCGT
>ENA-ORUG01001896-ORUG01001896.1-human-gut-metagenome-genome-assembly--contig:-NODE-1896-length-16451-cov-5.037509_pt1 | contig 16451 bp, 9 predicted proteins | sample MGYA00242079_ERZ509207 | MGnify/ENA primary metagenome ERZ509207 (study PRJEB26280, sample SAMEA2338780) | human gut metagenome | biome: human gut; feature: human-associated habitat; material: faeces...
TATTACTTAAGTTTAATATATATTTATTAATATTTTCTTCTTTTGAAATATCATATTCATTTATTAATTCATGAAAATATTCTTTAATCGTTTCCTTCGAAATTATTTCGTTGGAAGGTACATTTTCACCAAAACCATTACGTGCAAGTAACCAAGGACTTTCTTTATGCGTTGTTTTTTCTAAAATTTTACCACCATATTGACCAAATGTATTCACCACTAAATCTATAATATATTTATCTTTATCATCCAAATACTTTTTGTACCCTTCAAACATTACAAACTTCGGATCATCAATCACATTATACCTAAAATGTTTAAAAATATTATATACATCTTTATATACAGGTCCATGCACCCATGCCTCACAATTTTCTATAAACATTTCTCTATCATTTAACGCAAACGAAAATCCCTGTATATAATACAACAGCTTTTGAAGCATTAACGGTGTCACTTCATCCATTCTTTCAAAAATATAGGATATAACACCAATCATTTTATTCGAAACAGTAAATATATTTTTTAACTCGTTTACTTTGGTCATAGACTTTTTGAAAGCACTCATCGCAATTTTATCTTTATTTTCGAGCATTTTTTGTTCCATATATTCAGGAGAAAACAATGCATTACGAATCACATCTGAATATTCTTTAGATGGAACCTGTCCTAATAGATAGCGAGTAATCGTTATTTCGCCAAATCCTAATACGATTGATAAAGGTGCCTTGCCAATATTATAGAGCTTCATTAAAGTATAAATATCCTCAATGGTCACTAAATCCTTTAATTTCCTATATTGTTCATCGACTTCACGTACATTTAAATCAATAATACCAGGAACACTCATGAATTCACCACATCGATCACAAATAGCACAAGTAATTTCAAAAGTTAATTCTTCACCGCGAATCATCTTTTTCACGAACTTCTTCTGTAATGTATAAGATGTGACATCCCTGCACTCTACACAAAATCCTGTTTCTCTTTGCATACAATACTGCCTCCTTTTTATCTGTTATCGAAAATAATAAACTAGTGGATACTTTTGTTTATGAAATGATATGACAATCACAAATTTGTTTTCAATCATATTAAACTTGATATATAAAGGAACCACTTCACTTTTTTCTTCATACCTCTTCATTAAAGAAATCTCTTTTCCAAAGATATACAACCACTCATGTTGAAATTGAACATGCTTATTTTGAACCTTTTCACAGAAATCATCTTCTGTTAAATCTAATAATATGATCTTAATCCGCTCTTCATCAATTAAATACTCATCAAACAACGATAAATTTGTCATTCTGTTTGAATTTAAAGCGATACTAAATTTATTCTGTACTATCAATTTCTTTGCTTTAGTAAGATAATCAGCAATTTCTGATTTATCAATCAAGATTTTCACCCCCAAGAAAATGATGGCATTTTCGCTTATTCCTATCACAATCATATCATATGATAGTATTTTGTCAATATTCTATCATCACAATGTAAACACAAAAAAATGCATCCTTAAACAGATGCATTATAATATGTCGCAATATCACTTTCTGAAATATAGCCACACTCAGCCATCGCCTTTAATACGGCATATTGTTTTTGTTTGGCTTGGGCAAAATGATAAACTAATTCATAATTGTTTGGCGACTGGGGAATTCCCGCAAGTAAAGAAGCCTGAGCTATAGTCAGATCTTCTGGATCTGTATCAAAATATCCATAACTTGCTTCATAGATACCTGTATAGTCATTTCCATAATTGATCACATTTACATATAGGGCAATGATTTCATTTTTAGAATAATGTTTCTCCAAATAACGAGCTACAAATAATTCTGTACTTTTACAATCCCACGTACCATCAAACATACCATATAAATTTTTAGCCAATTGCTGCGTAATCGTAGAACCACCACTCTTTAATAGATCATCATCAAATTGGGATACAAGTGCACGCATAAGCCCAATATAATCAACGCCTCCATGATCATAAAAGCGACGATCTTCTATTGCCACCGTTGCTCGTACAAGTTCAGGTGATAAATCATCATATCCGACAAAAGTAGATCTAGATGTGACTTCACTGACCACATCATCCATAGATTGAGATTGTGTGAGTTCTAAATAACCCCAATAACCTTTGCCAAAAAAGATGCCTACAAAGGCAATAATCAAAATCAATAATAATTTAAATATAAACTTAACAAACTTTTTCATATCTAAACATTAACACAAGAAAAGGAACTTGTAAAATTACAAGTTCGTAAGATTAATCCTTTAAAGTCACGTGTGAAGCATCTTTAAAGATTGAATTTGCCGCAATCTGACCACGCACACGAGATAGTGGATATACATTTGTGTGCGGACCAATAATCGTTCCTGGACAAAGTACAGAGTTACATCCAACTTCTACATAGTCACCCATAAAGGCACCGATTTTTCTTAATCCTGTTTCAAATTCTTCAACCACATTATAATTTTCATCTTTTCTTCTTAAGATGATATTGTCACGAGCACTCTTTAAATTACTTGTGATACCCCCAGCACCCAAGTGAGAATGATATCCAAGAATACTATCTCCTACATAGTTGTAGTGAGGTGTTTCTACATTGTCAAACAAAATACAGTTCTTTAATTCCACACTGTTTCCAACCACGCAGTTTGCGCCCACTAAAGCACTTCCACGCACAAAAGCACAATGACGGACCTCTGTTTCAGGACCAATGATGCATGGAGCTCCTAGATATGCACTTTCAAAGACATTGGCACTCTTGTGTACCCATACGTGTTCTTTGACTTCCACATAATCTTCTCCTAAGTTTTTACCTAGTTCTAAAATCAAGTCTTTGATTCCCGACAAAGCTTGCCAAGGATATTCAAACTTTGCTAAATAATCCTTTGCCAAAGTATGATCTAAATCATATAATTCGCTTATTTTGTACATAAAACTTCCCTCTTTCTTACCACTCAGGCTCAAATTTGAATTCAACCTGAACGTCATCTTCATTTATATCTAAAATCGCATAGCTACATGGCTTTCCATCTCTAGAATGCGATAAAGATCCTGGATTTACTAATGTAACACCATCAACACGATCTAAAAAGGATACGTGTGTATGTCCAAAGCATACAATGTCACAATTCAATTCTTTAGCACGATTCACCAATTGTTCACTTCTTAAAAAATAAGAGAACCGATGAGAATGTGTTACATAAATTTGATGTTTACCAATCGGTATGATTCTTTCATTTTCAAAACGACCAAAATAATCATTGTTTCCACGCACAATGATATAGCCCGGATAATTCATCGGATCATCCTCTAAATCACCACAATGAATAAACAATTTCGCATTCGGATGTTTTTCCTGGATCGTTTTTAATATATCGTTTCTTCCATGAGAATCACTCACAACAACTATTTCCATAAAGTCTTTTACTCCAATTCATCCGGAAATGACATTTGTTCCATGCCCTTACCGCTATCATGCATGATTTTAGCGGTTTTTACCCCCACATAACGAAGCATAAAAGGCTGATACCAATGTCCCGTCTTCTTTTCTTGTTCTTGTTGGTAACGAACTACAAAGCCATAGCGATACGCATTTTCTTCAATCCATTCCATACGCTTTTTACTTTCTTCAGACAATTCTTCTTCGACTTTTGAATAATCATATTCATCATCGACATATTGCCTACATAGATTGATCCATTCATCATGACCCTCTAATACAATCGTATACCCGAGCTGCTGCTCATTTTTACCGGCACTAAACATATAGTGGTCAACGCCCTCATATTCTTTGGATGCGTTGACATATTGATCTAGAATTTGTTCATAATTCAAATAACCACTGACCAAATTCAAATGATCCTGCCCGTCCATAACAGACGCATACGAATCTAACATATTCGTTAGATCTTCGACCATACATGTTTGAACTAAGATAGTATTAAATGTCGTAATCTTTTCTGGTATATACTTATATACCGTATTCTCCTGATTTAATACGACATACGGATTGGTAGGATCGGCAATCAATCTTAAATCGGAATATAATACAGCTTCATTTTCATAGAACGTCGTTAAATCAATATATGAATAGTGCATCAACAATTGTTTTAAAGAATCATACGAAAAATTCTTTCGAAAACGATTCACAAAATTGACGATATATTCATTATCTGCATCCTGCGTTTCCTTGGCTTCTTTATAGTATAACGTATTTTTTAAATTGAAATCTTTTAACTCTATAAAATCCATAAATTTATCCGGTGAAATATGTTGATTTACCAAATAATCAATATCATCACTATCTAGATATTTTAATAAAACATCACGATTTTCATCGGTTGTATAAGGATATCGAGCTAAAGGATCATACGATTTATCCATGGTATATAGACAATATAAGCCCACCGCTAGACAAACCACAATCAATAAAATACGTGCTCGCAATTCTTTTTTACTAATCAAAATAAGTACCTCACGCACCCCATTATACTAGACTATTAATTCTCATGCAAACGAGCATATAGAATCTTAGCCACATCTTCAGGAATCACTTCACTCAATTGTTCTACACTCGCAAGACGCATCTGCTTCATGCTTTTAAAATGCTTCAACAATTCCTTTTTACGCTTAGGCCCAATACCACTCACCGTATCCAATACAGATTTTGTCATAGACTGATCGCGAAGTTTTCTATGATACGAAATCGCAAAGCGATGCACTTCATCCTGCATACGTGTTAATAAGAAGAATAAGCTCGACTTAGAATCAATTGGAATTTCATTTAAATTCACATCCATCAATGCTCTTGTCGCATGCTTATCATCCTTTACGAGTCCTGCCACTCTTAAATCAAGCTGCAACATATCTATAATTTCTTTGGCCGCCGCAATCTGTGCAGCACCACCATCCACCAACAATAAATCTGGCATCGGCAAATGTTCTTTCAACAATCGAAAGTATCTTCGATAAATGACTTCTTTCATACTGTCCACATCACTGCGATACCCATCTAATTTATAATGACGATATGAATTCTTATCGGGTAAGCCATCCTTAAAGACAACCAAACCACTCACATTAAACGTACCTTGGATGTGGGAGTTATCAAACATTTCAACCGTATGAATATCCGCATTGAATATTTTTGACAACATTTCATTGGCCTGACGCAACTCATTATCCTTACGAAATACCAGTTTAAACTTCTGTTCATGTGCTTCCTTGGCATTTTTATAAACCAAATCAATCAGTTTCTTTTTTTCACCACGAACCGGAATATGCACATTCGTATTTAAAGCTTCCTTTAAAACATCCACAGGCGTTCCTTCTGGCACTAAAATTTCTTTTGGCACCACATTTTTTTCATAATACTGCATGATAAAGCTAGTAAAGGCATCCATCTCATCTTCATACAATGGGGTAATTGACATATTTCTTTCCAATAATTTTCCTTGACGAATAAAGAAACCTTGAAAAGAAATGTATCCAGAATCCACATAATATCCAAATACATCACGATTAGCACGATCTTTAAAGTCAATCGTCTGTTTTTCAATGACATGCTCTAATGCTTGGATCGTATTATAGATTTCCTGTGCTTTTTCAAACTGCAAGTTTTCACTGGCCTCCATCATTTTAGCCTGCAAAGAATCCATCACCTCTTTGGTGTCTCCCTGCAAAAACTTCTTAATTTTTTTACGCGTCTTTTCATTTTCCTTAGGATCAATCTCATGAATACAAGGCCCTAGACATTGGTGCATGTGATAGTACAAACACGGAGAATCTGGAATATGACGACATTTACGTACGCAAAAGATCTGATTGATCAATTTCACGATTTCATAAGCCGACTGACTACTTGGATACGGCCCAAAATATTCACTCTTTTTATTTTTGATATTTCGTGTTGTACGCACCACAAAATTATTCTCTTTTGTGATTTCAATATATGGATATGTCTTATCATCCATAAACATGATGTTGTAAGGTGGCGTATGTTTTTTTATTAAATTGATTTCTAATAATAAAGCCTCTTTTTCACTGCCCGTCACGATAAATTCAAAATCACGAATGTGCGACACTAAACGCGTCGTCTTATTGTTGTGGGTACCATGAAAATAAGAACGCACACGATTCTTTAATACTTTGGCCTTTCCCACATACAATATATTCTGATTCTCATCTTTCATGATGTAACAACCAGGAGAATCTGGAAGTAAGGCTAATTTATCTTGTAGATGTTTAGAAACACTCATTTTATCCCCTACTTTAATATAACGATAGTTGCACCAAGTCCACCTTCACTTGGACCGGCACTGTTAAACTTAGAAACATTTGGCTGTTTCTTTAAATCCTTCCAAACAGCCGTACGCAAAGCACCCGTACCCATACCATGAATGATACGTACTTGTTTAATGTGTTTAACGACAGCTTGATCTAAATATTTATCTAAAGCAGCAATGCCTTCTTCGACACGCATTCCAATTAGATTCAACTCCAAAGGAAAACGACTAGATACCGATTCTACATGCGCTTTATAAGTTGCTTTCTTGATTTGTGGCTTATGCATAGGCTCCAACTTCGAAATTTTCACCTTCATCTTCATACCATTCGTTAAAACGGTAGCTTCATTTCTTCGAATATCCACAATTTCACCATGCGAATTCAAGCCTGTGATTTTTACATAATCACCAACCTTAAATTCTTTCTTATCGTCTTCAACTTCTTCAACATGCTCATTTAAAAGATCCAGTTCATGCATCTTTTCAATCTGCTTATGCTGCTTACCCGTCTTTTCTTTACGAAGCACAGTTAAGATTGCTTTGGCCTCTGCCTTTTTCTTTTCGAGCATCTCATTCAATTGTTCCTGATACGATGCATCCAATTGGGCCTTACGCTTTTCGATTTCTTTTTCTTTTTCGTAAGCCTCCTTTTGAACGCGGTGCGCATCTTCAATCAATTGATTAAAACGCTCCTTTTGTTTCAAGACATCATTTTGAAGTTTTTCTAATTTCTCCAATTCTTTTTCTGTCTGCTTTTCATTTTCATTCTTTAAAAAATCCGCTCTTTCTAAAATGGACTCTTCTAAATTGTATTCTCTGGCAATATGAAAGGCATAACTTGCTCCGGATACACCAGGAATATATTTATAGGTTGGCTTTAATGTTTCTGGATTAAACTCAACACTCGATACTAATACAGAATCATTCGCTTTTCCATATGTTTTTACTTGCGAATAGTGTGTTGAAGTAATAATCGTACTTCTTTTTGAGATCAAATACTCCAAAATCGCAACCGCAAGACTGGCTCCTTCTAATGGATCGGTACCATTTCCAATTTCATCCAATAAGATAAAACTATTCTCATCACTCTTCTGACAAATATGAGACAGACGAGAAATATGACTTGAGAAAGTCGATAAGTTGTTTTCAATGGACTGATGATCTCCAATGTCAAAATACATCAATTGATAGAATGGTAGAATGGCTTTATGACATAATACGGGAAATGCTGCATGGGCCAAAGCTACAAAGAGTCCAATTGTCTTTAATGTGACAGTCTTGCCTCCCATATTTGGTCCTGAAATCATAAGGCAAGCTTGTTTATCATTTAATTCATATGTGTTACAAACCACTTTCTTTTCATCAATCAAAGGATGTTTGGCATGTTCTAAATACATAGAGTGATCTCTTGATTGTAAAGATGGAATGCAACCATCATAGCGTACTGCCCATTTTGCCTTTGTGAAAGCTACATCAATTACAGTTAATGTTTCTAATGCCGAAGTTAAAGACAACGCATTTTTCTTAACTTGCATCGACAATTCCTTACAAATTCGTTTCTTTTCTTCTTCAATACGAATCATCAAAGAAGAAATCTCATTATTATCAGCTACAAAGCTGGATGGTTCAACATAATAGGCAAGTCCTGAACTGGATTGTCCATGAATCATACCGCCAAAGGCATTCTTGTCTTGGGCACGAACCAAGACAACAACACGTCCAGATACAGTTGTCGTCATATTTTCCATCAATTTTGAACTGTTCTTCTTTAAAAACTGTCTTGATTTCGATTGTAATGCTAAGCGCGTATCTACCAATGCCTTATGCATACTTTTTAATGCGGGTGTCGCATCTTCTTTAACCGATCCTGTTAAATCAATCTTTGAAATGATTGAATCCATCAAACGTGTACATCCATCCATAGATTGAGCTAAATTTGTCAGTTCTGGATAGTCAGACCCATCCAGGCTTTGTTTGGCTTGTTTGACAGCCGTTAAAAAATGGTAGATAGAAATCAATTCTTTACTTGTTAGTGTCATCTGTTTCGAAGCTTTTGAGACTGGTAAAGAAATATCATTCGCTCCTGATAAAGAAAGTAAGCCTCCGGCTTGTTCAAACTGAATGGCTTCTTTGGCATAATTTAATTGTTCTTGTATTTCTAATTTATCAAATACAGGCAACGCATTTAAAATTTTTTCTTTGGCGCAAGAAAAGCTAGAAAATGCAGAAATCTGTGTTAATACACTTGAAAAATCAATGGCCTGGTTTAATTCATTTCTAAAATTTTGTTCCATAAAATACTCCGTTCTCACCTATTTTAACACAAAATTTATGGTAAACTAAATAAGGTGATTAAAATGGCAACATTGACAAAGAATATGACAAAAGAAGAGATCTTTCAATTAAAAAATCGATTATCTCCTTTTATATTAAAAGAAAGTACACCACAGTATACGTACTATCAAATCAAGACGAAAGAATGTTCGATTACGGCATATACAAGTGGTAAAGTTGTATTTCAGGGAGCTGATCTTTCTTGGTTAGAACCGAAACCAACGCATAGTGAAGCACAAGATCAAGCGGGCAGCGATGAAGTGGGTACTGGTGATTATTTTGGTCCAGTTGTAGTGGCTAGTTGTATTGTCACAAACAAGGCTCGCAAAAAACTTGCGCATCTTGGCATTCAAGATTCAAAGCAGGTGGATGATGTTAAGATTCGTAAGCTTGCACCTATCATCAAGGAAGTGTGTCCACATAGTATTTTGATTGTTCCCAATTCAAAATATAATGACATGCATGATACTTGTAATATGGTAGATATGAAGTGTCGTCTGCATAACCAGGCTTATGTAAATTTGGTACATAAAGGATATACGCTTCCTAAGCAGATTGTTATTGATCAGTTTGTGCAAGAAAAAAGTTACTATCGCTACTTACAAGGCTTTCCTGAAGTCATTCGGGGTATCACATTTGAAACCAAGGCCGAAAACAAATACCTGGCAGTAGCTTGTGCGAGTATCTTGGCAAGAAATGCCTTTCTAGAAACGTGGGATCTTATGGAAGAAAAATATGATTTCAAATTTGAGAAGGGTGCCGGAAGCAAGGTGGATGTGTGCGGTAAGAAATTTGTACAAAAATTTGGAAAAGAAAAGCTTTACCAAGTGGCAAAGCTTCATTTCAAAAACACACAGAAGATTGGAGTTTAATTTCCAATCTTTTTTATCGGCTTCTTCGATCATTTTCAGCTAAAGAATAATAACGCTTTTTATCTTCATACATCTTTTGATCGGCTTCTTGTAAAGTTTCAGATAGATTTGAACAAGTTTCTTTCCATACACAACCTGTCGCAACACTGATTTCTAATTCTTTCATTCGTTTGAGTAATTTTGCATATTGATCAAAGAATAAGAGTTCGGATACATCTTGTTCAATGACCACAAATTCATCTCCACCTACACGATAGGAATTATCTAAGAAGATTTCTTGTAGAGCATATGATGCAGTAATAATGAGTGTATCTCCTGCGATATGTCCCATTTTATCATTGATTTCTTTAAGTCCATTTAAATCTAAGTAAATAACACCTAAAGAATGGAGTTCTTTGTTTCTATTTTGTTCTATATATTCATTAAAGTGATTGCGATTTTGTGCATAGGTTAAAGAATCTACATAACTTAAATTTTTTAGTTTTGTCTTCTCTTTTTCTCTTTCCATAGCCGTTTTAATAAAGAAACATAAAGATTCTAAGAAATCTTTTTGGTAGTAATTCTGTTTTGGATTGTCTACCGCAAAAACACCTTTGATTTTTTTATTATCCATAAACGGTACAACTATAATACTATGAATCTTTTGTTGCATAAAACTCGCATAAATTGGACTTGTAGAAGGTATTTCATGAGTCACATCTTCTATATAATAAGATTTTTGATTTTCAAAGAATTGATTCACTAAATCCATATGTTCTAAACACAAACGAACCATGTTCTCAATATGAATATCATCATGTCGTTTTCCATATTCAAAGATACCATTTGCCTTTTTATTGTCCATATCCAAATCTAATACGTAACACCTTTCAGCTTGATAAAACTCACAAATGATCTGAAGAATTTCATCAATGGTACTTTCTTTATATAAATCATTCGATAATTTTCGAACACATTGAATTAATGTATTGGATACATTTAAATCTTCATTAAGTTCATTAGATTTTTTAGATATTCTGCGAACTTTTGTGATATAGAATCCACAATACAATAAGAGAATCAATATTTCACAGATGACCATGACCATATAATTGTTCTTTAATGTCAATACATTCGCAAAGGCATCCTCTTCATTTACCATAACTAAAAGTTCCCAATTGCATACTCCAACTGGTTTATAAACGAAATATTTCTTTTCGCCATTTTTTTCAGAAGCGAAAGCACCAGATTTTAAAGAATGAATTTGTTTCAAAACATTCTTCTTTGGCGACAATAATTTAAAATCCGTATCTGAAGCAATATTATCAATATTCAAATCTTGATTATCCATCACGACCTGTCCATCGGTTGTATCAATAATTGAGTTGTGTGTCTTTCCATTCAATATTTTTGTATAAAACTGATCATCCATTGTGTCACATTGAAATACACCTACTAAATAAGCGATTACCGTTTCATTTTGTTGAATAGGCACATAATAATTCACACTTCGCTTATTTGTCAAAGTATCTGTATGAACTCGATCCATATATTCTGCAGTTGAATTCAATACTAAAAATTCATTAGTATAAATTTGTTGCACCTCATCATGCATTGTATATAACGTATTGTTTTTCATCAATAAATCAACACGTTCAAACAAAGATACATCTTCAAAAGTACTAAGTCGATCTTTATATTCTTCATACGTAGGTAAATGGTCTTCATTTGAGAAATCTTTTCCAATCAAGCGTAAATAATTCAAATCATCATTCACACGATTTTTAATACTTTGAACCATGGTTTCACTCGCATTTTCTAACCGGTTAAAACATTCCTCTTCTTCTTGTCTTAAACTAATATTGTATGTTGCGACAGTCAATGCCAGTATCAAGACCATAACTACAAGCGTAGGCATTAACTGCGTTAATTGTTTTTTCATAACTATTTCCTTTACATTCACTATTAATTATAAACCTTGTGAACGAATGTTTACAACAAGAAAAATAACCAAAGCCAAAAGGAGTAGCACTAGGCTACCCCTTTGTGTGATTATTGACTTTCATTAAGCTTGTTGTGCCTGTTCGTCTTCATCATCATCAACGTTTTTCCATTTACGTCCTACGAAGAATACTACGATTTGTACTAATCCAATAACAACCATCCAAATTGTCCATTGATCTGTCCAAGTCCAAGGAAGACTTAAGTCTTCAGTTACTAGGAAGAATACAACAGATAGGATTGCGATTAGAACTGCAAGTACGCGAGTGAATGCTCCACGTTTCTTTTCTTGTTCTTTAGATTCATCATCGTTATTTGTTTGTTGTTTTGTTTCATCATCATCTTCTTCGTCATCATCTTCAGATTTATGACGTTTACTAATCAACAATAATAATCCGAATAATACTGTTAAGATTGCACAAATCAAGTTGATTAATGCACAATAGTACTGAGGTGATGCCTTAGGCGTATACTCTTTTTCAACCTTTTCTTCTTTCTTAGGTTCAGCCTTAGGAGTTGTCTCTTTTTCAACTGTTTCAGCAGGAGTCGTTACCTGAGGAGCACTTGGAGTACGAGGCGTTGTACTAGTTGTACTAGTTGTACTAGTTGTACTACTTGGTGTACTTGGCGTACTAGGTGTTGCTGGAGTTACTGGAGCAGGAGCTGCTGTAATTGTTAATGTACCAACAACCTTAGTAATGTTATAGTTAGAAGCTAATGTCTTTTCATTTAATTTATATTCAAATGCGTTAGCACTATTTCCAACCTCTGTCTGAGTTCCAGTTACCTCATAAGAAGCACCTTCACCCTCTACGAATCCATCACCACTGACTGTGATAGAAGTATTCGTTAATGCACTACCATCATATACCTTACTTACTGTAGCACTTGTCAATGTTACAGAACGCTTAGTAATCTTATAAGTCTTAGTGAATGATCCACTGTAGTTACCTAATCCAGCTACCGTTACCTTCACTGTACCAGCATTTACTAGATCTGAACTGTAAGTTACTGAGTAATCAGTTCCAGCTACTAATTCTTTACCAGTCTTAGTATCTGTTACAGTTAATACTTCTTTATGTTCCTTACCATCATACTTAGAATCACTTGGTTCACTTACTGTAATACCAGTCTTCTTTTCATCTGGAGTATCTGGCCCATCTGGAACAATTGACTTAGCTTTAACTGTCAATTTACCAATAGATTCCTTAGCCAATGTGTAGTTAGTAGCCTTGGCAGACTTCCATACTAATTCATAAGTATTCTTAGAAGTACCAACTTCAGTCTGACTACCAGTTGTAGTAAATTCGACTGTTTCACCAGAAACAATACCCTCTACCTTACCACCAGCTGTTAATGCAGTACCAGAATAAGTCTTAGTTGCACTATCTGTAGTTACTGTATATTCCTTAGGAGTTACTTTATAAGAACGTTTAACTGTTCCACTGTAGTTACCCTTTCCTGTAATAGTTACTTCAACAGTTCCTACATCTTTGAAATTCTTAGTTGAGTATTCCACTGTGTAATCTATACCAGCTTCTAATTTCTTATCAGCCTTATCCGTTACTGTAGGGAGCCACTTGTGTTCCTTACCATCATAAACTTTATCACTTGGACTATTAACCTTAGCACCTGTATAGTCTGGGTTTGGTTTTTCTGGATCTGTACCTGGATCAATTGATTGACTTGTGATTGTCAATGTTCCAGCTACATAAGTTACTGTGTAGTTGCCTTGTAATTTATCACCTTTTACTGTGATTTCATACTTACCAGCAGCTTCTCCATCTTTTCTTGACAATGTGTAATCAACTTTATCATCTCCAAGAGTTCCAGCTACTGTTGCTGTCAACTTAGGATCTGTTTCTCCAAATAGCTTTGATTTATTGTCGGCTGTTACTGTCACTGCTTTGCGTGTAACTTTTAATGTGTAGTCTACTGTTACATCTTTATAGTTCTTGTTTTCTGCCTTTGCTTTTACGTTCAATGTTCCTACATCTGTAATGCTTGGCAATGTTTCTGACCATGTTTCTCCGCCATCTGTTGAATAAGTGATCTTTGTTCCTTCTTTTACAGACGCTTTTGCTCCGCCTGACAACGGTTTGCTGTCATATGTCTTTTCTGCATCTTTTCCTGTTAATTCAGGTGTCAATGTCATCGTTTCAGCTTTTGTGATTGTCAATTTACCGTTTTTGTAAGTTACTTCGTAGTTTCCTTGATCTTTTTCTCCACTTGGAATAACGGCATAGTCACCTACATCGTTTCCAGGGGCTCTTGTAACGGCATAGTCGATTTTTTCGCCTTTGACTAGGTTCTCAACATCTGCTTCCAATTCTGGATCAGCGGTTCCATATACTTTCGTATAAGTTCTTCCTGTTACCGTTACTGGTCGAGGTGTAATTTGATAAGTTACTTGTTGTGTACCTTTATATAAACCTTTACCTGTTACTGTTACAGTTACAGTTCCAACGTTTTTAGTATCTTTGCTATATGATAATGTATAATCAATATCCTTTTGCAATACCTTTGAATTATCATCTTTAATTGTAACAACAGGTTCTTGTTTTTGACTTTCACCATTGTAAGGCACATTATCCAAAGAATTTACTACTATTTCTTTTCTCTTACAATAATTAATTGTAATTGTATCTCCATCTTTAACATTTTGAAGGTCAAAACTTTGATTTGGATCTACATAGTATTCATCAGCATCAATACCTAAAGCTGTATCTAATTTACTTCTAAATACTTTAACATCTTTGCCAGGAGCTGTAGTTGCTTCATATACTTTGTCTTCTGTTCCATCATCAAAGTGTACTACTACTCTATATGTAACCTGCTGCGCTTTGTCTGCCTCAATCCAAACTGGAGTGAAAGTAATTTTTGATAAATTTTCGTTTGCATCCCATTTTGAATATTGAATTAAATCATTTACTTTTACAACTTCTTTAGATGTATAAACCTTACCAGATTCATCTGAATCAATCTTCCAACCCTTAAATACATAATTCTCTTTTTTAGGTCTTTGTGCAGTTATCGCTGTTTCTTCTCCACCTTTTAACTTATTAGATGAAGAGATACCATCTGCTTTATAAACAAATTTATATTCTGACTGAATAGCTGTTACCTGGATTCGATAATCCGTCTTTCCATAAGCTGCTTTAATAGTAAAATAATATGGATATTTTGCTTTATCAGAACCCGTATTATTTTTAATACTAACAGTTCCTATATCATCACCATCCACTGTTCCAGTCACTTTGATTTTGCTTGCATCAGGCACATATCCTGGTAACACGTTAAATTTGAATGTATAAGTCTCATTTGAGTTTAAATTAATAAAACTTGCATCTGAATTTGATGGATCCAACTCTTTATTATTCACATAAATTGAAGTAACACCAACAATTGATGTCACAAACAATTCAGCACTTGTAGAATCTTTAAAGTTTGTCGTAATTTTAATATCATCATAAATATTTTTAGTAGAACGCAATGTTACATTATATTCATATGAATATTGACCACTTCCAATAGATTGTTTAGTTGATGATTTTTTAACAACTGCTGTTAAAGAATCTGTTAAAGTTGTTTCTACTGTTTCTCCAGGCTTTGTTGGAATATTAATGGATTTTCCTGTTAATGAACTTGTTCCATCATAAGTCAAACTAATTGCTAGTTTATTTAACTCCTTGCTATTAGAAGTCCATTCTAGATAACCAAGTAATTTAAAATTTAATTCTGTTACACTTGTTTCGTATGTACTTGATAAAGTTAAATTATGACTATAATTATTGCCAGTATTTTGTGTTTTCCCGTTATATGTGAATTTCGTATTTGATCCAGTAAATGTAATTTTAGCTTTCTTCTTTTCAGTTAGCTCAATTGAAATTGTTGAATCAGCCACAACATTACGTGTTGTATACTTTGTTCCATCAGCCGTTAAAACTTTACCGTCTTGTTTTACACTCTTAACTGTAAATCCCTTGTTTGGTTTTACTAAGAATGAAAAACTAGTTCCTGTATCAACTGTGCTTTCACTACCTTCAAGAGCAATGTAATTTGCAATTTCACTAGACTTATCTGTACCATCCACTGTTAATGTATACTTAACACTATATTGAGTTACATCTTCTTTTAATACAACTACTAATTTTTCGCTAGTTGTATCAAGAGGAGAACCAGTTACAGAGTTTGTACTATAGTATGTGACACCATCGTATACTGCTACATAAGTAATTGGTGTATACTCTTTTTCATTTGTGGCATTAACTACTCTTGCTTCAATATATGAATAAGTCTTGTCACCAATAGTTTCTTTTCCTCCAGGAAATTGATCTGCAACATTTCCTACAGTTACAGTTTTTGAACCTAAAGAGTTTCCATTTTGATCTTTAAATTCTACTGAATAAGTTGCAGCAGGATTATCTGCAAGCATAGCTGCCATCACTGGAGCTGATTTAACTTCATTACTAGCTTGATTTTCATCATTAGTCGAATCATCTTGTGATGTTTCTTCTGCTACAGGCTGTGCTTCTTCTGCTACAGGCTGCTCTTCCTCTACTGCAGGTTGTTGTTGTCCTTCTTCCTGTTGTTGAGGAGTTTCTTCTTCAGTTGTTGGCACTTCCTCTTGCTCTTGTGGTGCAGTCGTTGTTGTTTCCTCTTGTTGAGGTTCAACCGGTTCTTCCACCGCATTTACATAGTAAGAGTCTGCTAAGCCAAACTGAACGGCCATCGCAAATGATAATACAATTGCCGCCACCTTTTTTAAGTTTTTCAGCATACAAATTCCTCCTTTTGTTCTTGTTAAAGTTGATAACCCTTTCATCATCCTGGTTATAGTATAGGGCTCACTAGGTTATAGACCGGTTATATAATCCAAAAATCATCTTTTTTTATGACAAATTTTAAACAAAAAAATTGGATAATAGAAATCAAGTAAAAATTAAAAAAATATCAATGATTTTT
>ENA-ORUG01001940-ORUG01001940.1-human-gut-metagenome-genome-assembly--contig:-NODE-1940-length-16147-cov-2.472719_pt1 | contig 16147 bp, 14 predicted proteins | sample MGYA00242079_ERZ509207 | MGnify/ENA primary metagenome ERZ509207 (study PRJEB26280, sample SAMEA2338780) | human gut metagenome | biome: human gut; feature: human-associated habitat; material: faeces...
AGGCAAACTTGAAGCTGATCGAATGTCCGATCAGACATTTGGGAACAGAAGAAGGGTACAAGATCTACTCAAGACTTCAGGAACATTTATTAAATGAAGGTGTTGATATGATCTTTGATACCATGGTCAAAGATATCATCATTGAAGATGGCCAGGTAAAAGGACTTGTGACAGACAAAGATGAAACATACCATGCAAAAGAGGTTGTTTCGGCAGTCGGACGTGAGGGAGCAGATTGGTTCTCACACATCTGTAACGGTCATGGGATCGAGACGCAGGTTGGTACGGTAGATATCGGTGTCCGTGTGGAAGTGCGTGACGAGGTTATGGAATTTTTAAATGATAACCTTTACGAGGCAAAATTAGTTTACCATACACCGACATTTGACGATAAAGTACGTACCTTCTGTACGAATCCATCCGGTGAAGTTGCGACAGAGTACTACGACAACGGACTTGCAGTTGTAAACGGACACGCTTACAAATCCAAAGATTTAAAGACAAACAATACCAACTTTGCAATCCTTGTATCCAAGAATTTTACAAAACCATTCAAAACACCGATCGAATACGGCAAGCAGATCGCACAGCTTTCCAACATGCTCTGCGATGGAAAAATCCTGGTACAGACCTTCGGTGATTTCAGAAGAGGAAGAAGAACGACAGAGGAGCGTCTCTGCAGAAATAACCTGATCCCTACGTTAAAGGATGCAGTACCGGGAGATCTTTCCCTTGTATTCCCACATCGTATTATGGTGGACATCGAGGAGATGATCCTTGCACTTGATAAGGTAACGCCGGGTATTGCAAGTGATGAGACTTTATTATATGGTGTCGAAGTAAAATTCTACTCGAACAAGGTTGTGGTAAACAAAGACTTTGAGACAAGCGTAAAAGGTCTTCGTGCCATTGGTGACGGAGCATCGGTAACCCGTGGACTGCAGCAGGCATCCGCAAACGGAATCTCTGTTGCGAGAAGCATTTTAAAAGCTATGGAAGCTTAAATGAACAGCATGAAAAAAAACAGAAAAAAAATGACACTGATATGCCTGCTCTGCTTTTCCTTTCTGCTCACAGGATGTAAGATAGGAAATAAGGAAGTGATTGTTTCAAACACATTGAACAACCGTCAGGTATTTCGCATTGGAAATGTGTCCTGCGGGCTGAAAGAGGCGAAGGTATATCTGGTGAACTACCAGAATATTTATGGAACAGCCTATGGACTCGATCTCTGGCAGCATGATTTTGGAGACAGTTCCCTGGAAAACTATGTGAAAAATATCACAATGCAGGAGCTGGCACAGGTGGTCTGCTTAGACCAGCTTGCAAAAGAAAAAGAGATGGAACTTTCCGAAGAAGAAAAGGAAAAGACTGCTCAGGCGGCAGAGGAGTACTTTGCCTCGCTCACGGAGGAGGAGACTGCCTATATGGGCGTTTCGGAGAGTGACATCAAAGAGTACTATGAGCATTATGCGCTGGCACAGAAAGTGTACCATTCACTCACAAAAGCTGTGAATGAGGAGGTCAGCGATGATGAGGCACGGGTGATGGAGATCATGCAGATTTTTGTTTCGGATGAGAGCCGGGCAAATGAGATCGCATCCAGATTAGCCCAGGGAGAAGATTTTGCAACACTCGCCAATAATTATAATGAGCTTGGCAGCATTCAGGTAAATATTTCCAGGGATGACCTCCCGGCTGCGGTAGAAGAGATCGCATTTCAGATGGAAAATGATGAGGTTTCCGGTAAGATCACAGTGGATGGAGGCTTTTATTTCATTAAATGCCTGAACAAATACAATCAGGAGCTGACGGAGGCGAACAAAGCCAATATTGTAGACAAAAGAGAAAAAGAAGCTTTTGATGATGAATACAATGGATTTGTTTCTTCCCTGAGTTCGAATATCAACGAAGAACTCTGGGAGAATCTGGAACTTGAGACAGGTTCCGGGATGAAGACGGATACGTTTTTTGAAGTTTTTAATACTTATTGTGGTGATATGTGATATCACCACAATTTTTTCGAGGGAAAAAGATATGACGAAGGATATGACAAACGGATCGCCAATGAAGCTGATTCTTGGATTTTCCGTACCACTTTTGTTTGGATTTTTATTTCAGCAGTTTTACAATCTGATGGATACGTTGATCGTAGGACGTTTTCTCGGAGTAGATGACCTTGCAGCGGTAGGTTCCACAGGCTCCGTCAACTTTCTTATCATCGGATTCTGTATGGGAGTGTGCAACGGATTTGCGATTCCTCTGGCACACAAATTCGGCGCAGGAGACTATAAGGGCATGCGTGGTTTTATGATGAACGCCATTTACCTCTCTGCGATTTTTGCGGTGGTAATGACGATCGTGACGGTCATCTTCTGTATGCCGATCCTGGAGCTGATGCGCACGCCGGAAAATATCATTGACGGTGCATACCGTTACATTGTGATTATTTTCTGGGGGATTCCGGTCACCTATCTGTACAATCTGGTTTCGGGAATTATCCGTTCCATGGGGGACAGCAGGACACCGGTTGTGTTTCTGGTGATCGCTGCGGTCATTAATATCGGACTGGATCTGTTTTTTATCGTAGTGCTCGGAACCGGAGTGGAAGGTGCAGCATGGGCAACGGTGATCTCACAGCTGATCTCCGGTGTAGGATGCCTTATTTACAGTATCAGACATTTTGAGATACTGCATCCGGAAAAAGAGGAAATGCAGGTAAATAAAACGTACATGATGACATTGTGTGGAATGGGCGTTCCGATGGGACTGCAGTATTCCATCACGGCGATCGGAAGCGTTATCTTACAGAGTGCGGTCAACTCCCTTGGCTCTCATGCGGTTGCCGCAATGACAGCCGGAAGCAAGATCGGAATGTTTTTCTGCTGCCCGTTTGATGCGTTGGGTTCTACGATGGCAACCTATGGCGGTCAGAATGTCGGGGCAAAAAAACTGGACCGTGTCTCCGGAGGCTTAAAGGCGGCGTCCATTCTCGGATGTGCGTATGCGGTGCTGGCATTTGTCATTATGTTCGTTTTCCGTGGGACGCTGGCAGGCTTCTTTGTCGGAGAGGCAGAGCCGGAAGTCGTTTCCAATGCAGGACTGTTTTTGCTGATCAACAGTGCATTCTATATCCCACTGGCATTTGTCAACATCGTGCGTTTCCTGATCCAGGGAATGGGCTACAGCAAATTTGCTATTCTGGCAGGAGTGTTTGAGATGGTTGCAAGAACATTAGTCGGATTTGCGTTTGTGCCTGTTTTCGGCTACGTGGCAGCGTGCTTTGCAAGCCCGGTGGCATGGATCTTTGCGGATGCATTTTTATTCCCGGCATATTTCCATGTCCTGAAAAAGACGAAGAAGATGTTGTACAAGTAAAAAATAACTGCGAAACTTCCCACCAGAGTAGAGCAAATTGTGAAAAATTGAACAATGTAATTAAAAACGAAAGGATTCAGTATGAGTATTTTAAACGTGGAACACCTGACACACGGATTTGGTGACAGGGCAATTTTTAATGACGTGTCTTTCCGGCTTTTGAAGGGAGAACACATCGGATTAGTCGGCGCCAACGGCGAGGGAAAATCCACATTTATGAATATCGTGACCGGAAAGCTTATGCCGGACGAGGGAAAAGTGGAATGGGCGAAAAACGTCCGTGTCGGTTATCTCGACCAGCACTCCACACTGACCAAAGGCATGACAATCGAGAGTGTGTTAAAATCGGCGTTCGCATGGATGTTTGGACTCGAAGAAAACATGAACCAAATCTGTGACAGGCTTGGTGAGGCGGCACCGGACGAGATGGATGCGATGATGGAAGAACTCGGTGTGATCCAGGATACATTGACCATGCACGATTTTTACATCATTGACACGAAGGTGGAGGAAGTGGCGAGAGCGCTTGGACTGCTTGAGCTTGGACTGTCTCATGATGTCACGGATTTAAGCGGCGGACAGCGTATGAAAGTTCTTCTGGCAAAGCTTTTGCTGGAAAAACCGGACATTCTTCTTTTAGACGAGCCGACGAACTATCTTGACGCAGAGCACATCGCGTGGTTGAAACGTTATCTGCAGGAGTATGAGAATGCGTTTATCTTAATCTCTCACGATATTCCGTTTTTGAATGACGTTGTGAATATTATTTACCATATGGAAAATCAGCGTCTGGACCGGTATGTCGGGGATTACGATAAGTTTCAGGAAGTCTATGAGGTGAAAAAGTCCCAGTTAGAGGCAGCTTACCGCAAACAGCAGCAGGAGATCAGTGAGTTAAAGGATTTTGTCGCCCGGAACAAAGCGCGTGTTGCCACAAGAAATATGGCAATGTCCCGCCAGAAGAAGTTAGACAAAATGGATGTCATTGAGCTTGCTGCCGAGCGTCCGAAGCCGGAATTTAATTTCAAACTCGGAAGAACACCGGGACGCTATATTTTCGAGACGAAAGACCTTGTGATCGGATATGACGAACCGCTGTCAAAACCGTTAAATATCTCCATGGAGCGTGGACATAAAATCGCACTTGTCGGCGCAAATGGAATCGGTAAGACGACACTGTTAAAGAGTATTTTAGGATTGATCCCATCGCTTGGCGGTTCTGTGGAACTCGGCGAGAATTTAGAGATCGGATATTTTGAGCAGGAGATCAAAGGCGAGAACAGGAACACCTGTATCGATGAGATTTGGGAAGAATTCCCGTCTTTCAGCCAGTACGAAGTGCGTTCTGCCCTTGCAAAATGCGGACTTACGACCAAACATATCGAAAGTCTTGTCCGCGTGTTGAGCGGTGGCGAGCAGGCAAAAGTAAGACTCTGCAAATTGATCAATAAATCGACCAATGTTCTGCTCTTAGACGAGCCGACCAACCATCTGGATGTCGACGCGAAGGATGAATTAAAGCGCGCGTTGCAGGAATACCGCGGCAGTATCCTTCTGATCTGTCATGAACCGGAATTCTATCAGGATATTGTCAATGAAGTCTGGGACTGCTCGAAGTGGACAACGAAGATTTTGTAGTATAAAAATAAGCATAATGAAAAGGAAAAACATTGACATTTTCATCACAAAGTATTATCTTGATGTCAGTAATAATTCCTATTATTAGATGATAAAAACATATGGAGGCCATTATGAAAGATACCTATATTTCAGAAGCAGTAAAGTATATCGGAGCAGACGATACCACATTAGATTTATTCGAGAGCCAGTACCAGATCCCAAACGGAGTTTCTTATAATTCCTATGTGATCCTGGATGAAAAAGTTGCGGTTATGGATACCATTGATGAGCGGAAAACAGACGAGTGGTTTGCAAATCTTGAGAATGTGTTAAACGGAAGAACGGTAGACTATCTCATTTCCCATTTAGAGCCAGATCATGCGGCAAATATCAAACGTGCGGCAGACAAATTCCCACAGGCACAGCTTGTACTGAGCGCAAAGGCAAAAGCGATGCTGCCACAGTTTTTTGATATCGCACATTTAGAAGAGCGCTGCCTTGTGGTAAAAGAGGGCGATACATTAGAGCTCGGAACACATAAGCTGCATTTTGTGATGGCACCGATGGTACACTGGCCGGAGGTCATGGTGGAATATGAAGAAACGGAAAAAATCCTTTTCTCCGCAGACGGATTTGGAAAATTCGGTGCGTTGAGCGCAGAGGAAGAGTGGACAGACGAGGCGAGAAGATATTTTATCAATATCGTTGGAAAATACGGTGTGCAGGTTCAGACACTGCTCAAAAAAGCGGCAGCGTTAGACATTCAGACGATCTGCCCGCTGCATGGACCGGTTTTGAAAGAAAATCTCGGTTTTTATATCGGAAAGTATCTTACATGGAGCAGCTATGAGCCGGAAGAGGACGGTGTTTTAGTTGCCTGCGCATCCATTCATGGAAATACAAAAGCAGCCGCTGAAAAAATGGTAGAAGTACTCCGTGCAAACGGAGCATCCAAGGTAGTATTTATGGATCTGACCAGAGATGATATGGCAGAGGCAGTTGCAGATGCTTTCCGCTATGGAAAGATCATTCTTGCGGCAGCTTCCTATGATGCAGGGGTATTTCCTCCGATGGAAGATTTCCTGCACCGCCTTGTACATAAGAACCTCCAGAAACGTACTTTCGGACTGATCGAGAACGGTTCCTGGGCGCCTTGCGCAGCAAAAGGCATGAAGGGTATTCTCGAGGGTATGAAAGAGGTAAACATATGTGAGAATGTTGTGAGCATCAAATCCACAATGAAAGACACAGACGTTGCTAAAATGGAAGAACTTGCAAAAGAAATCCTTGCATAAAACTGGTACAAATTTACAGAAGTATATCTTAAAAAATATTTCGTTGACAATCGCAAAAAGGACATATATACTAGAAAATAATAGGGGTTAATGGGTTGGAGGTAGTGATTATGAAGTGTCCTTTTTGCAGCAGCGAAAACACAAGAGTCATTGACTCAAGACCGGCAGATGATAATAATTCCATCCGCCGGAGAAGACTTTGTGATGATTGTGGGAAGAGATTTACGACATACGAGAAAGAGGAGACCATTCCACTCATCGTCATTAAGAAGGATAATGCCCGTGAACAGTATGATCGTTCCAAGATCGAAGCCGGTGTATTAAGAGCATGCCATAAGAGACCGATTTCTGTGAATCAGATCAATCAGCTTGTCGATGAAGTTGAAACAGAGATCTTTAACAGAGAGGAAAAAGAAATCCCAAGTACATTGATCGGAGAGATCGTAATGGATAAGATCAAGAATCTCGATTCCGTTGCATATGTACGTTTTGCATCTGTTTACCGTGAATTTAAGGATGTGAATACTTTTATGAGCGAATTGAAAAAGATGCTTGATAAATAGGGGTTAAGTTCTAAAACAGATTTGTCGATATTATATCATGAAGAACAGAGTTGCGTTTATAGTAGCGAAGCTCAGCATTGAATGTTTATGATATTGTTTTAGTGGAGAAGATTGTATGAATATATCGGGGATCCGCACAGGCGCGGGATTTTATGATTACAATTCCATAAAGATAAATGAAGTTCGAAGCCAGCAGATTCAGGAGGCAAGGGAGAGCGAGCAGATACCGGTAACAGGTACTGTGGAACAGAATGACAGTACGGATGCAAAAGTCGAACAGATACCGGCAGCACAGAAAGAAGATTACGGAGTTGCCGATTTTAATTCAAAATATCAGCCCGATGCGTCTTACGATTTGAAAGGCGTCGACAGTGATATTTCAAAGCTGGATGTGGAAAAAGCATTGTCTGATTTGAAAAAAGATCAGGTATTGCAGCAGTATCAGTTCTTTGTTGGTGACGATGCGTTTGCATCTACGGAGAAGCTGAAACAGGTAAGAGAAGAAGAAAACTTCTGGTTATAAATGATTTATGATACCGTATGAAATTCATACGGTATTTTTCTGCGGAAAAGAAAGTGAAAGGGACAGACATTCATGTTGGAAAAATTTTATCCCGGGGAATATTTGGATTCCACCTATGTGATCGACTTTGACAGGCTCTACGAGGAGGGCTATCGGGGAATTATCTTTGATATTGATAATACACTTGTGCCGCATGGCGCACCTGCAGATGAGCGGGCATGTGCTTTATTTGCACATTTAAAGGAATTGGGGTTTCAGTGTATGCTGTTGTCAAACAACAAAGAACCGCGCGTAAAAATGTTCAATGATGCGGTACATGTTTCTTATATTTATAAAGCAGGAAAGCCAAAACCGGGAAATTACCGCAAGGCAATGCAGGAGATGGGAACAGATACCACGAATACCATTTTCATCGGAGATCAGATTTTTACGGATGTTTACGGTGCCAATCTTGCCGGAATCAGAACCATTCTGGTGAAACCAATCCATCCAAAAGAGGAGATTCAGATCGTATTAAAAAGGTATCTGGAAAAAATTGTTTTATTTTTCTATGCCAGATACCAGAAAAAGCAAAATAGATAGAAAGAAAAAAGGAGTCATAAAAAATGAAAATCGCAATTGGAAACGATCATGCAGCAACAGAATTAAAATTTATCATCATGGACTATGTGAAAAGTCTTGGACATGAAGTTGTAAACTTTGGAACGGATGGCAATGAGAGCTGCAATTACCCGGAATTTGGAGAGAAAGTAGGACGTGCAGTTGTAAACGGCGAGGCTGACTGCGGAATCCTGATCTGCGGTACCGGAGTAGGAATCTCCATCGCAGCAAACAAGGTAAACGGTGTCCGTGCAGCAGTATGTTCCGACTGTGCAACTGCAAGACTGGTAAAAGAGCATAATAATGCCAATATTATTGCATTTGGCGCGCGTATTGTCGGAAGCGAGCTTGCAAAAGACATTGTAAAAGCATATTTAGATGCAGAATTTCAGGGTGGAAGACATCAGACAAGAATTGATATGATCCACGAAATTGAGACAAGAAACTAAGAGAGGGTAAGGTGATGCAAGTGGGAGAACTTGAGAGCCGTTCTCTAGCTGAACAGGCTGCTGATAAGATTGAGCAGATGATAATTGAAAATCAATGGAATCCTGGAGATAAGCTTCCTAACGAAATGGATATGGTGGAAAAACTAGGTGTGGGAAGAGGAACAATTCGTGAGGCAGTTAAAATACTGGAATCTAGGAACGTGGTAGAAATACGAAGAGGAAAGGGCACGTTTGTATGCAATGATATTGGAAAAATAGGAGATCCGTTAGGATTCCGATTTGCATCAGATAAAAAGAAACTTGCAGAGGATTTAAGTGATTTCCGAGCAATGTTGGAACCACAAATTGCCAAAATTGCAGCTCAAAAAGCTACAGATAAGGACATAGAGGACTTACAACGACTGTGCGATGAAGTCGAGAGTATGATTTGTAATGGTGAAAATTATAGTGAACGAGATATTGAGCTGCATACAAAGATTGCAAGTATTACTGGTAATTCAATTGTAGAACAAATTATTCCTTTAATTGCACAGGGAGTATCAATCTATGTAGATTTGACGAATCATGAGCTCGCTGGCACCGCCGCACTTACACATCAGAAAGTTGTAGATGCAATTCGAAGCCATGATGCTATTGCGGCATATGAAGCAATGAAAGCACATATGAAAGAGAACCGTGAAAATCTTGAGTTGTTAAAGAAAAAGTGATTTTAAAAAGATTAAAATTCTAAAAAAACATTTTGGAATTTTAATCTTTTTTTGTGTATATTTCATAAAAAATAAAATGCATTTTTTGTGAAAATACCAATTGAAAATATACATATAGACTTTTATAATTTAAGACATCATATGACATGATGATGTGATTACAAAACGAAGAAGGGAGAAATATGAAAAGAAGTAGTGATATTTTAAATGGAGCAGAATGGGCAAATGTAAGAGCGTTGTATAAGTCATCAGGTTTTACAGACGATGAATTGAAGAATCCGATTATAGCGGTAGTCAATGCATATAACCAGGTTTGTCCAGGGCATGTAGTGTTAAAACAGTTAACACAAAGAGTAAAAGAAGGAATATATGCTGCAGGAGGTACACCAGTGGAGATTGGTACAATAGGTGCTTGTGATGGTGTGGCAATGAGTCATAAAGGTATGCAGTATATTCTTCCAACACGTGAAATGATTGCAGACGATATTGAAGCAATGGCAGAGGCACATAGACTTGATGGATTGGTCATTCTGGGATCATGCGACAAAATAGTTCCAGGAATGATTCTTGGAGCGCTTCGTGTAAATCTTCCAACTGTGTTTGTAAATGGAGGTCCAACTCTCCCGGGCAGAATGAAGGAGGGAAACCCATATGGTGGAGAATACATAGACCATTCTATTATTCAGCAGTCAGAGGGAGCATTAAAAAGTGGAGCAATTACGAAGGAAGAATTTGATTGGATTGAAAACAATGCAGTACCGACAATAGGTTCTTGTGCTATGCTTGGAACAGCGAACACAATGTGTTGTTTGGCGGAAGTCATGGGAATTTCTTTACCAGGAAGTGCTGCAATCCCTGCTGTGTATAGTAGAAGACAAAGTATTGCATTTGAGAGTGGCAAGGCAGTGATGAATCTTGTAAAGAATAATATATGTATAAAAGACATAGTAACAAAAGATGCCATATTAAATGCAATTAAAGTCAACTCTGCTATAGGAGGCTCGACGAATGCTGTTTTACACTTATTGGCAATAGCATATGAAGCAGGTGTTGATCTTGATATTTTTGAATTTGGTAAAGTAAGCATGTCAGTTCCGCATATGGTTCCGATGATTCCGGCAGGACAGTACACATTACTGGATTTTTATGAGGCTGGAGGAATTCCTGTTATGATGAAGGAATTAGCTTCCATATTGATGTTGGATGGTATAACATGTACAGGACATACTTCGAAAGAAAATATTGATGAATTCAAAAATAAAAACACAGATGTTATAAGAGGTTTATCTAATCCGGTACATAAACGTGGGGGAATAGCTGTGTTAAAGGGAAATATTGCACCGGATGGAGCAGTGACAAAGCCATCCGCAATTCCGGAAAAAGCGCTTTTATTTAGAGGACCAGCAAAAATATATGAAAGCGAACAGGATGCATTAATTGGAATCAGGGCGAAACAAGTACATGAAGGAGAAGTTGTTGTAATCCGTAACGAAGGACCAAAAGGCGGACCTGGAATGCCAGAGATGTATAAAGTTATGAAAGTTCTAGTAGGAATGAACCTTGGAAGCAAAGTGTGTGTCATTACTGACGGTAGGTTTTCCGGTTCTAACAATGGATGTTTTGTTGGACATATATGTCCAGAGGCATTGGATGATGGACCAATTGCATATTTACAGGATGGTGATGTGATTACAGTCGATGTATTAAATGGTATAATTGAAGCAGATGTTGATTTTAGTAAGAGGCGAAAAGAAGTTGTACGAAAAGAGGTAGAGCAGGTAAAGGGATGTCTCTACCAATATCGGAAAAATGTTACAACAGCATCTAAGGGAGCATACATAGCAACTAGAACTGAGATATAAGATAAAACAATATAGGATAAAGGAGAACGCAAATGTCAGGAGTTTTTTTAGTAGTTAATCTAATGATAGCGATAGCAATTATGATTGTTTTAATACTTGTTCCAAAATTTAATCCAGCATTAAGTTTAGTGATTGCAAGTATTTATATGGGTGTAACATGTGGATTAGGATTTGTAAATTCTATTGAAACAATAGGTACAGGTTTTGGTAATATGATGGCAGGAATTGGCTTGCCGATTGGATTTGGTGTTATTTTAGGACAATTAATGAGTGATACTGGAGCTGCGAAGGTAATTGCAAGAACAATTGTACATGCTGTACCAAATAAGTATGTTTTATATGCAGTAGCAGCAGCTGGATTTATCCTTGCTATACCTGTTTTCTTTGATGTTACATTTATTATTCTCATCCCGATTGGAGTAGCTGTTGCAAGAGAGGTGAACAAACCACTTGCATATGTCGTAGGAGCATTAACAATCGGAGATGGAATTGCACAAACACTTGTACCTCCAACACCTAACCCATTGGCAGCACCAGGTATCTTAAATTTTGATCTTGGAACAATGGTTATTATGGGATTGATTATTGGCGCGATTGCAACATTAATATCTGTGTTTGTGTATACTAAAATTCAAGATAGAGGAATTTTTAATGAGGAAAAAGATGTAAATAAAGATGCTGAAATTTATGTTGAAGAGGATTTGGATGAACTTCAGAAAGTACCAGGTTTTTTTGTTTCCTTACTTCCAATTTTAATTCCGGTTTTTTGCATTCTTATTGGAACAGGAGCTTCGGCTATCAGTGAAAATGTGCCATGGATTGCACAGTTTTTTGGAAATAAAATTGTAGCAATTATGCTGGGTACACTTTGTGCATATCTTATTGGTTATAAATATCTTGGAAAGAATAAAGTGGAAAACTCTGCAAATGAAGCATTGAAACAAGCAGGGGTTGTATTATTAATTACAGAGGCAGGCGGCTCGTTTGGTGCCGTTATTGCAGCAACAGATATTGGAAATGCACTTGTATCTACATTGAATATTAATAGCGGTTCAGTTTTAAAGGTATTGTTTTTAGCTTATTTTATAGGTTGTATTTTTAGAATTGCGCAGGGATCTGGAACTGTAGCAGGAATTACAGCAATGACAATTATGGCAACAATTGCCCCAAGTGTATCAATTCATCCGGTGTATATTGCATTGGCTGCGCTTGCAGGAGGGATTAGTGTAGGACATGTAAATGATAGCGGATTCTGGGTAGTGTCTAATTTATCAGGGTTTAATGTAAAAGGTGGTTTAAAAACATATACATTAGCTCAGATTATAATGTCAATCTCTATAATGAGTTTAACTGTTATTTTTGCATTAATTCTTCCAGGAGCAATTGGATAATATTTTAAAACGAATAAAGAAAGTACCATCTTTAAGAAAAAGGAAACATGCTTAAAGGTGGTATTTTCTTTAATATGAATGATAAAGTTTGTGTTTCCATAAAAAAAGCTTGAAAAGTGCAGCTATTTATTATAGAATAGAGAAATCAGAGAGCCTTGTGCTCGTACGCAATTTTTTAAGGAGGAAGTTTGAATGATTTCAGCAGGCGATTTCAGAAATGGTATCACTATTGAATTAGAAGGTAACATTTATCAGATTATCGAATTCCAGCATGTTAAACCAGGTAAAGGTGCAGCATTTGTAAGAACTAAGTTAAAGAATATTAAGAGTGGTGGTGTAGTTGAGAAGACATTCCGTCCAACAGAGAAATGTCCTCAGGCACGTATCGAGAGAAAAGATTATCAGTACTTATATGCTGATGGTGATTTATATTACTTCATGGACGTTGAGACTTACGACCAGATTGCATTATCCAAAGATGATATCGGTGATGCATTAAAATTCGTAAAAGAGAACGAGGCAGTTACAATGCTTGCTCACAACGGAGATATCTTCGCAGTTGAGCCGCCAATGTTCGTTGAGCTTGTTATCACAGAGACAGAGCCGGGATTCAAAGGCGATACAGCTACAGGTGCTACAAAACCTGCTACTGTAGAGACAGGTGCTACTGTATATGTTCCGTTATTCGTAAACGAAGGCGATGTAATTAAAATTGATACAAGAACAGGTGAGTACTTATCACGAGTATAAGGAATTTATGGAAAGTAACGGAGTGGATGATGAATATCCGCTCCGTTTTCAGTTTGAGGAGAAAATATGAAATACGATTTTGACAGAATGGTAAATCGCTATGGAACAGATTGCTATAAATGGGATATGATCACAAAACGAAAACTGGATTCGAATACGTTACCACTCTGGGTAGCGGACATGGATTTTGAGACCGTTCCGGAAGTAAAAGAGCGTTTAAAAGAAGTGACAGACCGCGGTATTTACGGTTATTCCATGCTTGGAGACGGCTATTATGACGCATTGAAAAACTGGTTTTCCACACGATTTAACTGGCAAATTGAAAACGACTGGGTGATCGCAACTCCGGGTGTCGTATTTGCACTGGCAGCAGCAGTTCGTGCCTACACAAAAGAAGGCGACAGCGTCATGATCCAGCGTCCGGTTTACCACCCGTTTACAAATGTAGTAAAAGAAAACGGACGAAAACTGGTGAATAATCCATTGGTTTTAGAAAACGGGAAATACCATATGGATTACGAAGATATGGAGCGCAAGATTACGGAAGAACAGGTAAAACTGTTCCTGCTGTGCAGTCCGCACAATCCGGTGTCCCGTGTATGGACAAAAGAAGAATTGTGCAAGACTGCTGAAATCTGTAAAAAACACGGTGTCATCATGATTGTGGATGAGATTCACTGTGATTTTGTTTATGAGGGATATCATCACACGAGCTTTGGCACACTGAGCGAATACGCAGATAACGCAATGATCTGTACTGCACCGAGCAAAACATTTAATCTGGCGGAATTACAGCTTTCCAACATCATGATCCCAAATCCGGAATTAAGAAAACCATTCCAGAACGAGATGAACAAAGTATTTTATTCCGATGCGAACCTGTTCGGACAGGTATCCTGTCAGGCCGCTTACGAGAACGGCGCACAGTGGCTGGATGAATTACTTGTATACCTGCAGGGCAATATCACATACATCCGTGATTATCTGTCAGAGCACTTACCGAAGGTTCATTTGATCGAACCGGAGGGAACCTATCTGCTTTGGATGGATTTCCGAGAGTATGGTCTTTCCCCGGAAACATTAAATGTCAAAATTTTAAAAGATGCAAAAATCTGGTTTAACGAAGGCTCCATGTTTGGACCGGAAGGCGCAGGCTTTATGCGTATCAATATCGCAAGCCCGCGCGGTATGATTATTGAGGCAATGGAACGCTTAGGTGAAGTGTTTGGAGCATAGTGTATTTTACACAGATTTCACATACGTTCGATAGGAATGTATGAAGCTGGCTATGCAGACCGCTTCGGGGGTTCTGGCGTCTTGCGCAGACTGATCCATGCCAGACCGGAGATCAGAATCTGACTGGCAAGCATGCCCCACAGATAGGCAGACAGACCAATCTTTGGAATACCGATAAAAATGAAACCAATGCGCAGTGCAGCACCGGATAAATTGATCAGCATCGTAAGTGTTGGTTTCCCAAGTCCGTGGAGAATACTGCATAGCGTACTTGCGAGAAACAGAAACGGACAGATCCAGCTTAAGGTTCGGACATAAAAACCAGCTAAAGCATTGTGAAACAAATGAATGCCGATCCAGTTTCCGCCGAGCAGAAAACCGAGGGTACACAGCAGTCCAAGGATTACACACAATTGTGTAGTCTTCCGGACTGCTTTTTTTATCAGATCCGTGCGGTTGCGGCTATTTGCTTCTGAAATGGCGGGCAGCAGCATAACGGACAGGGAATTGCTCAGCACGCAGGGAAACAGGATGGTGGAAAAAACCATACCAGTCAGAATACCGTAAACACTTAAAGCATCGCTGTTTGTGTAGCCAAAATCCCGCAGCTTCATGGGAATCAGGATCGCTTCTGAACTTTGACAGATACTTAACAAAATGCGGTTGCAGGTCAGTGGTAATGCCATGCTGCACAGTTCCCGCAGAGTCTGCAGATAGGATAGAGCTTCCGGTGAAATTGCGCGCGAGTCTTGTGCCGGATTTTTTTCGCGGGAAAAAAGTAGCATGGTAACGGAATAGAGTGCGCCGGTTATTTCTCCGAACAGAATCCCCAAGACAGCAATCTCAGGAGACGGCAGATTGCCCTGTTCCGTCAGGATCTGAATAAGCAGCCAGACACCTGTCACACGGATCAACTGTTCCAGAAGCTGTGAAACAGAAGGAATTACAGCTTTCTTTTTTCCGAAATAATAGCCATTGATGCAGGAATGAATACAGGCAAATGGCAGAGAAAACGTCATCAGGCGAAGCAGAGATATGGTACGGGCATCTTCTAATAAAACAGAACCGATCCAAGGGGCATATGTCTGTACAATTACGATACAGATGCCGGAGATCAGCAAAGAAAGCACCAGACCAGTTACAAGATAACGTTTAGATTGCTGTTCGGTCTGACATTGTGCACAGTACCGGGAAATCGAAGTCTGGATGCCGGCAGCTGAAACTGCGATGATCAGGGCAAATACCGGAAAAATTAACTGATAAATGCCAAGACCTTCTGCACCGATCGTACGTGACAGGAATATTTTATAATAAAAACCGATAATCCTGCTTAAAAATCCGGTTAGCGTCAGAAGCAGCGTGCCGGAAATGAGATTATTTTTGAGTGTATTTGTATGTAAAACCATAGAAATTAATTGTTTTTTTTATATCATATGCAAAAGGGTTGTTGGTCAGAACCGGAAGGAAAGGGAGGTTCTCATGAAGCGATTGGTTTATCTGGATAATGCAGCCACCTCCCAGAAGCCCGAAGGGGTAATTGACAGGGTAAGGCAGTTTTATTTATCAGAAAACTCCAACATTCATCGGGGGAATTATCCACTCAGCAGCAGGGCGTCAGAATACTATGCGCACTCAAAACAGACGGTCAGCCATTGGATTGACGCACGTACGCCGGAGGAAATTGTATATACAAAAAGCAGTACAGAGGCAATTAATCTCGTGGCTGCCGGAATGGATGGCCTGACAGGGCCGGAGAACAATATAGTAACTACG
>ENA-ORUG01001970-ORUG01001970.1-human-gut-metagenome-genome-assembly--contig:-NODE-1970-length-15923-cov-3.721704_pt1 | contig 15923 bp, 12 predicted proteins | sample MGYA00242079_ERZ509207 | MGnify/ENA primary metagenome ERZ509207 (study PRJEB26280, sample SAMEA2338780) | human gut metagenome | biome: human gut; feature: human-associated habitat; material: faeces...
GTAAGGAGGCTAATGATGCCTTAAAATCATTACTCACGGTATTTTTAGAAAGGAAGGTAAATTATGTTGTTGTTAAGAATTCAGAAATGGTAAAAGACTATAGTAAAATGAAAAGTCCAAGGTTAGACTTATTAGTTGAATTTGATGATCGAACGATGGTGGATTTAGAGATGCAATTAAGACAAACGAAAGATAATTTGCCAATTCGCTTTAGTTATTATTTGGCTCGACTTCATGGTTCTCAAGAGTTAGAAGGAAAATATTATGGTGAGTTAAAGGAAACAATCGTCTTAGTGTTCTTTAATGTGAATCTAATTGATAATAATAGAATGTGCAACACATTTACATTAAGGAATGAAGAAGGTTTATCTTTTGTAGAAGAAAGTCAGGATCGTATGAAGTTACGTACAATTGAGATGGCAAAGTTAGATATAAATAAGCCGCTTGAAGACATGAATGAACAGGAAAAGATGATTTATTACTTTTTGAATTGCCGCAAGGGAATGGATGATAGTAAAATTAAGGCGATGATAGAAAGTGATGGGGTGATTCAAATGTTAGAGAAGCGTGTAGAAACGATATCGGATGATGGTTGGAAAAAAATAATAGAAGATTTTAGAAAACTGCATGAAAATGAAGAACGAATGGAATTACAACTTGAAATTGAAGAAGCAAATAAACAAGTAGAAGAAGCAAATAAACGTGTAGAAGTAGCAAATAAACGTGCCGAAGAAGCAAATAAACGTGCAGATGAATCGGATAAGAAAATGGATCAGATGAATCAATTAATGAAACTAGGGATTAAAGCGATGCTAACAAATGGGATGAGTTTAGAGCTTATTTCTAAGTCATTGTCGAAGAGTGAAGATGAAATTATGGAGTTGTTGAAATAGTTGCTTTCCGGAAATCTCAAATTAACGATGAATAATAGAATTGATATCTAAGTCGCCTGTAATAAGGCGGCTTTTTTGGTATATAATCAAAGAAAAGGAATTTAGGAATATGATAAGTAGAAAGAGAATACTGCGGTTTGCGATTGGTAAAATGCTGTGTCAGGATGGTTGGGCTGAGAAATATAATCCTAAGAATCAGTTTCATGTAAATCAATATGATTATTCAACTTGCAAAGAATATTTGGCTGCATTAAAAGAGAAGTGGCAAGAATATGAGGATCCTGAATGTGAACTTGAAGGGTATGTGAATGTATCAAACTATTCGAATTATGATGATTATGCCTATGATGTAGATACATATAGAACAAGGTTAGAGTGGCATGATGAATGGGATTGTGATTGTGAGTTTGATGTAAATCCATGTGATTTTGAGTATGAAGAATATTATATTAAGGCTTTAAAAAGTGCTTGGAAAAACAAGTATGATCCAAATAATGAACATACAAACGTTGATCCTTGTGACTATAATAGTGTAGAAGAATATCATAAGGCGTTAATGGATGAATAGAAGTAATTGCAGAGAAAGACTCTGCTTTTATTTTGGTTATTTTATCAAAGATTTGGAAGTTTTCAATCTAACTTAATTTTAATCTTATCTTTTGTTGACAAAATATTCATAAAAGTGAATATTTATTATTTAATACTGTAAGCGTTTCACGTATAATAGAAAGGTAAGCGAGGATCGATTTATGCAAATAAGTTATAATAAGCTATTTAAATTATTGATTGATAAGGGCATGAAAAAAACAGATTTGGCTAAAGAAGCTAAGTTAACACCGGCAACACTCGCAAAATTATCTAAACAGGAAACGGTATCTATGGATACGTTGATTCGTATTTGCGATTGTCTGGATTGTACATTTGATGATGTAGTGGAATTGATTAAGTAGGAGAGAGTTATGGTTACAGGTGAAATTAAAAATAAAATTGATGCGCTTTGGGATGTGTTTGCAGCAGGAGGCTTAACTAATCCATTAGAGGTTATTGAGCAAATAACATATTTAATGTTTATTCGTGATTTGGATGTTGCAGACAATAAAAAGGCAAAGGAATCCAATATGCTTGGAATACCTTATACAAGTATATTTGCGGATGAAGTAAAAATTGGGGAGCGTAGTATTGATGGAAATCAATTGAAATGGTCTACGTTCCATGACTATCCTGCGAATAAACAGTATGAAATTATGCAGGAATGGGTTTTTCCGTTTATAAAGAATTTACATAGTGATAAGGATAGTGCATATTCTAAATATATGGATGATGCGATTTTTAAAATTCCAACTGCATTAGTATTATCTAAGGTCATCGATTCTTTGGATGAGATTTATAGTTTAATGGATAAAACTACAAGTATTGATATTCGTGGCGATGTATATGAATACTTATTGTCTAAGATTGCTTCAGCAGGACGTAATGGACAGTTCAGAACGCCTCGTCATATTATTCGTATGATGGTTGAATTGATGAATCCAACGCCTCAAGAATTAATTTGTGATCCAGCATGTGGTACAAGCGGATTCTTGGTTGTTGCGAGTGATTATTTAATGGAAAAATATAGAAATGACATTTTGATGAATAAACAGAATCGTGATCATTTTATGAATCATATGTTCAATGGTTTTGATATGGATAGAACTATGCTTCGTATTGGAGCAATGAATATGATGACGCATGGTGTTGAATCTCCAAATATTGAATATCGTGATAGTTTATCAGATCAAAATACAGATAACAATAAATACTCTATGATTTTAGCTAATCCTCCTTTTAAAGGGTCTTTAGATTATGACTCAGTATCAACAGACCTTTTAAAGATTGCGAAAACTAAAAAAACTGAATTATTATTCTTAGCATTGTTTATTCGTATGTTAAAAGTCGGGGGAAGATGTGCATGTATTGTTCCAGATGGAGTTTTGTTTGGCTCAAGTAAAGCACACAAAGCGATTCGACAAGCAATCGTTGATGACAATCGTCTTGAAGCAGTTATTTCAATGCCATCAGGTGTATTTAAACCATATGCTGGTGTATCTACAGGTATTTTGATTTTCACAAAGACCGGTCATGGTGGAACTGATAAAGTTTGGTTCTATGATATGAAAGCTGATGGATTCTCGTTAGATGATAAACGTTCTCCAGTAAAAGAAAATGATATTCCAGATATTTTAGAAAGATTCAAGAATCTAGATAAAGAAGTAGATAGAAAGCGTACTGAACAAAGCTTCTTGGTTGATAAGCAAGAGATTATTGATAACGATTATGATCTATCTATCAACAAATATAAAGAAGTTGTCTATGAAAAGGTAGAATATCCACCAACAAGTGAGATTTTAGCTGATATTGAAGCTTTAAATAGAGAAATTGATAAGAATTTGGCGGAGTTAAAGGCTTTGTTGAATGATGGAAAGGAGGAAGAATCTGAATGATAAATTCGGATTTGTAGCAATATGGGAACTATAACGATAGGAGATAGTTGCGAAGTTTTGAATGGATATGCATTTAAAAGTGAAAAATATACATCTTCAGGTATACGTGTTATTAGAATAGCAAATGTACAAAAAGGCTATATAGAAGATGATTCTCCAGTATTTTATCAAACAGACGATGTTGACCTTAATAAATACATGCTTAGAGAAAACGATTTGCTAGTGTCACTTACTGGTAACGTTGGAAGAACAGCTTTATTGACTAAAGATATGTTGCCTGCAGCCTTAAACCAAAGAGTAGCTTGTTTAAGGTTGAAAACAAATAAGATAACCAGAGGATTTCTATTTCATTTGTTGAACAGTGATTATTTTGAATCTAAATGTATTCAATCATCACAAGGGGTAGCTCAAAAAAATTTGAGTACCGAATGGTTAAAATCGTATGATTTACCACTTTATTCTCTATCTAAACAAAATGAAATTACTAAAATATTAGATAACGTAAGAAATACAACCATTTTAAAAGAACAAGAAATTCAAAAATATGATGAATTAATTAAAGCCCGATTTGTCGAGATGTTTGGAGAACCAGTGAACAATCCAAAGAAATTTGAAAAGCGAAGTTTAAAGGATACATGCAAAATTGTTACAGGAAACACACCATCAAGGGCAGTTGAAGAATACTATGGAGATTTTGTTGAGTGGATAAAGACAGATAATATTATATCTGGAGAAATTAATCCAACAAGAGCGGTTGAATATCTTTCGGAAGAAGGAATGAAGGTTGGACGCGTTGTCGAAGAAGATGCAATATTAATGGCATGTATTGCAGGAAGCATAGCAAGCATCGGTAGAGTTTGCGTTACGGATAGGACAGTTGCATTCAATCAGCAGATCAATGCTATTGTTCCCTATGATTATAATCAGTTGTTTCTATACGTATTATTACAGATTTCTAAGGATTATTTGATTGAAGATGTAAGTATGTCTTTAAAAGGAATATTATCCAAGTCAAAACTTGAAGAGAAGGAGTTTATTGTTCCTCCATTAGAACTTCAAAATCAGTTTGCTGATTTTGTACGACAGGTCGATAAATCAAGGGAAGCAGTTAAGAAGTCGTTAGAAAAAACACAGCAATTATATGATAGTTTGATGCAAGAATATTTTGGATAAGATAGTTTAAAATAAATGGTTGTAGAGATGTTGGTAATGGAGGTTATTAACATGAAAAATACAATCATACAAGAAATAGAACAATCTTTATTGAATTATTTAGATAATTCTCAGTTAGATGTTTTACATACTGTGTTATGTCGTTGCTTAGATAAAGTAGAAATAAAGATGGTTGAAGATACGGATATCCATATTAGTGAATTTACGAATATGGAACTTATAAATAAATTTATTGCTGCTAAAGAAATAGAAGGATGCAGTGAAAGAACTACAGAGTATTATTATGCTACTTTAATTAAAATGGATTCAATGATTACTAAGAATGCTACTCATTTAACAACGGATGATTTAAGAATGTATTTGACTGAATATCAGAAGATTAATAATTGTTCCAAAGCAAGTATTGATAACATCAGAAGAAATTTAAGTAGTTTCTTTTCGTGGCTGGAAGAAGAAAATTATATTTTGAAAAGTCCAATGAAAAGAATCCATAAAATTAAGACGGATAAAGTTATTAAAGAAACATATTCAGATGAAACCTTAGAATTGTTAAGAGATAATTGTAATAATCTTAGAGATTTAGCAATTATTGATCTACTTTCATCTACTGGTATGCGTGTTGGTGAACTAGTTAGATTAAATATAAATGATATTGATTTTGAAAATAGAGAGTGTGTTGTCTTTGGTAAAGGTAATAAAGAAAGACCGGTTTATTTTGATGCTAGAACAAAGATTCATTTAAGGAATTTAAGATAATTCTAGAAATGATGATAATGCAGCATTATTTGTTTCATTAGATGCACCGCATGACAGATTAAACATTAGTGGAGTCGAGATAAGGCTTCGTCAATTAGGTAGAAAACTAGGTATTAATAAAGTGCATCCACATAAATTTAGACGAACAGTTGCTACCAAGGCTATTGATAAAGGTATGCCTATAGAACAAGTACAAAGTTTATTAGGACATTCTCAAATAGATACTACAATGCATTATGCTATGGTAAATCAAAATAATGTTAAAGAATCTCATAGAAAATTTGTAGCTTAATTGAAACATATGATAACTTTGAAAAGCTAAATTCGGATTTGTTGATTCGATGAAAATAAAAGATTTCATAGATTATGAGCAACCTAATGAGTATATTGTTGAATCTGATAGATATAATAGCAAATACAGTACACCTGTTCTAACTGCAGGTCAGTCATTTATCTTAGGTTATACAAACGAAAGCAAAGGTATTTATAAAAAAGGACCATGTATTATTTTTGATGATTTTACAACTTCAGTTCATTATGTAGATTTCCCTTTTAAGGTCAAGTCTTCAGCTATGAAGATATTAACTACAAAAAGTAACACAGATTTAAGATACTGTTATTACTTGTTGCTAAGCTTATCAAAAATGCCACCAAACCATAAACGTCAGTGGATATCGACAACATCAGAAAAGACTCACGAGCTTCCTTCAATGGATAAACAAATAGCTATAGTTAAACAATTAGATTTAATATCTGATACTATAGCTATTTATACAAATCAAATTGAAAATCTTGATAACCTTGTTAAAGCCCGATTTATAGAGATGTTTGGTGATTTAAAAAGCAATGAAAAGGATTGGAACTTAAAAACTTTTGAAGAAATGTCTGTTTTAATTACAGATGGGGAACATAGTACGCCAAAAAGAACAAAAGAAGGAATATATTTATTATCCGCTCGAAATGTTTTAAATCATTCTTTGCAGCTTAAAGATGTAGATTATATAAATCGTGATGAATATCTTAGAATTGCTAAAAGAGTTGTTCCGAAAAAGGGGGATATTCTAATTTCATGTTCAGGTACTATCGGTCGTTGTTGCAGTATACCTGATAGTCTACAACTTCAAATGGTAAGAAGTGTTGCGTTGATTAGATTCAAGGAAGTAATAAATCCAATTTTTGCAGAATACATGATTACATCCGACTATTTGCAAGAACAGATTAATAGTTCTAAGACAATGTCTTCTCAAGCTAATTTATTTCAAGGAAAGATTAGAAAACTTAAAGGCTTTTTACCACCAACTGAACTTCAAAATCAGTTTGCAGACTTTGTAGAACAGGTCGATAAATCAAGGTTTGAAATTAAGAAGAGTATAATAGAACTAGAAAGAGAGGTAGTATATGACTAACTTCAATTATTTAAAGAAAGAAAAAGATTTTGATAGCTTTGTAGATATAGCTATTGTTGCAGAGAAGACGTATAAGATTGATGTTAGTACGTGTATTATCAACTGTAGACGTGCACTAGAGGCAGGTATTAAATGGATGTATTCAGTAGATGCAAATTTAGATATTCCTTACCAGGATAATCTGCATACATTAATGAATACACGAGCTTTTAAATCAATCATGGATGATGATATTTGGAAACGAATAGAGTTTATCCGTCGATATGGGAATGAAGCAGTTCATACTTCAACTAAAAAAACGGCTAGTATTGCCAAAATATGTTTACGTAACTTGTTCTATTTTACTGATTTTATTGCGTATTGTTATGGTGATAATTACGAAGAAAAAGAATTTGACGAATCATTATTAGAACAAGAGGAAGTGACTCCTGTTAAAGCGGTTCCTGATGTTGATTTAGAGGCTTTGATTGCTGAAAATAAATCTTTAAAAGAGGAATTGAGTTCTCGTCGTGTTCAACAGCAAGAGACTTATGTTTCAAAACCATTAGATTTATCTGAATTTAAAACTCGTAAATTATATATTGATGCCATGTTGATGGATGCTGGATGGGTTGAAGGTAAAGACTGGATTAATGAAGTTGAACTTGAAGGTATGCCTAACAAGTCTGAAGTTGGATATGCAGATTATGTTTTATATGATGATATGAACATTCCATTGGCGGTAATTGAGGCTAAGAGAAGTTGTAAAGATCCTGCGGTAGGAAGACAACAGGCGAAATTGTATGCGGATTTATTAGAGAAGAAATATAAAAGAAGACCTGTGATTTTCATTACGAATGGCTTTGAAACACGCATAATAGATAATGATTATCCTGAAAGAAGAGTATCGAGTATTTATTCAAAGCGTGATTTAGAAAAGTATTTTAATTTGAGAAGAACAAAATCTCATTTGAATTATATTGCGATTAATAAGAATATAGCTGGTCGTTATTATCAGGAAGCTGCAGTTCGTGCTGTATGTGAAGCCTTTGATAAAGGGAATAGAAGAAAAGCTTTATTAGTCATGGCAACTGGATCAGGTAAGACTAGAACGGTTATTAGTTTAGTTGATGTGCTATTAAATAATGGTTGGATTAAGAATATTTTATTCTTGGCAGATCGTAACTCATTAGTTACACAGGCTAAGCGTAGTTTTGTGAATTTATTACCTGATCTTTCGGCTACAAATTTAGTGGAAGATAAAGAAAATTATAATGCTCATGCTGTATTTTCAACTTACCAAACAATGATTGGTTGTATAGATACGATTAGGGATGAAGGCAAGAAATTATTTACTTGCGGGCATTTTGATTTGATTATTTGTGATGAAGCGCATAGATCTATTTATAACAAATATAGAGATATATTTTCATATTTTGATGCACCTTTAGTTGGTTTAACTGCAACGCCTAAAGATGAAATTGATAAGAATACATATGAAGTTTTTGAATTAGAAAATGGAATTCCGACATATGGTTATGAATTAGCTCAGGCTGTAAAAGATGAATTTTTAGTTGATTATAAATCTATAGAATGTTCTACAGAATTTATGAAGAATGGAATTCATTGGGATGAATTGGATAATGATGAAAAAGAAGAGTATGAAGAAACATTTGTCGATGAAGAGGGGAATGTTCCAGAAGTTATAAGTGCTTCAGCTATAAACCAATATGTTTTTAATAAAGATACAGTGCGTAAGGTATTAGCAACTTTATTTAAGTATGGTATTCGTATTGATTATGGACAAAAAATTGGTAAAACAATAATTTTTGCGAAAAATCATAAGCATGCAGAATTTATTCTAGAAATTTTTAATAAGGATTATCCTGAATTAAAAGGTTATGCAGAAGTCATTGATAATAAAATTAACTATTCTCAGACTTTAATTGACCAGTTTTCTGATCCAAGAAAATTACCTCAAATTGCAATTTCAGTTGATATGTTAGACACAGGTATTGATGTGCCTGAATGTGTGAATTTGATTTTCTTTAAAAAAGTAATGAGTAAGGCTAAATTTTGGCAAATGATTGGTCGTGGAACAAGACTTTGTCCTGGACTTTTAGATGGAAAAGATAAAGATAAGTTCTTGATTTTTGATTTCTGTGGTAATTTTGAATTTTTCAGAATGAAGACTGGAAGTGCAACACCGAACATGCTTGCAGTACAGGGAGCTGTTTTTGCATTGAAGTTTGAGATTGCTTATAAATTACAAGCTTTGAATTATCAAACGGATGAATTAAAAAAATGGCGTAAAGAACTTGTCGATTATATGGTTAGTAAAGTAAAAGAATTGGATCGTAATCGTTTTGATGTTAGACAACATTTAAAATATGTTGATCTCTATTCAAATCCAGATCATTATCAAATGCTTACATATGAAGATTGTTTGATGGTGCGCCAAGAATTAGCACCACTAATCTTACCGGATGAAGATGAGGTAAGTGCTGTGCGATTTGATGCGTTAATGTATGGTATTGAATTAGCTCATTTGGCTGAGAAACAGAGTAAACGTAGAATTAAAGATTTATTAAAAAAGGTAACAGGTTTATCTAAAGTATCGAATATTCCTGCAATAGAAAAGGAAAGCGAAATTATTCATGCTATCTTAAATACGAATTATTTAGAATATAGTGGTATTGATGAATTCGAAAATATTCGTTTAAGATTAAGAGATTTAATTAAATATATTCCAAGACAAGGATTATCTTATGAAACTAATTTTGAAGATGATATTTTAGATGTTCAATTTAATGATTCAGAATTAGAGAATGATGATTTAAAGAATTATAAATCTAAAATTGAGTATTATATTCGCCAACATCAAAAAGATGATCCTGTGATTTTGAAAATCAAAGAAAACAAACCATTAAGTAGTACAGATTTAGTTTCTTTAGAAAATATCTTATGGAAAGAATTAGGCTCTAAGAAAGACTATTATTCAGAAGTAGGAGAAAAACCTATCTGCGAATTTGTTCGAGAAATTGTTGGCTTGGATATGAATGCTGCCAAAGATGCTTTCTCTAAATACTTAGATGAAAGAAATCTTAATTCTGAACAGATCTATTTTGTAAACCAAATTGTAGAATACATTGTAAGAAATGGTTTAATGAAAGACATGAGTGTTTTACAACAATCTCCATTTACGGATAAAGGTTCTGTTGCAGATTTGTTTGGAAATGATATTCAAACTTGGATGGAGATTAAGAGTGTTATAGATAATATTAATAATAATGCGAATTACAATTAGTGTTAATTACATGGCTTTATAGGAGGAGTAGCAATGAAAGGGCAAGAAATTCAATTTATTCAATATATAAGTGGACCCACAAAACGATTTGTGATTCCGGTTTATCAACGTAATTATGATTGGAAAATAGAAAACTGTAAGCAATTATATGATGACTTAATCAAAGTAATTCGAAATAATCGAAAAAGTCATTTTTTTGGAAGTGTTGTTTCTGTATATGAACCAAGTAGTGCTAGAAATATCGAATTTTTAGTTATAGATGGACAACAACGCTTAACAACAATTACTCTTTTATTGCTAGCTATGTACAACTTAATACAAGAGGGTAAGGTTTCTTATAAAACTCCTATGTTGAATGATATGATTTATGAGCAGTTTTTAGTTGATAAATACCAAGAAAAAGATAAGCGTATTAAATTAAAGCCTATTAAAAATGATAAGAATGCATTTGATAAATTATTTGATGATCAAGATGATTATATTCTAGATTCCAATATTACAGTGAACTACAGATATTTCTATGATCGCATTCAAAAAATGGAATTAACTATTGATGAATTGTTTGATGCAATTTGTAAATTAGAAATCATTAGTATTGTTTTAGATAATGATGATAATCCGCAATTGATCTTCGAGAGTTTAAATTCAACAGGCTTGGATTTAAGTGAAGGAGATAAGATTCGTAACTTCATTTTGATGGGTCTTCCTTCTGCAAAACAAAATGATTATTACGAGAAGTATTGGAACAAAATAGAAATTAACACTAAATACGATGTGAGTAGTTTTGTACGTGATTATTTGAGCGTTAAACAGTTATTAACACCTTTGCAAAGCCGAATTTATATTACTTTTAAAGAATATGTTGAGCAAAAGAATATAGATACTGAAGATTTACTAAAAGATCTATTAGCATATTCAAAACGCTATGGTGTTTTATTAGATGGTGGTACTAAAAGTAATGAATTAAATGCGTCAATATACCGTTTAAACCGTTTATCTACAACAGTAACACGTCCATTCTTTTTAGAGGTATTGAGTTTATATGATGATGGTAAATTAGATTTGAATACAGTTTCTAAAGTATTTACGATTACAGAATCTTATTTGTTACGAAGAATGATTTGTGACTTACCAACGAATATGTTAAATAAAATCTTCTTGCTATTGCATAAGGAAATTATTCGTTATGATGGCACGTGCGATGATTATCTAGAGAAGTTTAAATATGCTTTGCTTTCAAAAAGAGAAAAAGCAAGATTTCCAGATGATGAAGAATTTATATCAAACTTTTCAAATAAACAAATATACTTAATGAATAGTAAGAATAAACTATATATATTTGAGAGATTTGAAAACTATGGCACACTTGAAGATAAAGATGTATATAGTCATTGTGATGATGGAGTGTATAGTATCGAACATATTATGCCACAACATTTAACACCAACTTGGATAAAAGATTTGGGTGATAATTATAAAGAAGTTCATGAAACATGGCTTCATAGAATGGCTAATTTAACACTGACAGCGTACAATTCAAAATATAGTAATTTGTCTTTTAATGAAAAAAAGACAATGGAACATGGTTTTGAAGATAGTGGAATTCGAATGAATACTTATATTGCTTCGAAAGAAGTCTGGAATGAGGATGAGTTGAAAAAGCGAAATGATTATTTAATGAAACGAGCCACTGATATTTGGTCATTACCTGAAACGAAGTTTAAGCCCAAAGAAAAGCAATATGAGTTCTATACTTTAGCTGATGATGTGGAATTTACTGGAAGAAAGATTTATAAATTTACATTTAAAAATACCGAGCAGCCAGTAGAAAGCTGGTTAGAGGCATATCAAAAGATACTTCAGATTTTATATTCTGAAAACAAGAGTATTATAACTCGATTAGCTTTATCAACAAATGAAGGCTTAGAATCCCATTTTACTACAAGAAAAGATGATTTTATCCGTACCTTCGATTTATCAGATGGTATTTATGTATTTTCAAATACTGGGACACATTCTAAAATCAATGTATTAACACGAATTTTTGCCTTGTATAACGAAGACCCTGAAGATTTAGTTTTCTATTTAAGATCTGCAGATGATGATCAAGAATATGATGTAAAAAGAAAGTTTTGGGCTTTTGCACTTGAAAAAATTAATGAAAGTTTCACAGATTTCAACCCTTTTGAAAAAGTTAAACCATCTAAAGGAAATTGGCAAAGTGGATCTACTGGAATTGTGAGGTTCAATATATGTTGTGTTACAAATACAAATCAGTCTCGAGTTGAACTTTATTTAGGTAATTCAGACGTCAATAAAAATAAACAGGCTTTTGATTTATTAGCAGCAAATAAAGACAAGATTGAAAAAGATTTAAATACTAAGTTGATATGGGAAAGAAATGATGATTTACTTAGTTCAAAAATTTATGTCACTTTAGAAAATGTTAGTATCAATAATGATGCAGATTGGGAACTAATTGCTCAATTTCATGCAGAATGGAGTAAGAAATTCTACGATGTATTAGTTCCTTATTTGGATGGGATATTTTAAAGACTAGATTAAAGAAAGAATTAATCATAGATATCTAAGAACAGATTTGAATTCTAACTATTAGAATCATTGTATCTGTTCTTTTTGTTACATAATAGTTTTGGCAATGGCTCAGCCATGCGTGTATCCCCTTGTGCTTGGGTGATGGATTGTGGTTTTTGTGCAAGAACAGGTATGTGGCCTAATCGTGATTTAGTAAGATTATCGGCTCGTGTAACACACAATCATCCAGAAGGTATTAAGGGTGCATTGGCGGTATGTGATGCAATCTTTATGGCAAGATTTTATTTTGGTGGATGGAATATTGAATATTCAAATCCAATTGATTCAGATCTGGATGAGTGTAAAAGAAGAATCAAAGAGCATATTGAAAATGAGTATGGTTACGTTTTATCGATGTCTTTAGATTCTATTCGTAAGGATTACAGGTTTGATGAAACTTGTCAAGGCAGTGTTCCACAGGCTATTATTGCGTTTTTAGAAAGCACGGATTTTGAGGATGCGATTCGAAATGCGATTTCGATTGGTGGAGATAGTGATACGATTGCAGCTATTACGGGAAGTATTGCAGAAGCTGCTTATGGTATTCCGGAAGATATGAAAGAAATGGCTTATGCTTATTTGGATGAGCCATTAAAAGATGTATTAAGAAGATGGAAGAAATATATGAGGGGGTGACGAATCATGAATGAAGTCGTTGATTTATTGAATGAAATTTTAGATGAATTGAGAACAATGAATGAAAAATTAGATGATATTCGTGGAAATGAATATCGTGATGGTTCTTTAGAAGATATATTTGATAAATTAGATGAAATTAATGATAACATTGGTTGAAATTAATGGTATGATATAGGCAATGATATATCTTTTTTCAAATCAGTTAGAATTAATAATATAATGTGGCATTGTCTGATTTGTGATGATGCCTTTTATTTTGTGGGGTTGGGTTATGCAGGATTTTAAGTTACTTACTAGACAATTGTTAGAAACATATCTAGGATCGGATACGTTGAGTGATGTTGCAATTCAAGATTTTTTAGATTCCAATGCGAGTATTATTGGTACGGGAAAACAAGAATTTTTTAAAAATATTGAGAACTTTTTAAATTCTTTCAAATTTGATGTGGAGAAAAGAAAGAATATTCATTTTGAATTTAAAGATTTAGAAATAGAAGAAAATATTGTGGATGATCAATGTGTCTTTGTGTATGGATCTGTTCAAATTTATGGTCTTTATGATAAAGAAGTTCCAATTATGCATTTGGATTCTCGCTTTACTGTTGTTTATGGTGTTAGGGATAGAAAATGGAAGGTGCTTCATATTCATCATTCGATTCCAGATAAAGAACAATTGGAAGATGAAGAGTTTCCAATTACTTTAGGTAAGCAGGTGCAACAGGCTCGACATGAAGTTGAGGCATTATCGGCTGGGTATTCCTATATTTGTTTGATTAATCTAGAGACAGGTGATGTGGAATTGATTAAAGGAAATAATATTCCCGGCTTAAACGGGCGCTATACTCAGATAGATCATAATATATTATTAGAGCAAGTAAATCGTTTGATTACCGAACCATTTAGGCAGAGTAGTGTTGAGTTTTATGATAGTACGACCATCGCAAAACGTCTTGAAGGAAAGAATTCCTTATTCCATACTTGTGAAAGGACAGATGGAACTTGGATTCTTTCGATGATTGTACCTCAAAAATATGATGAGAATGGTCGTGTTGTGAGTGTATTACTTGCCAATCGTGATTTTACGGAAGAAAAGAAGCGTGAGTTAGAACAGGAAGAGGCTTTACGCCAAGAAAAGATCAAGGCTGAAAAGGCCAATGAGGCCAAGTCCATATTCTTATTTAATATGTCACATGATATTCGTACACCGATGAATGCGATTTTGGGATATTCACAATTAATGAAGAAAGAATTAACAAATCCTAAACTCGTTCATTATCAAGAAATGATTGAACAATCGAGTCAATTATTACTTTCAATTATTAATAATGTATTGGATATGGCTCGTGTTGAAAGTGGTAAGATGGAATTGGATGAAAATTATGAAGTAGTGGGGAATATTACTCAACTTGTTTGTGGTGCATTTGCGGCGGAAGCTTCAAAAAAGAATATTGAATTAAACAAAATTGTGAATGTCGAACACAAACATATTATTACCGATTCTACAAAGATGCAGGAAATTCTATCCAATTTAATTAGTAATGCGATTAAATATACGCCAGAAGGTGGTAAAGTTTTGATTGATGTACAAGAACTTCCTTATGATAAAGAAGGCTATACTTTAATTCAAACAAAAGTATCGGATACAGGTATTGGAATGAGTGAAGAATTCTTGCCATCTTTATTTGAATTATTTACACGTGAAAGAAATACGACTCTATCTAAAATTCCAGGTACTGGACTTGGTATGGCTATTGTCAAAAACCTTGTGGACTTAATGAATGGCAGTATTGAAGTAGAGAGTGAACTTGGTAAGGGTAGTACTTTTACGATTACCATTCCACATAAGATTGCGAATAAAGATTATACTAATAGAAATATTGAATCTTCCAATGAGTTTGATATTGATTTTAAGGGTAAAAGAATTTTATTGGCCGAAGATAATGAATTAAATGCTGAAATCACAACTACAATTCTTAGTGAAATGGGTTTTGAAGTTAAAACTGTAGAAGACGGAATTCTATGTGTGAATGAAATGCAACATCAACCAGCCAACACATACGATTTGATTTTAATGGATATTCAAATGCCAAATATGGATGGCTATAAGGCAACAGATTGTATTCGACATCTTTCACAACCTGAAAAGGCCAATATTCCAATTATAGCTATGTCTGCCAATGCGTTTGAGGAAGATAAGAAAAAAGCATTTGATGTAAAGATGAATGATTATATAACGAAACCAATTGACTTTCAAAAGATGGAAGTAGTGTTAAAACATGTATTGAGTAAGAAGGATCCTCTTAGTTGAGGATTCTTTTATCTTATGTTGTGTAAATGATTGATTTTGTGTTAGTTTAGATGTTAAAACCGTATCTAATTCAACGATAATAATGCGATTTAGACAAGATAGGATTATTCGCAACAACATGCTTGGAGTTAATAATGTTTTCACATTGGCTCTTTATAATAGGAATTGGCTACTGGATGTAGTAACGGTGAACCCTCTGAATTAAAAGGATGATATCTTGAGTTCTCGATGATTCCGATTATGTAGGAGGACGTGTTTTATGTATATTTATCTGTACATTGATGTTGCCATGACTATCTTGGCTTTAGTTGAATTGCTAAAAATCGCATTGATTATTATAGAAAAATGTAAAAGACACTAGTTCACCCGATCCAAGGATTAAAC
>ENA-ORUG01001986-ORUG01001986.1-human-gut-metagenome-genome-assembly--contig:-NODE-1986-length-15829-cov-2.927856_pt1 | contig 15829 bp, 22 predicted proteins | sample MGYA00242079_ERZ509207 | MGnify/ENA primary metagenome ERZ509207 (study PRJEB26280, sample SAMEA2338780) | human gut metagenome | biome: human gut; feature: human-associated habitat; material: faeces...
CCAAGTCCGGCTCGGTAGAAAAATCCAAAGAATCTCGAAGATAGTCACGCAACTGCATAAAGTCATGAAGTGACAATTTTGCAATGTCTTTTGCCGTTAGATTTGTTATACGAACGACATAAGCCACGATTACCTTTGTGAACTCTCTAACTTGGGAGGAGCCATCTTTGTTAATAACAACACCCATCACCGGACCAAGAGCGACATAGTCAGAAGTGGTAATGTCTCGTACTTCAAGTCGTTCGATTCGACCACCATCTATTTCAATCGGATTTTTCAAAACGATCGTCTTACTCATTTTCCCCTCTTATTTGAACCATTGACCACGTTTGCCTGAGAAGCTAATTTGAGCAACGCCCTGCTCATTCATGGTTGGAGTACCCTGAATGAAGGCATCAGACAAAACATACTTCCACCCGTTTGCAAACTCACACTTCACAGTTTGAGAAACACTTGAAGTGATCGTTTCAAAATCCGTCTCATCGCTGATCTGAATTTCTGCATTGCAATACGGAGCCACCGGTTGTTCGTCATAGCCAACGACTTCCCCGTTGGCGATAACAGGGGTTTTGTTGGAGTCGGACAAAGGCACTTCAAAAGAGCCTCGCGCCATCAAAGTCGTACCGTCTACAGTAATGTAGGCAGTACCGGAAAGACGTTTTTGAGTCATTCAAACACCTCAGTATTGGAGACGGAATTGAACAAGCATCGCAAAGATGCGGAATTGGTTGACAAGATCCGGCGGCAGCAAGCAATCGATGCGATTAACATCAGTTGCATTACGCTCAACAATTAAGTTGTCTTTGAAGAGCTTACTGTTTTCAACTAAGCCCACGTATTCAAGATCAGAGTAAGCGGAAACCAGCTCGGCCTTAATGATGGACGGTGTTACAATCGCCTGACCTTCGCCGAATTTCGTACCGTCATCTGCCAACTTATGGCGACCGTACTTAGAAGTAATACGTGTACGCAAGAATCGGATAATGTATCCGAGAGTGTGCAGCGTTTGTGCATCTTTGTAGGAATTATCCGCAGATCCGTAGCTGTTTTCGGTGTAAGTCGTCACAGCTCGTTCAATCTGGGTATTGCTGTTCGTATCTTTGTACGTTGCAATACCAGCTTTCAAAAGACTTTCGCGGTTTTCTTGATCGAATCGAGCAGAGGCCGGAGGAGCCATCAAGTCAATCAATTCTAACGTCTGGAACGGACGAGCAGGGTCTGCCTTCACGGACACTGCTGCTTGACCCAATGTCGCACCAAGGCGCTCTGCTAAACCGTTGGGATCCGCAGGATTGATTGCGAACAAGGAAACGTGCTGATCATTACGGCCTTCAGCAAAAGTCACCAAATTTTCACGAGTATCACGGCGAGCGCTGTACACATGACCGTACTTTTGTACGTTATACGACCAGGCTTGCGTCATGTACGTTTTGACACTATCTAAACTTGTTGCATCGCTGTACGGGAAGCCAATAAACTCAAAAGCCTCATCTTTAAGAGCGGCAAAAGCATCGTCAAGTTCCGGCGTACCGGTACCCTTCGTTAATTGACCGAACGTTACACTTAAACCTTCTGGCGTCACTTGACCGTTGATGTAGCCCAACAAATTCAAAGACAAGACTAAATCGTTTCCAATTTCACCCTTATTCTTAGCTGTGAGAGTCACCACGCCAGCGGAAGCTTGAGCCGTGACCGGAAGATCAGTTGCCGCATTGATGGCTGTATTGAGAGCTGTGGCGACATCAGTCGCTTCGTCACCGACAGAAACTCCGACTTGAATGAGTTCGGAATTGATGTAAACAAAAAGTGTTCCTGCGGCCGTTGCAGTGCCGGCAATCGTAATTGTCTGACTAGCCGCTGTTCCGGAAGAAGGATCATCAGTTGCTACTACATAAAGCGTGCCAAGACTATCTTGGTTACGATAAGCCTTCACCATTCTGGCCAAGACAGAGCCGGCGCCAAATTGCGCTGCCACTTGCTCAGCCGTCCCCGCAATCGTCAGCTTATTCGACTCACCCGTGGCCGTTGAAAGCTTCGGAGCGATGATCAAAGAAAGCATGTCATCGACTGCGGTATTCGCTGCAGAATTGTCAACTTCCGCATAAAAGAGCGGAGTATTCAAATTCTGAGGGATTTGATTAAAAGAAACAGGCATTTCTTACCCCATAAAAAATGGCGCTCTAGGCGCCGTCTTTTTCAAAATCAACTTCAAACTCTGCTTCAATTCGACCGTCTGTTGGCTGAAGATCAATATCAGAGTGAACCTTTTTAAGAGGTCCAAGATTGTCATACATAAGTTGCTGCCACGTATCTTCCTTTGTCAAAGTCGTGTACGTGTCAAACTCGTATGCATAAAAGAGCTGGTCCCCGTTCATTTGAGTCAAGTAGCCACGATTAAAACGAATCTCATCGTGCGACTCATCAGGGCACCAATTGACCAGAGCTTTGAAAAGTTCTGCTCGAATAGGATCCAGCATGTCCATCGCATCTTGACCGCGATCATCGGTCTGATTGTCCAGCACAACTAAAACCGCAAAGCTCTCTGTAATTTCCTGAAGGTAGTCGTTACCTTCGGTCTCAACAGTCTCTCCGGTTTCGTCAAGCATCACAACAAATGCTGCGGGCAATAAAACACTGGCCTTTTTATCAAGATTGATTTCAGCCGAACCCGATACGCTCTTAAAAGACGGACAAAGATTTTGAATTTGCTCAATGATTGGCTTCAGATTCATTTGTCAAAAATTCCCTTAAGAGATTCACTTAAAGCTTGTGCAACGGCATTAACCATTTCCTGACGATGAAGATTGAATGCGTCTTCGATGTAATTCTTTCTTGGCGCAATTCGCCAACCACCTTTACCTTTGACACCATATCGAAGGAAAGCGGGATAAAAAGCTTCATCTTTCGTGTCTCCGGCTCTGCGCTTAGGCATATCCTGTTGTAATTTCAACCCGTACCCAGATCGAAAATACTTGACGGAAATAGCTCGCTGAAGCGCTCCAGTTTTCTTCCCCGGATAAGTGTTTGGCTTACTTGTCCAATAAGAATCCACCCGAACCCTTGCGCTCTTTCTTAGCTTTCCACCAATAACCCTTAGAAACGGCTTAAACTTTCGTTTGTCAAAGTCCGTTCTCTGAAGATCTAGCTCATCAAGCTTCAAATAGAGGCCAAGCGCTTCACTCATCTTCGATCTCCTCTTCAGCACACTCAATCAGTGTGAATCGTCTGGAACCTTTCCAATCTGATGCATGCAGGATTTTGTAGCGAAACCCCTGAGCATAGATGGCAATGCGTCCAGTCAGATCCTCCGGAGAAGTTTTGCCGGGAATTCGCCTGACTGTAATGCGATGAGTGACTCCGGTTTCAAGATTTTGCTGGCCAAACCAAAAAGTAAGCGGTTTAACCGGTTCAATCTTTCCCCAAACGCGAAACATTTCCGTGTAAACCTCTTTGAGCTTTACACCGTTCTGCACGCTTTCCCATTGACAGAACCTCAAACGAACATTTAATTCGCCCGGATCAATCAACTGATTCATCGTCATCACCCCAAAGGATCCATTGATCAAGTAAAGACTGCCGGAGCACTCGATCACGAAGCTCAATATCAGTCGCGTTTCGGTTTTCATACATAAAAGATGTAATCACCAAAACGGCGATTTTTATAGACTTCGGCACCAAAGCCTCAGTCTTTGCAATCGCCGATGCGTCATCTTCGGCAATGATAGGTCTACGGAGACGGGTTTCAGCAAGCTCAGTAGCCGCCTCTCCTAAAGTCTTCAGTAAATCATCATCGTCCTCATGATCAATGCGAAGCCAAGACTTGATCTCATCAAGAGTCACACAAGAAGTCGTCATAATGAAAAGGCCCCGGATAAATCCCGGAGCCTAAGAAGCAGAATTTAAGAAAAATTAGCCAGCAGACCCGGCAGCAACTTCGAGGTCACCACCAACGAAGCAATTCACACTTTCAATTGCGAAAGCCATGCGGCATTCGGCACGGATCGTGACCAAGTTCTTTTGAACGTTGTCGCTATCCTGTTCAAACATCTCAAGCGTAATACCTTGACGATCGTAAATCGTGGCACCCATTTGCGTGTCGGCAACCATGAACTTACCTTCAGTCACGTTGGAAGATTCACAGACAGCCAAGCCCCACGGACGAACAGAGGCATTGTCTTGCAACGGAGAGCCCATCAAGTACTGACCGTTGGCATCCTTCATGCCACGCAAAGTATCAAAGTCCATCGGATTGACGAAGAGCGTGTTAGCACGATAACCTGCAGCATTGATCTTAGTAGCACAACGACGGATCAAATCCAAGACCGTAAAGTCTTCCGGCACATCATCATAAGAGACGCCATGAGCAACGTAGTTGCCGGACGCAAAAATGCCGCTCAAGTTGGGGCTCGTACCCGTACCGTTCAAAAGTTGATCTTCAATTTCGCGATCCAAAAGATAAGTCATGCGCGTATTGATGTAGGCTGCAAGAGCAGGAGCATCTTCAGCCAGTTGCTTGGTGATGCGAATGAAGTGAGCAATCGTGCGAACCGGTGCATCTTTTGCTTCAAATTCAGCCTTAGATTCACCCTTAGCAGAGCCTTCGGTTTGGGCGGCTGCGTTGTTTGTGAATTCTTTTTCTTGGAGCCAAGAAATGCTATTTGAAGTCGTGGTGACGTGCGGGAAAGCAGCCTTGACACTGGCGACCAACGTCGGCTCTGCCTTCACACCCTGGAAGTCAGCAGGAACTGCACCGGTAGGCGTCACAACGGGTGATGCAGCAGCCAAAGAGACCTTGCGGACGGTACCAGCTAAGAAACCCTTGTAACCGTCAGAAGCAACCAGACGTTCTCCAAGGGTGATTTGCTTTTCACCGCCAGCCTTGCCAACACCAGACTGTTGCAAGTCAAGCATCTTTTGAGCCAACTTAGCCTGTTCTTTACCAAGCTTATCCAATTCTGCCTTCAATTCGGCCGACTGCTTTTCGTCTTCAGCTTTCTTTTCAGACAAAAGAGAAATTTTCTTTTCAAGTTCTGCAGCCAAAGCTGCTAATTTTTCCATGGGATCCATTTGAAATCTCCAAAAGTTAAGAAAGTTTGTCAATCCCGACCGACAAGCGGTCGAATACTGCGGCTAACTCTTTCTGAGCTTTCTGAGAATCATCCCGACTCTTTTCAGCGGCAAAGCACGCTTTTGCCTTTGAAAGCAGCCATCCCGACTGCCTTTTTGATAATTGAAACTCATCGTGGAAGAAGTTTTCGAGATCGCGAACACTTTGAAGTGCTTCGATCTTTTCATCGACCTCATCTGCAGATAAGACTTGAGTGACGCGAGCCTTGCCGTCAGACGGGTAAGTGACGACTGAAATTTCACTCAAGCGAGCAATTGCAGTCACTTCCACGGTACCATCTTCAAGCTCAACTTCATCAGCTGCTTTCCACGCAATACCTACAGACAGCCCATCTACAGTCCCCGCCTTTACAGCGTGGTAAATGTCTTCTGCCTGGGAAACACCTTTTGTCAAAACACCCTCAACCTTCAACCCGATTTCATCTTCATGAAGATCAGTCCACTTACCGATCGGCAAGTCATAGCTGTTGTGATTGAAGAACATTTTGGGATTGACACCATCGCTCAAAAGCTTCGAGTAGGCGCCTTTGCGAATCTGAAATCCGTAAGAATTCCGATTCCCGAAAACAGTCGCATAGCCAGAGATCTTCCACTCTCCGTTCTCTTCAATAGCTTGAAGTTGGCAAAACTTCAAAGAAGTCGTAATTTGTTTCTGTGTCATTGTTTAATGTCCGTTATTTGAGTCTGGGATCCGCCGGTTACTTGTCCAAGCCTGTCCAACGGCGCCAAGTTCGTCTGAGCAGTCAACACATCACCGCCCTCAACAGGCTCGTCATTTTCAAGCTGACGAACTTCATTTCTGGTCTTAAAGCCGTTTTGCACTGCCGTAGCATAAGCTTGATAGCGGGAAGTAATGTCGCCTCTCATCAGAGCGTCAAGCGAAAATTCCGCTTGCATTGTCATGCGCTCTTCAAGACTGAAGACTCTGGATTGCAAAGCTTGCTCAATCGAGACTAGCATCGGACCGATTGTGAACTTCACGAAACCAGACGTAATTTCTGAGATACCGGAACCCCAAGTCGTGGCCCCGGATGCGCCGATCAAAACAGGAGGGACACCGAACCATCGACAGATCTCTTCAACAGAGAAGCGCCTGTTTTCAATCAGCTGGCTTTCTTCTGGCGTTAAAGTCACCGCATTGAACTTCATATCCGCTTCAAGAACAATGATCTTTGAAGATCCGCCGGTTCTGAAGTCTGTCAGACTGTCGCGGATTCGCTCACGCTCATTAACACCGTCCTTATTTTTGCTCTTGAGGATGTGGTCTACGGTCAAAATGCCTGACGGCTTTCCAAAGTTCTCAGCGTTTGAAGTTGCGAATCGCTGCGTTTCTGTTGCCTCTTTGACCGAGGAAGACATGAAAGACAACTTCGAAAGACCGATCAAACCATTTCCGATATCCTTGATATGCAGGACATCATTAGGACCTAAGATGTAGGTTTTACCGTCTTTTTGATACTTGTAAGCAACTTGACCATTCTGATCGACAAAGACTTCTGTCTGATCAGGAGACAACGGCCACAAACTCACAAGATCGCCGGAAGAATCACGAATGATCTGAGCATAGGCATTGCCACGCATAGCCCAGTGCATCACCATCGTGGACCAGAAGTCACGCGGAGTCATCACATCATTCGGACGAGAGTGAAGCACCATCCAAAGCCGAGAATCTCTAGCGAGTTTTCTACGGCCGTCAGATTCATTTTCATAGACCATCAAAGGGAGGCTGCTGATCACTCTGGCCAGTAGCGACACACATGCATAAACGGTCGAAATCTGCATGGCTGCGTCTGGAGAAGTCGGAGCCGCCGTCATGACAGACGGCGTGCTCATCTGTTGACCAGATTGGTCACGCAGAATTCCGCCGCCGATCCAGGAGAAAAAGCGGGAAACAAGGGAATTTGCCATTTTTAAATCACAATGATGTCTTCGACGAATTCCGAAAAATCGTCATCTTCGTCAGTTTCAATATCACTCATGCACATGGCCAACGCGTAAATCATGGCCACAGGACCGTCAATTTTGTTTTCGTAGCGCTCTTTGCGAGGAAAAATATTGTCTTTGGCGTCCAGTTTGGCCACAACATTGCCCATCATCCAATTCATTGCAGGATTTACTACGTGCTTGATTCTTCCATCGAGCACGAGAGCCTCAAGCGACTTCATGGGATCAGACATGTTTTGAACCGTATTACGGAACTCCACCATCGTGCCCCGTCTTCACTTAATCGCGTGGCAAGCTGCGTTGCCTGCCAAGGGTCATAAGCAATGGCCTGAACTTCAAACCGCGAAAGATCTTCTCGAAGTCCCTCTTCAACGACCGAAAAATCAGTCATCGCCCCAGGAGTTTGATGAATGAAACCACGGTCTACCCAACCCTGATACTGGCTGTTTGTTGATTTTTCGATGGTATCTTCGGGAAGGTAAAAGTCATAAAAAGCGACATACTCGGTCTTTCCATCGGAGCGCTGCCGTGGAAATATCCTCACTTTCGCCGTGATGTCGTTCTTTGCACCTAAGTCAAGTCCAATAATGCAGGGGTGCCCTTCAAAATCGGACAGATCAAGCGCAGGATCCTCGCAAGCTTTCCATGCCTGCATATCCATCCAGGCAGACTTAGCAGAACACCAAACATTCAAATACTTTGTTTTGAAGTTGTTGGCTGCCGATGGCAGCGTCAAGGCTTTCTCTCGATGGCTGAAAAGTGTCTCCGGATTAACCGACACGCCCCAATTTGGATTAGCTTTGATCAGTGCTTCATCAGTCGTCCAATCATCACCCTCGTCAATCGTGTAGATGATCCCAAACTGAGATTCAACTTGAACCGTCTGGTTCAAGATCATCGTGACAATCGTCCGAACTTCATAGCAAATGCCGGAAGTATCAAAACCCGCCGTCGTAATTGTCCAAACCATCGGCTGCTTACGCTTACCGATAGAAGTTTCAATCACGTCATAAAGCCCACGCGTTTTGTGAGCGTGCAATTCGTCAATACAGCCAAAATGCGTGTTCAAGCCGTCCAAGGAATCGTCTTTTGAATTCTTTGGAGAAAAACTAGAACCGGTCGAAAGTTGCGTAATGCTGTACTTTTGAACCGTCAAATTAAGCGCCGATTTAATGTCGGGACTCATCAATGCCATTTGGCGGGCTACGTCAAAAACGATCTTTGCCTGATCGCCGGTTGTGGCAAATGAATAGCATTCAGCACCGTACTCACCATCGGCAGCGAGCATATACAGAGCCACAGCCGAACTTAATGCCGACTTGCCATTACCACGAGGTACTTCAATGTAAACATCCTTGAAGCGTCTGGCCCCGGTCGAATCCACCCAACCGAAAACCGTTGTCAGAATGAAAATCTGCCAAGGTTCAAGCTGAAGCTTCTGCCTGGCCAAAGGACCTTTCGTATGCCGCAAATGCTCAACAAAGTAGCAAACCTTCGCACCACGCTTCGGATTGAACACGTATCCAGGAAGACTTTTCAGGTCACGTTTTTGTCGCTCACACGCTTTGATCACCCACTCGCAAGCCGGAATTTTTCCAGTCAACACATCATCGACGTACTGATTTGCGATAGAAATGTAGTCACGCATTAGCTACTTCACCATCATCATCAAAGGTAGCAAACATGTCCATCGTGAAATCGTCAGGGTTTGTCGGATCCCCGTAACCTTGGGCAACTTTCTGCCGAGAAGAAGGCGTTAAGCCTAGTTCGCTGCCAGTCTTTACCAATAGTGCCTCAACTTTCATCAAAGCGTTAAGCGCGCCGGATACCTTTCCAGATTCCACAGCGCCATACTTATCCACCATTGTTTGTAGTTTTTCTCGCATAGCGAGAGCGTTACAAAACGACTCAAAAATCGCTGAATCGCTTTTTTTGACAACGCCTTTCGGCATGTTTTTCAAAGTCTCGCGCCAGAATTCTTTCGCGCGAGCGCTCATGTACTCCGGCGGATCACCGATGTCATCGGTTGGCTTCGGCTCCAAAGGATTGACGCGACACGGTCGGAGCGTTCCTTTTAGCCGTTTGACTTCAGTCGGTAACGCTTTACGACCCATAAAAAACAATCCTTTTTTGAAAAGTTAAAGTAAAAGATGAAGTATTGAAGAGAACCCAAATTTCAAAATTTTGGATGCAGAAAAAAAGAGGGGGACGGGCGGTCAGGAAAAGCTTTTCACGCGGACTTTTTACCCGCCCCTACCCTTCACAGTTTTGTGTAGAGTCAGGTTGCATTTGTGACTCAACAAATCCAATCAAGATTCGATCCACTTCTTTTCTTAATCCGTGAGTACATTCGACAACCTGAACTAAATTAATACTCTCACCAGAAGCAGATTGATCAGCAAGAGCCTCTAGTTTGCGTAAAATGTTTCTAGCGTTATCAATGGCTTTATAAGCATCAGATAACTTTAAGATTTTTTCTTTTTGAGTCATAAAACACCATGTCAAAATATATCGATCCGTGTATTGGCCTTGAGAGTTTTACATGTCCTAACTGTGATACCCTAGCCTCTGTAAATTGGCTGTGGACTATTGACCATGTTAGTACTAGCGTCACACCTAATTACAGAACAATTCAAATTTGCTCTGGTAGTGTTAGGAACTTCCTTCAAGAATTCTTCCCAAAAGTTGAACCGTCTCGCATTGCAATAGCACGCTGCACTTCTTGCGGTGAACCGACCATTTGGGTAAATGGCAAATTAGTATTTCCATTACTGAAAGGAGTTAAACCTAATGAAGATATGCCCGAACAAGCCAAACAAATCTTCATCGAATCTCAGGATGTCTTATCAAGTTCTCCAAGAGCAGCTTGCATGCTGTCCAGACTTTGCCTAGAAGAGCTTTTAAACGCTGTCGACGAATCAGTTAAAAAGAAGAAACTATATGAAAAAATTGATCACGTAGCTCCCGAGGGATCATTACTAAAAAGAGTTTTAACTGCATGTCGTTTAACTGGAAATAAATTCATTCACGACGGGACATTTGATTCTTTAAAAGAATGCAACATGACCCCCGAACAGATCGCCAGTGCATTGGCCGCATTTATTAACATCGCTACAGATCAGCTAATCTCTATTCCCAAAAAAGCTGATAGCTTAGCAGATGTTTTCTCCCCATCAAAACAAGCATAATCGGTTCTGATTGCAGTCTTTCTCGTCAAGGAAAGACTGCAATCCTTGCTTACAATCCTGATCAAAATACAAAATCAAACAATGTAAAATGAGGATATGAGCATCATTAATTTCATCTTTTCTACTATTGTCAGTCTCGTTCTGATTGTTCTGGCGATGATTTTTCTTCCCATGCCGGAAACAGGGACTGGATTCTTACTCGAAGCCTGGGCTATTTGCTGTGCAGTAGTCTATGTCACGCAAAAACGCTAACTTTGTTTAGGATTTCCAAATCCACCATCCTCTTTTGCTGTCTTTCTTGAGTGACAAGCTTTGCAGAGTGACTGCAAATTCGTGGCGTCATAAAGCAACTCCGGATCTCCACGATGAGGAATAATGTGGTCAACATCGGTAGCAAGAGTGATCTTTCCATGCTTCATGCACTCTTCGCAATACGGATGTTGAGCAATAAACCGGTTACGTAACCTCTGCCAACGGTAACCATAACCTCTTTCGGAAGAATTTCCCGATCGTTTTAATCGTAGAGATTCACGCTCTTTCACCATTTTTGCTTCACGCTGCCTGCCAGCTTTTTTGTGAAGGTCACAATACTTTTCAGAAAGTGCTACTGGACGATGGCAGCCAGGATAAGCACAAAGTTTCAAAAGAGCCATAGGAATAAAAAACGGGGCGTCAGCCCCAAAGACGTAAGGTGTATGAAAAAGACTTCCAACGACCCTAACGTAGCGAATTTTTAAGATATGTAGATGGCCCTGCGAGACGGACTCGAACTGACATCCTCACCAGCTTCCAAGCGCGAACTCTCCCTTTGAGCTATCGCACGAACATGAAACGAAAAAAGCCCGTCGCTGTTAGCTTCGGGCTTCTCTTAACGTTTCTTCCGGGCACGCCAAAAGCGCTCCAAGGCGCTCGAACTCAACGTGCTTTTAAACGGACCATACGAATTGTCACTGCAGATATTACTCCTCTCTATTTGATTGTCAATGCCGTTCTTGGATTTTTTGTTTTCATTATCCGTAAAGAGTCGAAAAATACCAAAGCGCGCTCCGGATCATCGAAACTGCTCGACCTCTGTAGACTCTAAAGCGTTTAGCGAATACTCGCTCGTGCTCGTTACAGCCTCGAGGGTTTGCGCTCTGGTCGAGATAAAACATGGCCAAAATCTCCTTGTCACGATAATGCCCTCGCCACAAATCTGGATCGTTCATAATCGCATCGACTTTTCGAGCGATTATTTGCTTTTCGATTCGGGTCACTGGTATTTTTTGGTCAAGAACTAAACCGCGTCGAACGTTTTTCTCTGTCTCCTCAGCGCGTCTGACGGACATCATGAGAGGGTAAAGAACGTTGATCCCCGTCTTTTTTCGTTCTTTTTGAGACCACGCCCACCAACGCAAATACTGCTGCATCTCGCGAAGTTTGTATTCCTGAGGATCGCCCAAAAACTCCATCGGCAAAACTCCTACAACTCGTTACCAATCAACCGTAACGCCTCTTCGACCGGCATAACGACTAACCACTTCTTGTTGTCTGCCCGACAAAAAACAACGGGACGCTCTCCGTTTTTGCATGATTCCTGAGCCTGTGTCATCCAGTCGTAAACCTGTCCGATCTTTGCCCGACGTTTGACCTCAACATGGAACGGGCCGACGGCAATGTCGCAGCCGCCCTCGCGCGTTTGAGAAAGATTGCGCTTCGCATCGACTCCGAGAACGTCACGGATGAGATGACAAACTTCTCGCTCCCCTGCTGCGCCCTTAGTTCTTTGACTTTTTCCCATGTCTAAAACTCCGGTTCAGTCGGATCGACTTCGTAAAAAGTGAAGGAAAATGACCAGCTTGGCGACTCTTTTTTGGAGTTGTCGACTTGCTGATACATGACGTCCAGACCAGAGATATGCAGCCCGGTGCGTCTTTCAAAGTCTTTTCGAATATCGACTAGACGTGCTGAGGTCTTGCCGCCGAGGTCTTCGCCGATCGAGTAGCCCTTGATCAAAACTTTGCACTGAAGATTTCGAACTTTTTTGTCTTTTTCGTGCACCTTCTCAAACTCACGAGAAAAGGTTTTAAGAAGGGCTTCTACAATCGTTAATGCCTTTGCCCCAAACAGGGCCTGAAAACTCACCACGATATGTTTTTGGTTCTTACAGACTACTTGATTGATCTTTGCCTGTGTGTCGTATCCCAAAGTCATTTCATTTTTTCCATTTTTTGAGTTCCTCCCGTGAGACAATTGAAATGCTTCATTAACAACCACCTCACAGGAGGATAAGTCATGTCAGAAAATCAAGTAAACCCGATCGCCTTCACAAAAAGCGAAGCAATCCAAGTCATCATCGCTGGCATTCAAAGTGGAGCGATTAAGTTTCCGTTCTCTAATGCGCTGAATGACCAGAAGATTGATCAACTCATCAAGACCCGAATGAACAACTGCGTGGACAACTTCCCCAGAGAGGTGTTGCTTAAGCGAATCGAAGGGCTCACGATCGCAAACGAATGCGCCACTCTTGCCAGACGGGACGCCTTGTACCTTTTGACTTTGTTGACCACTTTGACCCAAGGGATCACAGAGAAAGAAGCCGAGAGTATCATTCGAACCGCCATCGACTAACTTATGAAGTTCCTTAAGGCAGTCAACTAGCTCAGGCACAACATGGCCGGTACTCCATCCGTTTTTGTGGAGACTGGCCTGTTGCTTGCAACATTCCCAAATTTCCCGAGCGGCTTGATTGGACAAAAAATCCTTCGCTGTTTTTGGTGATGTCATAGGTTCTTTATCCTTGAAAAACTGTTTTATGTCTTTGTTACTCATGCTGCCTCCCTGACTGGCTCACCACGTCCGTTGTAGCGAAGTGGCATTGTTGGATAACGCTTGTTAGCGAGTTCTTTGTCGTACAAAAGGGTTAATCCGTGTCGCTCTTCGTACTCGTGCATGAAGTGAATGCGGCAATCGTGATAAAGCGAACGGCGCTCATCTGGGAATTCTTCGAGAGGGAAAACACCGTTTGTATCGCCGAAGCGATAGTCGTCCGGAAGATTCAATGCCCGCCGCCATGACCTCGCGATAAACTCCGGCATCACAAAGCCGTAGGCCTCACGAATCCGATTGCGTCTTGCCCAAGCATCGGCCGGAATGTTCTTTTTCAAAGATTCGTTCATTTTGTCGGTAAAGACCTGAGCAACGTTCTTTGGCAACGGTTGATGATCCTTTTGGGCTTGTTCTTTGGCTTCGAGTTCGCGCTGTTTGAGCCGTTGGTTTGAAAGCATCTTGTACAAATCCGATGGCGTCATCATGCGAGACTGCGTTTTGCCCCAGTCGTTTAAAGCGGTAGTAACCTCATTGAGCGTCCATCCCTTCACGACCTCAAACCAAAACGGCCAAGCCTTAGCCGGGATTTCCTGAGCCTTAGGGCTGTACACAGCGGCAAGCGATTCGATACGCTCAAGCATGGATCGTTGGTTTTTCGTCAGATCTTCGCGAGAAGTGATTTCTTTTTTCTCTTCCATTTCCGTCTCCAAATGCGATTAGAAGGGAACGTTTTCATCAACGCCTTCTTGCCATTCCTTTCGTTTTTGTTCTTGGTATTCCCACGTGTGGTATTCGTTCGGCTCATTGACCGCGTTGGCTAAGATGCCAACGAGGTACGGCCCGCCCTTTTGCTCTTTCTTGGCGATGCGTATGCACTGGCGAACATTGTCAACGGTGAGTTTTTGCTGCTTGCAGACTTGCTCGAGCTTGATAGTTCGTGCGACTTTGATGCCATGAAAGCGGGCCAAGCCGATCACTTGGACAGGTGTAACGACCGCGTCCGGATCATCAACGACTTTCTGGGTTTGTTCTGCTGCGAGATTTTCAGCCTGCTCGATAAGAGGATCATCAAAATTTTCAGAACAAACATCATCCTCGCGCGCAGGCTCTTCGTTACATATTTCAGTTTGTTGTAGGTTAGTTTTATTTATTAACCTATCCTTACCTAACCTATCCTGGGTTGCCACTTGGTTGCCAGATTGGCAACCAACATCTAACTCATTGATTTCTTTAGATTCGTCATTTTTTGCGGTTTCGCCCGTGTCAACCATATGGCAACCATCTGGCAACCGTTTGGCAACCACTTGGCAACCAGATGGCAACCTATCTGTATAGCCCCCGTCAGATTTCAAAATGAGTTTTTTAAACTCTTCTTGGTATATCGTCGGCTTGTAGCGATCTTTCCGAAGTGTGTTATGAAGACGCCAGTGTTTGATAACAATGACGCCGCTATCAAAGATAAGAACAAAACGCTTAGCGATAAGGAGCTTCAGATCATCATCAGAACAACCTATCATGCGTTGGATTTTCTTTGGATTGTTGACGAACCCATCATCATCAGCGCGCATAGACAAGTGGAAATAAAGCGCTTGAGAGGATAACGGCATATCCAGAAATGCGTCACTATCTACGATTGTCTTTGCAAACATGCGTCTTTCTGCCATGATCACTCCCCTATCAACGATCCTTCCAAGGATGGAAATCAAGGGTTTCTTTGACGGCAGGAATTCGTTTGTACTTCGATTGGATGAACTGCAAACGACTTTCCGGAATCCCGTACTTTTTCCAATTGGAAACCGAGGGGTGACGAATCCCAAACTCTTTTGATAATTTCAATGTGCCGCCCAATGCTTCGATGACCTGAACAGAACGCTCAATGTCGAGCCGGCGAGCCCTTTTAAATGTAGCCATACATTCTCCAGAATGTAGTTATTCTTTCTATTTGACGTAATTATAGCTACGTAATTAAAATTATCAACAGCTTTCGCCATTTTGTTTTTCATGTAGGCTTAACTACGGAGGACTCTTTATGCCTAGTGAATTAAAAGACAGACTGGCCGAGGCTCTGGCGCAGTCAGGAAAATCAAAAATTGAACTCGCGCGTTACTGCGGCGTATCTCATCCGTCCGTTACGAATTGGTTTAACGGAAGAACAAAGGAACTTACCTCAGGTAACGCCATGAAGGCCGCCGTTTTTTTAGGTGTCAGCGTCCAATGGCTCACCACAGGTAAGGGCGATATGAAATCCGGCAGCGTGACGGCGTTGCATGATGAAGATACAGTGCCAGAAGGTTTTATAGAAATCCCAGAATACAGAGTAGAGTTTGGCTGCGGTGACCGTTGCAACCCATCTTTTGAAGAAGTATCCGAAAGCAAACCGGCTATTTATCGCCTGCAATGGTTTAGAGATCACGGTTTGAATCCTGCACACTGCAAACGTTTGAAAGTCAGTGGCGACAGCATGATCCCTATTCTGTTTGACGGCGATAGCGTCTTGTGCGATTGCTCGTCCAAAGAAATTATTTCAGGGAAAATTTATGCGTTTTGCTTTGGTGGCAGCCAGAGAATTAAGCGCCTTTTCACAAAACTCAATGGCGGCCTGATTGTTCACTCAGAAAATCCTAACGAACAGGACGAGGAAATTACCCCTGACGAGATGGATAAATTCGTTTTGATTGGCCGAGTTGTTGACAGATCCGGAAGCGGGCCGTTTTGAATAAGTACAACAGATTGTTGTAGGAGATTTTATGGATATTCTTGCT
>ENA-ORUG01001989-ORUG01001989.1-human-gut-metagenome-genome-assembly--contig:-NODE-1989-length-15820-cov-4.334729_pt1 | contig 15820 bp, 11 predicted proteins | sample MGYA00242079_ERZ509207 | MGnify/ENA primary metagenome ERZ509207 (study PRJEB26280, sample SAMEA2338780) | human gut metagenome | biome: human gut; feature: human-associated habitat; material: faeces...
GGCAGCACTTTCTCAAACACGTTGTACATGCGCCGGGCCACACCAGGCAGGTCCCCCGCCGCCAGCGCTGCCAGCAGTCCGGCGGTGTCGGGCCGGCAGCGGACCCGCATCCCGTCGATGCGTGCAAACAGCTCTGGCGTGGAGACGGGGAAATCCGGCTTGCACACAGCCACCCAGCACCGGGGCAGCGGGGGCAGTGGGGTCAGCATCTCCCCCCGCCCCTCGGCCAAGGCGGTGCCGCCCAGTACGCAGTAAGGGACGTCGGAGCCCACCCCTTCCCCCACCCGTGCCAGCTCCTCCATGGAGAAGGGATTCCCCTCCTTCTCGTTCAGGGCCCGCAGCACAGCGGCGGCATCGGTGCTGCCGCCGGCCATCCCGGCGCACACCGGGATGCGCTTGCGGATGGAGATCTCCAGTCCCGGCACCGGTCGTCCCAGCGTCTCATAGAAGCGGAGCGCGGCGGCGGCGGCCAGGTTCTTGGGCCCCGTGGGCAGGAAATGCAGGTCGGTCTGCACCCGCACGCCCTCCCCGCCCGGCTCCAGGGTGAGGGTATCCCCCAGGGTGATGGACTGCATCACCATCTTCAGGTCGTGGTAGCCGTCAGGCCGCTTTCCCAGCACATCCAGCGTCAGGTTCAGCTTGGCGGGGGCAAATCGTTCCATCGTCCGCACCTCCACCGGTTCACAGCCGGATCTTCCGGGCCTCTAAGTAAAAGCGCTTGTCGTGGGCCTCCCCCATGGAGAAGGTCTTTCGGGGCAGCACTCCGTCGTGGATCACGGTGGGGAACAGCTCCTCCTTTTTCATGGGCGGCAGGAGGAAGCCGATGGCCTTGGGCCGCCGGGTCAGCTCTTCCACTACCTCGGCCCCGTGGATATAGTCCAGGCTGACGCCGGACCGCCCCTCCATCCACCGGTCCAGGAAGGACTGAAGGGTTCCCACCGCCAGCTGGGCGGCGGGGTCAGGGACGGTGAGAGCCCCCCGGGCGTTCCCGTAGAGGTAGCGGATCACATGTCCGTCCCCCTCCCCCTCCCGGGCATCGGGGTAAGCCATGCGCAGGGCGGAGAGCACCTGGGCCGGCTCCGCGCCGAAGACCACCCGGTGGATGGGCTCGAACTCCAAGGACTCGTCGTGGAGGTTGACCAGCTCCGCCAGGGCGTAACGCGCCGGATGCACGCGCCGTTCCCGTTCGGAAAGCGCGGGCTCGCGCAAACAGCCCCGTTATTAGGCCGCGTTAGCATCTTGTGGGAGTACGCACACGGGCCTGAAGCGCCCCGGCAACGGAATGGAGTTTCAAGATGGACAGGCGAGAGCTCGAGATCATGCTGAACGAGGCCTTCGACCGCGGTATCGTTTCGGTCGGCCATTTGGTTCACGAGACCGTCGAGGTCGGCTTTTTGAACGAACTGGGCCGAACCGTTGGCTTCACGTTGAACGGGTGGAAGGAGGCTATCGAGACGATCCCCGTGGACCTTTTCGATAGCTTTGACGACGGTCGCGGAAGGGAGCGGTTCCTGAGCGATTGCAAGGCGCTCGGAGGCAAGGTTCCGCAGAACACCTATCGCGGGGAACTCGTCTCGGCGCTTGCCGATGTGCTCATGGTCGAGGAGGCCGCCCCCGCCCTGGGCGCCCTGGAATCCGCACTGGACAGCGCGAGGCGAAAGGGCTATTGCGTCTTCGACCGCGGCGTCCACGGCGACGTCCCGGCGGACGGCCTGGTCTACCTGTGCTCGACCTATCCGGCTGCGGTCGGCCTGAAGGACTCCCTGGATTCCGTTCGGGCTCAGGGCAACGGTCCCGATACGCGCACCCTTGGCGTATACCGCATGGTGGACGGCTACTGCATCATGGGCGGCTTGGATAGCGTGTCGCAGGCTGATGCATATGCCGTCGACGCCGATCTCGCCGAGGGCTGGGGCGTCGGCGACGCCGCCTTCCGCATCGCCGACCTGAAGGCGAAGACGTTCTCGTATGCCGTCGAGGCCGGCGAGGCGCAAGGAGCGTCGACGCTCGTCTACTACACCGACGAGGGGGCCGACCCGGTCCTCTTCCAGCAGACCGCCGATGGCGAGCGCCTGGCGAGCGATAACTTCCTCGCCGAGAACTCGATCGTCGAGGACCTGGAGCAGGCCTATACCGGCGGGATCTCGCCGGTATATCTGAATCGGGATATCGTCGACATGGGGGCGATGGCCGATGCCTACGGCTGGGTGAGGCCGGAGAGGACCCCGGCCTCCATCGCCGCCGTCGCCCGGAAGGCCGCCGCGTTCTCGGCAGCCGAGAAGCCGTCGCCCGGCAAGGTCGCCGACGCTGCCCGCGAGGTCTCGAAGGACTCCGCGCCCCGACACTGATACCATGGGGGGGCGCGGATGCGCCCGCAGGCGCTTTGGCATACACACGCAAACGTTCAACCGCGCATCCGCACATACCCATGCATCCGCATATATGCGTAAAGGTGGCACGCCATGATCAGGAACGTTCTGAAACCCGACGGCACGGCGCATATCGAGCAGCAGGTCGGCAACATGCGATACGATCTCACGACGGGGCAGGTGGATATGGTGGTCCCCGGGGCAGGCGCCACGAACCTCGTCTTCGGCGCCGACGGCCGCCCGCACGTCGAGCTCACGACCGGCAGCATTCGCCAGGATCTGGGCAGGCCCGGTTTCGATACGCTCCTGTAGGTTCCGCAATCGCACATACGCATACACGCACACATACGCAGTTGCGCATACGCACACTCGCACAATGGAACACATGCACGTCGGCATATCTACGCACATGCACATAGCCGCACACGCGCCCATCGGGCTCCAGCCTCGGTGGGCGCCTTGTTTCCGGCCGTTTTCCGTATCCTGCGTTTAAGCCGCCGGATACGGGGAATAACCACCTGAGGGGAAACGGACAGCGCCGAGGGAGGGCGCGCCCCGAAAAGGAATGGAGAACGGAAATGAGGATACCCGCAAGGGCGGCAGGGCCGCTCGTCGCCATGGCCATAGCCGCAGCATCGTTCGGCTGCATCGCGCCCGCGGCTTACGCCGAGAACGCGATGCAGCCGTGATCTCCGACGACGGTGATCATGTCGTCGTCGACGTCGACCTGAACGGAAGTGCGCCTGTCGGCGACGCGACCGAACAAGCCGATATGAAAAGCAGTCAGGGCGAATCGGTTTCCGATGCGGAACCAGACGAGGCCTTGAAAGCATTCGAGGCCCTGATGACGACCAACGACATCATTATAAAAGCCGCGTTTTACTTCTTCTGTCTGCCGATGCTCTTCACGTCGGCATTGATTCTCGTCTTATACAAATTATTTTGGCCGCAATGATCGTCTGCCGTCTTGAGTCCCGATGGTTGGACTGAACCGGTGTCGGGGCGGCCGTATAGCCGCCCCGTCACCCACTGACGAAATTGTCTATAATCGGGCGGCTCTTTTTGAGCCGCCCTTGGAGGGAAGGAAACCCTTATCATGCTCTTTGATTCTATAATCTTCAACCTGCTCCCCGCAGCCGTCGGCATCATGGCCGTCGTGCTGGTGTTCGAGAGCTGCTGGCGCAAATGCCCGCCGGATAAGCTCATGATCGTCTCCGGCGCCGGCAAGATGCGCACCTTCAATGTGCAGGACTTCTCCGACTCACAGGGCATCATCCGCTCCATGGGCGCCGATCAAGCGGCCGAGATTAAAAAGGAAGCCGAGCTGGCGCAGATCAAGGCGGCCGAGGAGGTCGCCATCCGCCAGAACCAGCTCGACTTGAAGCAGGCCGACCTCAAGAAGCAGGCCGATAAAGCGAAGGCCGAGGCCGATATGGTGAAGTCCACCGTGACGGCCGAGAAGCAGCGCGAGCTCTATATCGCCCAGCAGGAGGCCGAGATCGCCGCGGAGACCAAGAAGGTCGAGCTCGCCGAGCGCCAGGCGGACGTGAGAGAGCGCGAGCTGAACGCGACCGTGAAGAAGCAAGCGGAGGCCGACCGCTACGCCGCCGAGCAGGCGGCGGAAGCCGATCTCTACAAGCGCACGAAGCAGGTCGAGGCCGCCCGCATCGAGCGCCAGAACCAATCCGACGCCGAGCTGTATTCCGCCCAAAAGGACGCCGAGGGCATCCAGGCCCGAGCGAAGGCCGAGGCCGAAGCTACGCGCCTGAAGGGCGAGTCCGAGGGTGCGGCCGAGAAGGCCCACGGCGAGGGCGTCGCGGCGGGCATCAAGGCCCAGGCCGAGGCGTACAACGCCATGGATAACCCCTACCTGCTCGCCAACCGCTACATCGACATCATGCCCAAGGTAGCCGAGCAGGTTGCGAAGCCCCTCACTGCCGTCGATTCCATCAAGATGTACGGATCGGGCAACGCGCAAAAACTCGTAAAGGAGACCACATCGATTGTCGACCAGGTCGCATCCGGCCTGAAAGACAGCACGGGAATCGACCTGCCGTCCCTGCTGAACGGTCTGATCTCGAACCCCGATATCGATGCCGACTCCGCCGAGAACTCGGTGGAGTGATGGTCGTCCAGCTGATCGCCTCGGCCTTGCTGCTCGATTTCTTCGGCTGCATGATGCCCCTGGCATTGGTCGAGGACACCAAGGCATTTAAGGTCGGCGTGTTCCTGATTTGGGCGGCGCTGGTGGCGGATTCCGTCCTGATGGGCTTGTTCTATCCGAGGGAGCTGGCGGGGGTGAATCCCCTGTTGGCGGCAGGTCTCGAATCGATATGCCTCATCTGTGCCATGTATCCCCTGCATGGGTTCGCATCGAACTTGGCTCCCTGTGGCATCCGGGTCGATACTGCCGCGGTCCTCGTCTTCATAGACTTCCTCGTGACCGCTGTGGGATATGTCTCCCTGCTCTTGGGTACGATCTGGCTTATATTCTTCTAGGCTCGCAGGCATATGGACCTGTCGACCATCAAGCCGGAGGGTTCCGAGGAGTAGTACCGGCGCGGGCCGCCCGCACGTCGCGCAGACCGTCGGGCGGCCTTTTACATCGAAGGGGAGTGTGCCCCATGGAGGGGAAACGAAACCGCGGCGAGGTGACCGCCGAGCTTTCCGAGAAGGTATGGGCGAGGCTGTGCCGCGAGAACGCCCTGGTCGCGAGCGAGGTCTGGGTCGATGACGCCCGCCGGGTCGATTTCGTGGCCTACAGGCCGCATCGTCCGCGCGACCGATCGTCGAACCATGCGACCGCCGCCGAGCTCGAGTCCGGCACCTTCACGTTCGTCGAGGTCAAGTCGTGTATGGACGATTTCACGAGCGGCCACGGCAGGACGTTCGAGGGCGATGAGAACTGGCTGGTGTGCCCGCTCGAGCTCGCCGACTCGCTGGCTTCCAAAGGGATGCTGCCCAAGGGGGCGGCCGTGTACTCGCCCGACGCCCGCGGCGCCCTGCGGAAGCGCTACGACACTTCCGAATTCCGGCAGGTGCGCGTCGCCCCGGCAATCGAGCTGATATGGGCGATGCTGAGGCGGAAGAGCTCATGCGAGACCGGCGCCGGTTTTCCCGTATAGATCACCGGCACATCTGTGCGGATGCATATCCGCACATCGGCATACATACGCCGAGGCACATACGCGCACACGCATATATACACACCAGCACCATTGCACATATGCGCGCACGCATAAAGACATAGACGCACAGATGAACAGGCCGCGACCCCTTACGAGATCGCGGCCTGTTCTCGGACCGAAGTCCCACCCATGAAAGAAATCCGCGATGCCCGCATGGGAAAGACAAGCCGTTCGGCTGCGCGGGACCCACATCATTCTGAGGCTATCGTACCCGTCTGCGCATCGGGGTATACGGGCGCGCGGGGAAATGCGCGGAAGCATATCCGCCCCGCCTTCCAAAACTTCCTATAGTTTCTGCGAAACCCCCGTTCAGCGTATATTTTTTCGCTTGCGCGGGTATCAATTCCCCGTTACTGGTCGAACGGATGACGGGATAAGGAAATGGCAGACGGTGACCGCCTTACACCGGAACAGGCCGAGGCGCTGAGCGCGCTGAGGGACGGGAGGAACGTGTTTCTCTCGGGCAACGCCGGCACGGGTAAGAGCTACGTGCTCAACGCCTTCATATCGGACCTGAAGGCGCGCAACGTCGATTTCCTCGCCCTGGCGCCCACCGGCATCGCCGCGCTGAACCTCACGGAGGCTCGACGATCCACCGCACGCTGAAAATCGCGCCGGGGGTCTGCGCCCCCGATGGCCCCAAGGGGTCCCGCAAGGTGCTCGACGCCGCGAAGGTAATCATCATCGACGAGATCTCGATGTGCCGCATCGACCTGTTCGACCACGTGATGGGGATGATCTCCCAGTCCATGACGCGCAACGGCGCGAAGCAGGTGGTCCTCGTCGGCGATTTCTTCCAGCTGCCGCCGGTCGTGACCGAACGCGACTCCGCGCTGCTGATGAAGTTCTATCCCGGAAACCTCCAGGGCTGGTGCTTCAAGTCGAGGTACTGGACCGGCTTCGATTTCGAGCCGCACGTCCTCAAGACGGTCGTGCGCCAATCCGACCCCGATTTCATCGACAACCTGAACCGCGCCCGCGTCGGCGACGCGTCGTGCCTCGATTACTTCAACGCGCACTCGAAGAGCTCCCGCGCCTACCTGCCGAAGGACACGCTGGTGCTGTGCGCCAACAACCGCATCGCCGATTCGATCAACCGCGAGAACGTTGACGCGCTCGACGCACCGAAGGTCGAGTTCGCGGCCGCCGCGACCGGCACGGTGTCAAACGGCGACAAGATGGCGCCGGAGAGGATCGTCCTGTGCCGCGGCGCCCGCGTGATGTCGCTCGTGAACAGCCCTCAGGAGGGTTACGTCAACGGCACGCAGGGCACCGTCACCGACGCGTCCGCGGACGCCGTGACGGTCAAGTTCGACGGGGTGGACGAGAAGGTCCGCATCGAGCGGCACAGATGGGAGATCAACAAGTCCGAGGCCGTCGTCGAGATGGACGATGATGGCAGGCCCGTCAACAGGGTCAAGACCGCCGTCGTGGGTGCCTATACCCAGATCCCGCTCAAGCTCGCCTACGCCATCACCATCCACAAGTCGCAGGGCCTGACGTTCGATTCCTGCTGCGTCCACACGAAGGTCTTCGCCGAGGGCCAGCTGTACGTCGGCCTGTCCCGCGTGCGCTCCGCCGCCGGCCTCGCCGTGTTCCCCAAGATTGAGCCGAACCGCCTGATCGCCAGCCGCGAGGTCGTGGAGTTCTACGACTCCCTCGAGCGCAGGATGGAGTAGCCGGTCCAAATCGAGTGCCCGCGCCGCTACGAGTCGCGGGTCCGCGCCTACATCCGAGACCTCATGGACGGCAGGGACCCCGACGCCCCCACGCCTCCCGCCCTGGAAGGCGCCCTGGAGAACAGCAAGGGAGGTACCCCGGAACCGGGGACCGAAAGACCGGCTCGAACCCTCGAAGAGAAGATTGGGGCGGATATAGTTGCCCGTGCCACCTTCGCCCTCAAATTTGCAGTTTCGGGTGCCATGTCCAAGGACCATCTTGAGGCCAAGATGCTCCTAGCCGGGTACGTACTTGATTGGGGACGCGCTCCGCATGAGCTCTATGTCGTCTGCAAGGAGGGCGGTTATCGCGTCAGCGCATCGGAACTGGGCATCCGGCGCTCCGAGATTGAGGCGAGGATTGCGAAAAACTCCGGCTTCGACTTGGGCTCCGCTCGTCGTCAGCCGAGCCCGTCCGACTCTCGTCCTGGGAAGCGGAAGGGCTCGGCGAAAGAGTCCGCCGGTCGCACCCGAAATACACGCAAGGCGAATAAGCGGTAGCGACAACGGAAATGGGAAGGCCGAATCTCCCGGCCTCCCCATTTCATTTTCGCGGGCGGATCGCTACCGTCTGCCGGTGAGCTCCCAGTCCCAGATATACTCCTCGACCTGCTCGGCGAGATGGAGCGGGGCGGGAAGGTTCACCCTCATATCGTTCTTGTAGAGCTGCACCATGCAGCCGCGCAGGGCCTCGGCGTATTTGACGCTGGCAAGCGCCTCGGCCTCGCCACCGGGCGACAGAAGGCAGTACTCGTTGATCGTCTTCTCGCAGAACGCCGCGGTGGGCGAATCGTACTTCGATCCGCGTGCGGACCATTTGTACTGGGCGTCGCCCGGTCGCGGGGCCAACGCGAGGAAGTAGCCGTCCATCTTGAAGAGTCCCTGCTTGTCGCGCCTGTTCGGCACGGTGCCGTCGTCTGCGCCGCCCGCGGCCACCTCGTCCGTGAACCAGTCGGGGACCTCGCCGTTGAGACCGGAGCGTATACGCAGGATGCGCAGCTTGCCGCCCGCGAGGCCAAGCGGCTCCTCATAACCGGTCGGTCCGTAGCTCAAGGGTCCCGACTCGAGGCCGGAGTCGCTGATGCCGGGCCACCAGTCTCTCTGGCGGATGCGGCCGTAGGAGTTGACGAGGAGGAGTTCCGGCCTGTCGCCGGTGGCGCGGACTATGCCGTGGAGCATCCTCTTCAGGGCCATTCCGTTTGCCCTCTTGCAGGAGTCCGGAAAGCCCTCGGAACCGCTCAGCCGGGCGAACTCGATGAGGGCGCGCCAGTACGGTAGGCTTCCGTCAGGTAGGAGGGGGCAGTACACGGTGACGGCACCGCTTCTCATGTCCTGTCGGACGCAATAGGGGAAGCTCGCCCGCGCCTTGCCGTTGCCGGAGTTGTAGACCTTCAACCCTATCGCCGGGATCGAGGTATCGATGCCGCGCGAATTGCGTGCCGGTTCGGGTACGAAACCGAGCTGGCGCATGAGGTCGCGGACGGCGACGCGCGCGCGGATCTCGGGACTGTCCTTCGAGTCCTCGGGTTCGATGAATTGGGTCAGGCGCCCGGTTTTCGCGAACGCGATGCGCAGGGCGCGCTTGGGGTCTCCGCCGTCGTCTTTGCCCTTGGGCTTGTAGCTCTCGGCGCCCGGCAGGACCACTATGCACGCGGTCGGGTCGGTCGCCTCGGGAAGCGCGGCGGCGACTTTGCGCCAGCGGATCTTCGCCTGGCTGTCGCCGGTATTCTCCATGCGGTTCAGGAGGTCGTTTGCCGGGATGTTATCGATCTCGACCTCGAAGCCGTCGACGGCCCCCTCCCCACCGAGAAAGCGGGAGATCTCGGCCCTCGCCATATCGAGGAGCCGGGCATCGTCCTGGTTGCCGATCAGCTGGAATACGGCCCTGTCCCTGCCGGTGCAGTGGGCGAGTCTGGCGCGGTTGGCCCGGCCCCAGGTCTCCTGTCTCGCCCGTGCGCTGACGGGGTCCTTGTCCCAATCCGCCTGCCTGGGTTCCTCTATGGACGCCTTGAGATGGGTCAGTTGAAGCGAGTCGAGCGCACCGACGGGCTCCGCGATATCTTTGAGCCGAGCCGCGACGGCCTCGAAGAACATGGCCTTGTCGATGACGGATGCCCCGCTTGCGACCGAAGGCTTCGATGCCCAGGAGGCGGTCATCGCGTAGGGGGATAGGATCTGCGGCTGCGAGCCGTCGCGGGCGTACCTGACCATGTCCTCAAGATACTCGCGGACTGCGGGCAATCCGGTCCCGCTGGCGAACTCGTAGTTCGCCAGGGCCGCGGGGTCCCAGGCCAAGTCGCGCTTCTGTTTGTCGTAGCCGTAGGGGACGACGCGGAGCGTGCCGCCTTCCGTGCGGACGTAGGCGTTGACATCGTGTTTGAGGAACGGGTCGTCCTGCCATGGCTTGCCGATGAAGCGGCGGACGGCGACATCCATGTTGAGCCTTGCCTTGCGGCCGACCGGCAGCGTCTCGACGTGGAATCTGAGGGCGAACGCCCACGGGTCCTCCTTGTGCCAGTGGATATCGGAAATCAGCTCGTAGACGTTTCCGTTTCCGCGTGAGACCCTGCTGAAGTTCTCGACCATGCCGTTGGCGAGTTCGAGGGGGATGTCGGCGATGGCGTCGGCGACCTGCGCGGAGAATGCGGGGAAGGTGAGCCCGCCCGTGGGACGGCCGTCGCCGCTGAACAGGCGGATCTCTTCGCCACGCACGGCCTCTTCGAACGTCTCGGGGTGCAGCATCCCCATCACCTTGCGGTAGGCGGGGGATTGGGTATCGATGTCCTTGCGGGAGGAGATCCAGACCGCGATGACGTTGCATAGCTTCGCGAGATCAATGGGGGCGAGGGCGATAAGCCAGCTGTCGGTATGCACGTTGGGGCGTACGGGATTCAGCTCGACGGCCCGGTCGAGCCAGCAGCGCAGGTCGTCCTTGAGGACTTTGGTGTTGAGGTAGCCGCCCTCTTTCCTCGGGGGCATGAGCGTGAAGAGGGCGTCGCGCAGGCTGTCGGGCAAGCCGACGACGTGCACGGTCGTCTTGGTGTCGGGGACGGGTGCGAATGACATGAGGTGCAGCTTAGAGTCCGACATTTCCGATTCCTTTCCTGAATGACTCGTAGAACGGCCCGTAGAGGGCTTTGGCGACCTCCGGCTGGTCGCTATCGTGCATGAGGCGTTCCATGTAGGCGCCGAGCTCTTCCAGGGTCCTGAACGAGAGCTTCCCGTCGCCGCCGCGGAAGGCCGCATCGGCGAAATAGACATGCGGCGCGGGCCTCTCCTTATCGGCAAGCCTCGCCAGGCGTCCGAATATCTGGATGATCGTGACCATGAGCGTGGAGATCGCGTCGTCTACGAGGAATTGCCTGCCCATGGTCCTCCATGCGCCCATGGGAAGGTTCTCGTCCCGCTCCATGGTCTTCCATGTGCGCCAGGCGGAGGCCCTGACCTCGGTCGCGAACTCCCCGGGATTGGCCGGGTAGTCGCCGACCTCCCTTTCGATGAGGCCGTTGAGTTTGCGGTATCGCCCGCCGAGGTCGTGCGGTGTGCCCATCGGCCGCACCGAGAAGATGAGGCTCGTGAACACGGCATGGCCGCCGCGGTCGACGATATTGAAGCCGCGCTCGATGGCCATGGCCGGCGCCACGAGCACTTTGGCCGGATGGTCGCAGAACTTGTAGACTTCGCTCCGGGGCACGAAGTGCTCCCTGTGGTCGTGGTTGTTGCGCACCAGGGCCGCGACCTTGATTGCCTGGCCCTTGCGTCGGAACTCTTGCTCGATGCGGTCGCGTGCGTCCTCGGCCTCCCGGTAGCTGTTCACGATGACCAGGGCCTTTCCCGCGCCATCCGCGTCGAGTTCGTCCCTCAGCGTGGCCATGGTCTGCGATAGGACGATGCCGAGGTTGCCGGAACGCATCTCGGCGGCGCTGCCGGACACGTTCTGCTCGATGCCGAGGTCCCTCACGGTCGAGGTGGAGAGCTTGGCCGCCTTCCACGGCTCCGCCTCGAGGAGGTAGTCGACCGGCCTGTTCACGTGGTATTGCAGGCAGCCGGGCTCCCAGCTCGAACCGGAGAGCAGGAGCACGTGCGGCCCCAGCGCCGCCCCGGCGGGGTCGGTATCGAGCCAGGGCAGCGAGCACATGAAGGCCCGCCCGAAGGCGAACTGCCGGAAAAGCCTGAGGTCGTTGCCGTCGAGCTTCATCCCGAAGATGTTGCCGATCAGCGAGTTGGGGAGATAGTGCTGCTGGCGCGTGTAGCTGAACTTGAGGAAGTTGTACAGCTCGTCGACGGAATCGTCCTTGAAGCTGAGGAGGTCCTGCGCGGAGGCGAGTTCGCGCAGATACGAGTCGAACCGGATGACCTTGAGGGCGAAGGAGAACCTGGTCCGCAGCTCGTCGGGAAGCTCCGAGCATCCGCATGCAGCGAGGTATTCGTTCAACGAGTAGCTGTGGGTGTCGTCGTCGATGCCCTCGCAGGAGGTCGCGACCGCCTGCGAGGGCTTGTTGAGGGCCGCGTCGCCGCCATCGAGGCTCTTCTTGGCAATCTCGAATCTATAGGGGTTGATGAGTTTGTCGGCATCCTCGTAAACCTGTTTGGGAAGGCCATGCTCCAGGAGGTCGTTCAGAAGCGAGAGTGACGTGAACGCCTCGTCCTTGACGATGCGCCATTTCGCCACGCGGTCGTCCCTGACGGATTTGAGCAGCGCCTTCGCGACGGGCTCGGATTTCTGGCGCAGGTCATAGAAAAGCTCCTCGTTGAAGTCCCTCATCTTGTCGTCCGGGCGCCGCTTCATGGCTGCGGCTGTCGGGTCGGCGGCGTTGCGGATGAGCTCCTGAAAGCTCATGCTCGGGGCGAAGCAGCCGTCGAGCTGCGCCTGCACGCGGTCCGCCTCATCGAACAGGACGACGTCGAACTGCTGAAGGGCCTCCTCGAAGAATGCCTTGCGCTCCCTTCCGACGATCATGGTGGCGAAGCCGGTGGGAGTCGTGACCACGACGTCGGATGTCAGGGACTCGCGGGCCATGGCCTGCGATGGGCACACGTCCCAGTACGGGCATGAGTTCGCGCCGCCCTTCTTGGACCGGAGGCCGCGGCATGGCGTGCTGCCGTATCCGCAGGCCTCGGGATCGGAAGAGGAGAGCCCGTCCATGATGCAGGCGGTCTCCAGGTATTTGGATGCGGAATGGTCGAGGAGCATGGAGTCATCGTGGTCGAAGAACTCGTCGAGCCGTTCGATGCGCCTGCCGCGCGACACCAGGGGCGAGGCGCTGATTCCCGCCTCGCGAAGCAGGACGACGCTTTCCATCACGTCCGATACCGAGTTGAGCAGGGATACCGCGCGCAGGCCGCGCTTCGCGAGGCAGACGATGAGCATGTTGGCGAGGACGGACTTGCCGGCGCCGACGAGGCCGACGAGGCTCACGACCTCATCGAGGCGCAGGCCGTCAGCGACGGATGTGCTGCCGCCGCGGGCCCGCTTGAGGAGCCCCTGGTCCTTGACCCTTCTGAGCACGGCGGCGTAGTGGGTCTTCCCGGTCTTCTCCCCGACTTCGTCCGCGGTCGAGATGAGCTCGTCGAGGGTGATATCGATGGGCGGGCGCCTGCTCTTGCGGGGGATATCGTCAATCTTGCCCGTTTGGGGCGGCACGGCATCGGGCATGGTCACCCAACGGATCGATCCGGTTACCGTGGTATCGCCGGTCGCCTCGGGCTTGCATGTGTAGGAATACCGTCCTTTGGGTCTCGCGACCACGTTTTTATGGGAGAGTTTGACATCGCCGAGGAGGCGGTCTATATAGATCGGCATGCGGTCGATCCCGGTAAGGGGGTGCTCGCGCAGGGCCATTCCGCCGTTGGCGATATCGAAGAACCGGTACCGCTCATATTCCGCGCGCTCGTAGAGGCCCAGCAGTCGCCGCCAGGCCGTGGATGAAGCCAGCGAGAACAGGTGTCGGCGCGCCATCTGCATGAGGTGGCCGTCCGCGCCGATGGTCTCGGGCCTGATGAGCTGGTAGTTCGATAGGAGCCTGTCGGCCTTTCGGGGATCGGCGCCGGGACCGCATACGCGTACCGCGAGCGCGAGCAGCGACTCCAAATTCAGGAACTCGTCGAGGGATAGGTCGCTGTCCTCGGGATAGCGCACCTCGAGATTGCGCTTCAGCTGGTCGAAGCCTTCCTGGGCTGCATCATTCGGCTCGCTCATCGCGTGCCTCCCTTCGCGGCGGCATCGAGTCGTTTCGAGAAGTTGCGCAGCGTTTCGCATGAATAGCCGGTCTTGCCGCGCAGGACGGCATTGCATAGCGCGCGATATCCGGGATGGTCCCGTTCGACTTGGTCCGGCACGACATAGGCCACCTCGTCCGCGCACATCTGGGCGATGCCGGTGTCGTCCTCTATCTCGCGGGCAAGCCGCTCGGCGCGGCCGTATGCCTTGGCGTCGACGGCAAGCTGTCGGCCGTCCGGCAGATGGATCAGGATGTCGCAGGTGTCCTTGAGGGGCCACATTTCGTATTTCAGACCGAGGCCCGCTGCAGCCTCGGCGATCGCCAGCTCGAGCTTTCCGGGGGAAGAGATGTAGTGCATGACGCCGCGGGATAGGCGGAAGGCGTCGTGCGCGACGCTGTCCAGCTTGTCGAAATCGCCTGTGACGGCCTTGGCGCACGTCGCCGATGAGCAGTGGGGCTGCTTGCCTCGCATGGTCATCGTCCAGCCGCAATTCGGGCATACTTTTGCGGCACCCGGGACGGGTTCGTAGGCCATGGAGACGAATTCCTGCAACCACACCGGGTCGATGGTGTCGGCTTCGCCCTGGTCGAGGGGGTCGGGGTCGCCCAGGGCGAGCCCCGTCTTGATCCTGACGTATTCGTTCCAGGTGAGCAGCGGGTGGCGGATGAGCATCCTGCGTCCGTACACGTATTGCTCCTGGGTGCCGGCTCGGAGGAATTCATACACCCTGCGTTCCTGATGGCCGCCCAAGAGGTCGTTTTCCGCAAAGCGCAGCACCTCGTAGCATTCCGACGTCGCGGCGAAGTAGTCGCCGTCTACTGACGCCAGGGGCCCGATCTCGATGGACCGGCACCCTTCGACGGCTTCCCTGCACTCGTCGCGCCACCGGGCCGTCCACTCGCGCACGTCTGACGCTGCGCTGTTCCTGATGAAATCGGACTCATTGAACGTCGGCAGCAGCTCTTCCGCATCGTCGGAGCACTCAGCGCACAGCGCGGCGAGGATATTCATGCCGTGTCTGAATGCCTGGCTGTAGGGATACCTATGCGGGTCGGCCTCGTAGAGGCCGTCCTTCTCAGCGATGCCGTATGCGATGAGGAATACGGCGGTCTCGAAGCGGTTGGCGATATCGCGGGCTTTGCCGGCGGCTTCGGCCGCGGCGATCGGGTCGGACATGGACCACCTCTTTATTGGAATTGGCATACACAGCAGCTTTGATACCCGCCCCCGCCGCGCTTTACACGCCCCTACCGAAACTCGACGGATAAAAATGCCCCTGCACCGGCTCGAATCGAGTGAAAGACTTCCCGCGCACGGGGTAGAAAAAGCTGGGACGGCACGCATCCGCGCGAAGGGTTTGACATGTCTAGGGTGGCTTACGGGCAAAAGGGATACATCGGCGCCTCCATGAGCGCGAACGCGCGGGCGGCCTACGAGGCGGGGGAGATGCCCCGCTCGAAATGGACCAAGGCGGCGATCCTCGGCGCCTTGAGGGGCTACTGCGATGAGATGGACCTGCTCTACGACCCCGCGGTCGAGTCCGAGACCAGGGCCGCGCTCTTCGACCGGTTCATCGCCTACTCGTCCTGGCACCACACCGGCGCCTACGCCCGCGAGACGGAGTTCTTCGCCCTGGACGAGGCCGCCGTGGTCGGGGCGTTCCGCGAGCTCGGGCCCGAGGAGGCGGCCGAGCGCGACCGGATCCGGGCGCAGGCTGCGGCCCGGGTGCAGGAGGCGGAACGGCATCGGAGGGAAGCGGAATGCCTATTCGAGTACCGCTTCTCCTGCTCCCCATATAGCGCCATGGCGTACGAGGCGTTCCATCCCGAGCTGTGCGAGCGCCGCGTGAGCAAACGCAGGAAGCAGGAGCTCGTCGTGTACCGGCTGCCGGACGGCAGCGAGCCGTCGGGCTATGCGGAGATGTCCGTCCCGGCGGACTATGCGGACAGCAGCCATGTGGTGCCGTCGGTTTTCATATCCGGCACGGGCGGGGATCGCGCGTGGCGCGATATCGACTTCGACGAGGCCGAGCGGAAATTCGCAGCGGCGGCGAGAAGGGCCGCGGCCTTTCGCGAGGGGAGACCGAAGCTCATGCAGGACGAGGCCAGGCGCGCTGCGATACGTGAGACTCGGCACCGCGTCTGCACCGCCCCCATTTTGAAGAGCATAAAGGAGATTCACAGGTGACGGGGAAGAATGTCTATACGATGACGGCGATGACGAGGCGAGCGTTCGTGGGCCTCGCGGTCATGGCGGCGCAGGCCGGACTCGCGGGCTGCGTGAGGAACGGGGCGCCGGACGCCGGCTCCTCCGACGGCGGCGC